>OGJY01000122.1_pt1 | contig 103780 bp, 81 predicted proteins | sample 1572231 | NCBI WGS metagenome assembly OGJY01 (sample SAMEA2582121, study PRJEB24529) | metagenome | biome: Human gut stool | place: China | collected 2011
TGTTTTCCAATACAAATGCGATAATTTCTATGCTCCGCAAGCGGATGGGGGCATCTGTATAAAGGATGAGAGTCTGGGCATAGATTGGCGGATACCAATGGATAAGGCCCTTCTCTCGGAGAAGGATATAAAGCATCCATGCTTGGAGGATTTTGACTCACCGTTTGATTATCATGTAAATTTATACCTTGAATTTGAATAAGATGAATATATTGGTGACAGGAGCCAACGGGCAGTTGGGAAACGAGATACGTATCATCACCCGGGAAAGTGATGACCACTATGTATTCACGGATGTGAATCAAGTGGAAGGAGTAGAGACTGTCTTTTTGGATATTACGGATTTGGAAGCGGTGAGGGTACTGGTTGCGGAGCGGCGCATCGACGTTATCGTGAATTGCGCCGCCTATACCAACGTAGATGCGGCGGAGAGTAATGAGGCGTTGGCCGAGAGGCTGAATGCCGAGGCCCCGGAAAATTTGGCCAAGGCGATGAAGGCGGTCAATGGTTTGTTGGTGCAGATCTCTACGGATTATGTGTTTGGCAAAGAGCCTTACAATGTGCCCTGCCAAGAGGATCAACAGGGTACGCCAACCGGTGTGTATGGTATGACAAAATTGCGGGGTGAGCAGAAGATCATGACTGTAGGTTGCAAGCATGTGATAATTCGTACCGCTTGGTTGTACAGTGAGTTCGGGAAAAACTTTTGCAAAACGATGATGCACCTTACGGCTACTCGGCCCCAACTGAAGGTGGTATTCGATCAGGCTGGTACACCGACATACGCTTACGATTTGGCGAAAGCCATAGCGGCAGTCTTGCGTGATTATGCGACGGACATAGCTTGCGCTATTTATGGCAAGAGCGGCATCTATCATTACTCCAACGAGGGGGTCTGCTCTTGGTTCGACTTCACGAAGATGATCGCCGAATACAATGGCACGACCGCTTGTGATATCCGGCCTTGTCATAGCGACGAGTTCCCCAGCCCCGTAAAACGTCCGTCCTATTTGGTATTGGACAAAACAAAAATCAAAGAAACATTCGGCGTTCGAGTTCCTTATTGGACGGAATCCTTAAAACGATGTATCACTAATTTAAAAAACAACTGTTAAGAATCATGGCAAAACGAAATATAGTAATCACCGGTGGTGCGGGCTTCATCGGCTCTCACGTTGTACGTCTGTTTGTAAACAAATATCCGGGATATAACATCATTAATTTGGACAAGCTGACCTACGCCGGCAACTTGGCAAACCTAAAGGATGTGGAGGACAAACCAAACTATAAGTTTGTGAGGATGGACATTTGCGACTTTGAGGCGTTCTATCAATTGATGCGGGATGAGCAGATCGATGGTATCATCCATTTGGCGGCCGAGAGCCATGTAGACCGAAGTATCAAGGATCCGTTTACATTCGCCCGGACCAATGTGATGGGTACTTTGGCTTTGCTCCAAGCCGCTAAGTTGTATTGGGAAAGCCTGCCGGAGAAGTATGAGGGTAAACGCTTCTATCATATCTCTACCGATGAGGTGTATGGAGCGTTGACGATGAACCATCCGGAAGGAATCGAGCCCCCGTTCATGACAGCGGCTTCCTCCGGTGAGCATCACTTGGCATACGGAGATGATTTCTTCTATGAGACAACGAAATACAATCCTCATTCGCCCTATTCAGCGAGTAAGGCAAGTTCAGACCATTTTGTACGTGCCTATCACGATACTTACGGCATGCCGACCATCGTGACAAATTGCTCAAACAACTATGGCCCCTATCAATTCCCGGAGAAACTGATACCCCTATTCATCAACAACATCCGTCACCGCAAGCCGCTACCGGTCTATGGCAAGGGCGAGAACGTGCGCGACTGGCTGTTCGTGGAGGATCATGCCCGTGCGATAGACTTGATTTTCCACAACGGAAAGATCGCCGAGACCTACAATATCGGTGGCTTCAACGAGTGGAAGAATATCGATATCATCAAGGTGGTGATCAATACGGTGGATAGTCTGTTAGGACGTAAAGAGGGTGAGGATATGGATCTTATCACCTACGTGACTGACCGTTTAGGCCATGACGTACGCTATGCCATCGACTCAACAAAGTTGCAAAAGGAACTCGGCTGGGAGCCTAGCTTGCAATTCGAGGAGGGTATCGAGAGGACTGTGAGATGGTACTTGGAGAAGCATGAATGGTGTGAAAATATTATTAATGGTGAATACCAAGATTACTATGTAGAAATGTATGGAAATCGTTGAAAAATAATTATAAAATGAGCTATATAGTCAACAAACAATACAAAATAGCCGTAGCCGGTACCGGTTACGTTGGTTTATCAATTGCCACTTTGTTATCACAGCATCATGAGGTGGTAGCCATAGACATAGTTCCTGAGAAGGTAGATTTGATCAATAATAAAAAATCACCGATTCAAGATGATTACATAGAAGAGTATTTGGCTAGTCATAAATTGAATTTGAAAGCTACGCTAGATGCGGAGATGGCTTATAAGGACGCTGATTTTGTGGTGATAGCGGCTCCGACAAATTATGATAGCCAGCGAAATTTCTTTGATACGTCCGCTGTTGAGGCTGTGATAGAGCAGGTGCTTCGTTTTAATCCAAATGCTTTTATGGTCATTAAAAGTACGATACCTGTTGGTTATACGATTTCCGTACGTGAGCGGTTTCATACAAAGCGTATTCTTTTTAGTCCGGAGTTCTTGAGAGAGTCTAAGGCTTTGTATGATAATTTGTATCCTAGCCGGATCATCGTGGGTACGGATTTGTCTGATCCGGAATTGGTAGATGCCGCTCATATTTTTGCTGAACTGTTGCAAGAAGGTGCTATAAAAGAAAATATAGATACCTTATTTATGGGGTTGACAGAAGCTGAGGCCGTAAAACTATTCGCAAATACATATCTTGCACTACGTGTTTCTTATTTTAATGAGTTGGATACGTATGCGGAAATGAAGGGGTTGGATACTCAATCGATCATAAATGGTGTGTGTTTGGATCCTCGTATCGGTAATCACTATAATAATCCTTCTTTTGGCTATGGGGGGTATTGTCTGCCGAAAGATACAAAACAATTACTCGCTAATTATGCGGATGTACCCGAAAATTTGATAGAAGCGATTGTGGAGAGTAACCGGACTAGGAAAGACTTTATAGCAGATCAAGTACTTCGTATGGCGGGTTATTATGCTTACGGGGAAGAGAATGAATGGAGTAGTGTACGGGAACATCCTGTTACGATCGGTGTTTATCGATTGACGATGAAGTCTAATTCTGATAATTTTAGACAATCTTCTATTCAAGGAATAATGAAACGAGTGAAAGCAAAAGGAGCTACTGTGATTGTTTATGAACCAGCCTTGTCGGATAATACTACATTTTTTGGGTCAGAAGTTGTTAATGATTTGGATCTCTTTAAAAAACGTAGTGCGGCTATTATAGCCAATCGATATGATGTGGAATTGGATGATGTGAAAAATAAGGTATATACACGAGATGTATATAGAAGGGATTAATCTAAATTAAGGTTAGCGTCCAAAAATGACGTATAGCATCATTCAACAGAAATATAGATCTTTGTTGCTGTAATTAAAACCCAATTAATATGTAGAGCAATAACAATTCTGAAATTTTTTTCCTCCGCTACAAATCCGAAGCGGCCACGAACAAGGATTCCATCCGATCCTTCTGTTTTAGAAATAAGGTACCGTATAACCTGTTTGAAAAATGGTTAAGATGTTTTCATAGGAGATGGGTTGAAATCCGTACATTTAAGGAGGCTGAACATCAACTGTGCCTGTCACATGTCCGGGCTAATATGTTAAAGCGTATGATCAAGGAGGTGAAAAGAGAGCCTTGGTCTTTACGGACAGTTTGGATTTCTTCTTTAGAAAGGAACGTGATTATAATGAAGAGAATCTTATTCTTGAAGAAAGAGTCTGATGATCACTTACTATGCAATGTAACAGTATGTTACACTTTGGTCGTGACGAAGGTGTAGAAATGGCAGCTGCATATCATGGTGTAATCAGTACTGTGAGGCAGCGGGGGAAGTGAGCTTGGGATTTCCTTGGTGAATATTTTAAAAATATTTTTAATGATTGTAAGGACTTTGTTAATCTCATACCCCAGAATATAGAGTTGGTATGTACTAATGGTTAAATTCAATGTTTTTAACATAAAATTAGGTAGGTGCTACAAAAGAGCCTATACATTGGTGCATGCTCTAATTAGAGTACCAACAAAGGTGTTGCGTGATTGCCATAAATTAATTAGGAAAGCACTATTGGCGGTTTACTTTTGTTTATGTGGAGTCGATTTTTAAGATATCTCCTCTTCTATGTCTTCAACTCCCATGGTGTCAATCATGGGAGTACATATCGCCGATATGCTTATCGGTATAACGCCAAAAAAGAAAGAGGAACTTCCATGGAAGTGTTTGCAAGAAATGAGAACCACAAAGGTGCGATGATGAATGTGTAGATGATAGAATAGACTGTAGAATCGATATAGAATAAAGATTTTGTACCGGTCTTCTTTCTCCCTTCGGGGAGGTAAGGAGGCCGGTTCTGTTTTTATGTATGCCTTGATGATCCATATATAAATGTGGGATTCGGCCTTCTGCGGCGCAGGGATAAATATTCCCCCTGTGATCGTGGAAATGAAAAATCTTATGAAAGATTTGAAGGGACTATTAGGCGAATTTCGGGGTTGGCCTACCGTTGAGTTGTTTAGTGTGCGTCTGGCCGGATTGTCGGCGGAAGATAGAGAAAGGCATTTGCTGGGGTTTTGTAAGCTGGCTTTTGGGCATTATGAAGAGTTGCCGATGGGATATCGGAGATTGGTGGATGGTTATTTGGATGGGGAGCGAGGGGAGAACTTGATGGTGTGGTATTTGACAAGGCATACGCCGTGGAAGAATGCCCGTTATGAGTTGCATCGACCGGACTTGTTTTTGCGGATGGCGAAGCTGGTGGAGTTTACGGATCGGGATGGGCGTTTGCCTTATTCTCATTTGGCGGCTTGTTTATGTATGGCGTTTTCCGTCCGGAGTTTATCGGATCCTAATTCGGAGGTCTTGCCGAAATCCTTGGCTAGCCGTTTGAGCGCATTGAATATATTACCAAGTGATATTTTGGAACTGGCGGGGAAGAGGGAAATAACGGATGAGATGTGATTCTTTATTGATAAATGTTAAATGTACGTGGATTGAAGTCGATGAAATTTGGTGTGTTTTTCGTTGATTTGGGAATGTGTGTGTTGGCTGCTAGGTCGTTAACTGTTTTGCGTCATCGAAGTCAGGCTTTGTGGCTATTATACCTTTGTCATGTGTTCGAAGCATGGTTACATTCATTTATTCATTAAAAACGTATAGTTATGGCATTGAAATTTAAATTAGTAATGAGAAAGAATCTAGGTGAGGATCACGAATCTATTCCTGAAAAGGTATACGCTCAAATGGTGTATGGAGATCTGGTTACTTTTGATGAATTTGCGGAGGAGGTGGCAGATAGCTCTGGTGTAGGTAGCGCTAGCGTGAAGGCGGTTCTGGATCGTATGAATGTGGTGTTGGTCCGTCATTTACAGCATGGCAGGCGTGTCAGTGTAGGTGAGCTGGGACTTTTCCGCTTTTGTTTCGGATCGTCGGGGGTACCGGATGAGAAGACGTTTTCAACGAACTTGATTCGGGAGCCGAAAGTACGGTTCTACCCGGGCAAGGCGCTACGCGTAGCCAAGAGCCGGACAAGTTTTGAGAAGACTGTGCTTCCAAATGAAGAAGATACGGGTGGAAACGGGAGTGATAGTGAAAGTCCGGATGAAATCTAAGAGCTATGAGGCGTTTGACGATTCAATTAATTGTTGCGATCCTGCTCTCAATGAGCGGGATCACACTTCTCTTCAGCGGATTCTGGATTGATCCGCAAGGATTGATCGATAACAGTGTACTGGTGGCTTTCGGTGAGATCAGTACGTTTGCCGGGGCCCTTTTTGGAGTGGACTACTCTTATAAATTGAAAATTAATAATTGAAAATTGAAAATTATGGAAAGACATGATAAAAGGTTAACAGAGCATTTTTGTTTGGATGAGTTTACTTATAGTGGTATTGCCGTGGACAATGCGATAAATAATCAGCCTCCTCCTTGTGCATGTCTAGCGCTTCAAAATTTGGCAGTTGGTTTATTGGAACCATTACGTCTATTGTATGGGGCACCGATTGCTATATTGAGTGGATATCGGAATGAGAAGGTAAATCGTCTTGCTGGCGGGGTCGTTACCAGCCAACACTTGAAAGGAGAAGCGGCAGATTGCTATGTTGCCGATGGGCCGGAAAAATTGTTGGATGTATTGCAATGTTCCGGTTTAGTATTTGACCAAGCTATATTATATGGACGAAGACGTTTTTTGCATCTTTCCTTAAAGATAAATGGAAATAACAGGATGCAAGTGTTAGTTTATATGCTTTGTGTTGTCTGTATGTTCTGTAGTTGTGGAGCGTTAGTTCTTTTTTAATAATAAAACTGTGTGGACTGAAAAGGATATGATATATTTGCCTCCTATGATTAAACTTGAATATCTAAAAAAGATACGTGTTCGTTGGATTATATTGGCGATTTTTCTTGTCGCAATATGGATCGTGATGGGAAATCCCAGATTAGGCGAATGGTATTCCCGTTCGATTTATCCATGGGTATCGGGTATGCTATCTCGTTTCTCCTGCTTGTTCCCTTTTTCCGTAGGGGATTGTTTTATTTATGGTAGCATCGCCGGGTTATTAGGGTATCTGTCGTATGCGATTATAAGGAGGCGGAGGATCGGGAGGACAATAAGGCATGTCGTGGAATATCTGGCATGGGTGTATGTCTGGTTCTATATCGCTTGGGGATTGAATTATTTCCGGGAAGATTTTTTCACTCGTACGCGAACCACTTATGTGCCTTTTTCCTCGGAACATTTCCAATCCTTCTTGGATGCCTACACGGATTCCCTGAACGCCTCATGGGTTCCGATAGAGACGATCGATCGGGAGGTCGTGAAAGAGGCGGTGCAGGAAGGATATCGGGAATTGCCTACTCGTTTCGGGCTTACCACTCCCGGAACCTATCTTCATCCTAAAACGATGCTGTTCTCCCGGTTGATGAGTGGAGTAGGGGTGATGGGATATATGGGGCCGTTTTTTACGGAGTTCAATTTGAACGGCCAGCTCTTGCCCGTGCAATATCCCGCCACCTACGCCCATGAGATGGCTCATGTGCTTAGTATATCCAACGAGGCCGAGGCTAATCTATACAGTTATTTAATATGCACGGGTTCTTCCGTGCCGGAAATCCGGTTCTCTGGTTACTTCTCTTTGCTGCCTTATGCGCTGAGTAACGCATATGTGGCTTTGGATAAGGACGCTTTTGAGGCATGGAAGAAAAGATTACGCCCCGAGATCAAGGACTTGTATAACGAGAAAGTCGCCTATTGGCAATCCTTATACAGCCCGTTGATCGGCGAGGCACAAGACGTGGTCTATAATCTTTTCCTGAAAGGCAATAAGATACCTACTGGAACCGCTAATTATTCGGAGGTGATCGCCTTATTGATCGCCTTGGAAGGAGAATGATTTATTCATCATTTAACTTCCTCCAAATAAAGCACCCGGCTCGAGTAATCATTCTGTTTGTGATAATCGACAATGTGATTATAAGGGATTTCCAGTCCGTTCGCCATGAGATATTCTCCGGTGAAAGCTTTACCCTCGAAGGCCAGAGGCTCGTTGTCGATCCGGTTCAGTTCGCAGACTCTGTATTTCTTGTCTGGGGATAATCCGTTCATCTTTACACGGGGTAAATGTTGGTTGACAAAATGCTCGGTCTTCCACCAATAAAATACGGCTTTGTCTTTCTCCGGTGAAGTGTACATCAAGGAAGCTACTCCCAAACGATCGTACGGAGAAACCAGACGGTAGATATCGCCGAATTGCACGACGGGACGGATCGTCTTATAATCGGCGATCGCCTTGCGGCAAAGTGTTTTCTCTTCTTCTGTCATATTCTTGGGTTGGATCTCCATGCCCAAACGGCCGCTCATCGCTACGTCGATCCGATATTTTAGGGGAATGACCCGGAATGTTTGATGGTTGGGGGCGGCGCTGATGTGTGAGGCCATGGCGATAGCCGGGAAAAAATAAGAAGTACCCCATTGCATATAGATACGCTGTAAGGCATCGGTATTGTCGCTTACCCAAAACTCATCGAAGTAAGGCATGACACCGTAATTTGCCCGGCCTCCACCGCTGGCGCAAGCCTGTAGGGTTAAATCCGGGTATTTGGCTCGGATACGCTCACAGACTTTCTTGAATCCTTCGTGATATTCGATATACATATGGCTTTGCTGATCCGAAGGCAGATATTGGGAGCCATGGTTCAGGATGCTCATATTGGCGTCCCATTTGATATAATCGATCTCCGGGTATGTTGTCATCAAGTTGTCGACGATACCGAATATGAAGTCTTGCACCTCGGGATTGGAGAGATCAAGAACGACCTGTGTACCGCCACGCCCCAGGACGATTTCCCTGTTTGGAGCTTTCAATACCCATTCCGGATGCTTCTCGTACAATTCGCTTGTCGTGTTGGCCATTTCCGGCTCGATCCAGATACCGAATTTAATACCATGCTTGTTGGCGTCGGCGATCAGGCCCTCGATGCCTCTTGGTAGTTTTCGGGCATCAACCATCCAATCCCCTAAGGACGAGTTATCTTTATTACGAGGATATTTATCGCCAAACCAGCCGTCGTCCATGACGAACAACTCGCCGCCCATAGACTGGATATCACTCATCATTTGGTCCATACCTTCTTGATTGATATCGAAATATACACCTTCCCAACTGTTTAGTAAGATTTTCCGGGCGGTCGCTCCATTCGCTATCTTATGTTTGCGTGCCCATGCGTGGAAATTTCGGCTGCTTCCGCTTAAGCCGTCCTTACTGTAAGTCAGCGCCAATTCCGGTGTACGGAAACTTTCTTTGGCTTTGAGGGTGTAAGCCGAGTTCTCCTCGTTTATTCCCGCGAAGAAATGGTGATAGTCGCTATCATCCGTATCGAAGAATAATTTGTAGTTACCGCTATAGCATAGGGCGGCGCCAATAACGGAACCGGTGTTTTCCTTTGGTTTTCCGTCTAGGGAGATCATCACTTCGGCGTGGGCGGTATGGGAGTTGCGGATACCATCCTTGTTTTTTATCATCTTGATGCCCGGTCGTAACGGTTCTTGTGCCAATTGAGCCTCGTTTGCCCATGAGCCGTATAAGTGGGAAACCCATACGTCTCCTTTCCGGATCGGCAGATAAGCGGAAGCGAAACGATTGAGGGTGATCGCTTTTTTCTCCTCATGCGTGATCTCTGTCCAAGTCTCGATGATATCGGCGTCCGGATAGGTTCTGTAACAGAGATTCATATAAAAAGGATACACTTTATCTTTTAATCGGATCGTTGTGATATCTGCCGTTTGCTCTTTTCGTGTATCTACTTTTATGACTTCCAGTTGAAGGGTCATATTCCCGTCGCCATGGGTAACGGACAATGCGCTTTCGGAGGGGCAATTCAAGCCGTAGACCGGATAAGCGGAAAATGTTTTCTGCTCGGTCTCGAGCAAGGTAGCCGCATCGGAAGTGGATAACTTGTCTCCATAGTAGATGAATCTTACCTCTCCGCCGACAGGTGCGTCTAGCAATAATGAGGTATTCCTCGTGGAAATCAATACGTCTTGTGCCCATAAACTAGTGGTCAATAGGAAGGCGCAACATAAATAACCGAATTTACTCTTAATGTTCATTTTATTAGTAGGTGTTAGATTTAAATTCAGGGGCAAAAGTAGGAGAGAGCCGGTAGGTTTCCTAATAGGATTTTATCAGATACTGTTACTTTTCTGCTTTAACTAAAATTTGTTTCACGCAGAAGAAACCTGTGCTTTCATTAATGAAAATTCCATATTGTCTAATTCGAAAGAAATCACTAACTTTGCGGCAATTTTTTAGAAGCAAGATAAATACATCGCGATATGAGTAAGAAATTTACCGAATATTCTAAGTTTGACTTGTCGAACGTAAATAAAGAGGTGCTGAAGAAATGGAAGGATGGAGACATCTTCCATAAGAGTCTTGAAACAAGAGAGGGACATCCTACATTCGTATTCTACGAGGGTCCTCCATCCGCAAACGGTATGCCGGGTATTCACCATGTTATCGCCCGTTCGATTAAGGATATTTTCTGCCGCTATAAAACCATGAAGGGATTCTTGGTGAATCGTAAGGCGGGTTGGGATACACACGGTCTGCCTGTCGAGTTGGGCGTGGAGAAGGCTTTGGGCATCACGAAGGAAGATATCGGTAAGAAGATTTCTGTCGCTGAGTATAACGCCGCTTGCCGTAAGGACGTGATGAAGTTCACGAAAGAGTGGGAGGATCTGACGCAGAAGATGGGTTATTGGGTGGATATGGAGAATCCGTATATCACGTATGATAACCGCTATATCGAGACCTTGTGGTATCTATTGAAAGAGCTTTATAAGAAAGGTCTTTTATATAAAGGCTATACGATCCAACCGTATTCTCCCGCTGCGGGTACGGGCTTGAGCACGCACGAGTTGAACCAACCAGGCTGTTATCGTGACGTGAAGGATACGACTTGTACGGCACAGTTCCATATATTGGACCCGAAACCGGAGATGGCACAATTCGGCGATCCTTATTTCTTGGCATGGACAACGACTCCTTGGACGTTGCCTTCCAATACGGCGCTTTGCGTAGGCCCGAATATTACTTATCTGGCTGTACAGACTTATAATCCTTACACGGGTATCCCGATGACTGCTGTTATAGCGAAAGATTTATTGTCTGCTTATTTCAATCCGAAAGCTGCGGAGCTTTCTTTGTCTGATTACAAACCGGGTGACAAGCTGGTTCCTTTCAGCGTAGTAGGTGAGTGGAAGGGTTCCGAGTTGGCCGGTATGAAATATGAGCAATTGATCCCATGGGTAAATCCGGGTGAAGGTGCATTCCGTGTGATCACGGGTGATTTCGTTACGACAGAGGATGGTACGGGTATCGTACATATCGCGCCGACGTTTGGTGCGGACGATAACCGTGTGGCGAAAACATTCGGGGTTCCTCCTTTGATGATGCAGGATAAGGATGGAAATATGCGCCCTATGGTGGATATGACCGGTAAGTTCTATAAGCTGGAAGACTTGGCTCCGGAGTTTGTACAAAATTGTATGAACGCCTCTGATTATGATCCATGGCAAGGAAAATTCGTGAAGAACGCTTACGATGATACGAAGACGGATAAAGATGAGACATTGGATATTGAGATCTGCATGATGCTGAAGGCCCAGAACCGGGTGTTCAAGATCGAGAAGCATGTCCACAATTACCCGCATTGCTGGCGTACCGATAAACCGGTATTGTATTATCCGTTGGATAGCTGGTTTATCCGCACGACCGCTTGCCGTGAGCGCATGATCGAGTTGAACAATACGATCAACTGGAAACCGCAGAGCACGGGTACGGGACGTTTCGGCAAATGGCTGGAGAACTTGCAAGACTGGAACTTGAGCCGCAGTCGTTATTGGGGTACTCCGTTACCGATCTGGCGTACGGAAGATGGTAGCGAGGAGAAGTGTATCGGTTCCGTGGTAGAGCTGTTCGGCGAGATCGAGAAATCGGTGAAGGCCGGCTTTATGGAGTCTAACCCTTATAAGGACTTCGCTCCGGGAGATTATACGAAGGAGAACTACGAGAAGATCGATTTGCACCGTCCGTATGTGGATGATATTATCTTGGTTTCCGCTTCCGGCAAGCCGATGAAGCGTGAGACAGACTTGATCGATGTATGGTTCGATTCCGGCGCTATGCCTTATGCCCAGATCCACTATCCGTTCGAGAACTTGAAGGAGTTCGATAATCGTCAGATCTATCCGGCTGACTTTATCGCTGAGGGTGTTGACCAGACACGCGGTTGGTTCTTTACCCTGCATGCTCTGGGCACCATGATCTTTGATAGCGTGGCTTACAAGGCTGTCGTGTCTAACGGTCTGGTATTGGATAAGAACGGAAACAAGATGTCTAAACGCTTGGGCAACGCTGTTGATCCATTCTCTACGATCGAGAAGTATGGTTCGGACCCGTTGCGTTGGTACATGATCACGAACGCTTCACCATGGGATAATATTAAGTTTGATATCGATGGTATCGAAGAAGTTCGCCGTAAGTTCTTTGGTACATTATATAATACGTATTCATTCTTTGCTTTGTACGCGAACGTGGATGGCTTCGACTACTCCGATCCGGATGTAGAATGGAGCAAGCGTCCGGAGATTGACCGTTGGATCCTTTCTCTGTTGAACAGCTTGGTGAAGGATGTGGATGGCTACTTGGAGGCTTACGAGCCGACTCGTGCCGGACGTGCTATCTCTGATTTCGTAAATGATAACTTGAGTAACTGGTATGTGCGTTTGAACCGCCGCCGTTTCTGGGGTGGTGGTATGACGGAGGATAAGTTGTCCGCTTACCAGACTTTATATACTTGCTTGGAGACAGTGGCTAAGTTGATGGCTCCGATCGCTCCGTTCTATGCCGATCAGTTATTCTTAGACTTGGTCGCTGTTACGGGACGTGAGAACGTTGAGTCCGTACACTTGTCCGATTTCCCGGTTTACGACGAGTCTAAGATCGACAAGAATTTGGAAGAGCGTATGCAAATGGCTCAAGATGTTTCTTCTATGGTATTGGCTCTTCGCCGCAAGGTGAATATCAAGGTTCGCCAGCCGTTGCATACGGTAATGATTCCGGTTGTAGACGCTCATCAACAAGAGAGTATCGAGGCCGTGAAGAACCTGATCTTGAACGAGGTGAACGTGAAGGAGCTGAAGTTCGTGGATAATACGGCAGGTATCTTGGTGAAGAAGATCAAACCGGACTTTAAGAAGTTGGGCCCGCGCTACGGAAAGATCATGAAGGCGCTGGCCGCCACGATTCAATCGATGAGCCAAGAAGATATCAACGCTTTCGAGAAAGCCGGAACGTTTACCTTGATGGTAGATGGACAGGAGGCCGTTTTGGAGCGTACGGATGTAGAGATCATCTCTGAGGATATCCCGGGTTGGTTGGTCGCTAATGAAGGTCGCTTGACAGTCGCTTTGGATATTACCGTAACCGAGGATTTGCGTAAGGAGGGGCTGGCCCGTGAGTTGGTGAATCGTATCCAGAACTTGCGTAAGAGCAGCGGTTTCGATATAACGGATAAGATCCATGTATCCATTCTTTCTTGCGAGGAGATGGATGAGGCGATCCATGATTATAAGGATTATATCGCTAACCAAGTATTGGCGGAATCTATCGAAATCATGGATAATGCGATCAGCGACGCTACGGAACTCGATTTCGAGGACTTTAAATTGTCCGTAAAGATCGAGAAAGCTTAAAAATAGAATAGCATTTCTTGCGGAAGAATTAGGAATGAAATATAGGAAAATCGATAATTATATTATCTTTGCATGCAAAGAAGAAATAATATGATTTTATATTCATTCTTAATTCTTCTTTTTGATTGATATTTGAACGATTGTTGAACCTAAATTTTTTTAGAACCATGGCAGAGAAGACAAGATATTCAGACGCTGAGCTCGAGGAGTTCCGCGCTATTATATTAGAGAAACTGGAAATCGCGAAGAGGGATTACGAGCTTTTGCGATCAGGGGTTACAAATTCCGACGGTAACGACGTGGCTGATACGTCTCCTACATTCAAGGTGCTGGAGGAAGGCGCTTCTACGTTATCGAAGGAAGAGGCGGGCCGTTTGGCGCAACGCCAGATGAAATTCATCCAGAATTTGCAGGCCGCTTTGATCCGTATCGAGAATAAGACCTACGGTATTTGCCGGGAGACTGGTAAATTGATCCCGAAAGAAAGGCTACGTGCCGTGCCTCATGCGACTTTAAGTATCGAAGCAAAACAAGGAGGTGCAAAGTAAATGAGATATTCTAAAGGTTGGGGAGCAGTGTTAATCATAATACTGCTCCTTCTTCTTGACCAAGCGCTGAAAATATGGATTAAGACCCACATGCAGTTGCATGAGAGTATAGAGATAACTCCGTGGTTTTATCTCTATTTTACCGAGAATCCGGGTATGGCATTCGGTATAGAGGTGATTGGGAAATTATTCCTTTCCGTATTCCGTATCGTGGCTGTATTGTTTATCGGATATTATTTGTATAAGCTGGTTAAAGAAAATTATAAATTCGGTTTTATTGCCTGTATATCTTTGGTTTTCGCGGGGGCGGTGGGAAATATAATCGACTCGATATTCTATGGCGTGATCTTCGACCATAGTTTCGGGCAACTTGCTACTTTTATGCCGGAGGGAGGTGGTTATGCCTCTTGGCTGCATGGTAAGGTGGTGGATATGTTCTATTTCCCATTGATAGAGACCGTATTCCCTGATTGGGTTCCGATCTGGGGTGGACAGGAGTTCGTTTTCTTCCGTCCGATCTTTAATTTGGCGGACTCGGCGATTTGCGTGGGAGTTTTCCTTTTGTTAATATTTTATCGGCATACTTTGTCGGCTAGCCTTTCGAAAGAAGAGAAATAAATGCGGAGAAAATTACGGATATATGGTATGGCTTTATTAGCCACGACGTTGCTGGCGGCATGTAGTAAGGTTCCGGATGGTATTCTGTCGGAGAAAAAGATGCAGGGTGTCTTGACGGATATGTTGCTGGCTGAGGCCATGGTAAATGTGGATTATAACGCTTATAAATCCGATACCATGAAGCTTGCCTTGTATGAGTCTGTATTCCGTAAGCATGATATTACACAAGCGGTGTATGATAGCTCGTTGGTGTGGTACGGCCGTAACTTGGATATTTACATGGAGGTCTACAACCGGGTCTTGGCCGATCTTAATAAACGGATCAATAACTTAGGAGATGTGCAGGCAGACGCTGCGCCCGTATCTAACCGGGATTCCGTGGATATTTGGCCTCGCCGTTCTTATCTGGTCTTGTCTCCTACCTCTGTATTTAATGGGGTGACTTTCGATATACGTCCGGAAACGAATTATTCCTCGGGCAGTAGTTTCGTGCTGGGCATGCGTGTCTGGGGATTGAATAACAAAATGGCTTATAAGCCGGAGGTACGTTTAAGCGCAGACCAAGGTGATACGACCTTGACGGTGAATAGTAAGATCACGAAAGATGGATATCACGAGACGATCTTGAAGACTATACCAACTAAGAAAGTAAAGCGTGTGTTTGGATATATCCGTATGGATAATATGGATACGACTTATTATAAGGTGTATATAGATAGCTTAAGCTTGATGAAATATAACTATGGTAAGGAGCTTGCCGAATTACCTAAGGATTCTATTAAGTAATCTCTCTATTTGTTTATTGTACTTATGAGAAGAATTGCCGCTCATTACGTTTGGTGTAAGCAGGTTTATCGTATGCATTATATCGAACTGGATGATAATGGTGTGTTTCATGGTGTTTACCCGTTGAATGAGGAGATAGCTGGAACCGCTTTTTATGATGGAGTGCTGGTGCCGGTTCTTTCCTCGGAACCGGCGATTGGTTTTAAGCAGGTGATGGGATCTTGGCCGGTGTTAACTGAAAAGATTACGCCGGGTTGTTCAGTCCATATATATCGTTTAAGCGGGATTCCCTTGGCGTCTGCGAAACTCGGCACAGACCACGGCTGTAGCGATGGCCACATTGAGAGACTCTGAGGTGTCTCTTCCTTCCGGATAGTTCGGGATATACAATTTTTCGTTTACAAAAGCCTCGATGGCGGGACGTATTCCATTTCCTTCATTACCCATTATCAAGATACCGTTTCCGGATAAGGTTTTCTCATATAAGTTTTCTCCGCCAAGGAAGGTGCCGTATAAAGGTATGGCTTGGGCAGATTGGGCCTGTAAGAACGTTTCCAGATCGGTGTAATGTATTTTTACGTGGGCGAGCGCACCCATAGTGGCTTGTACGGTTTTTGGACTGAAAACATCGGCGGTATCTTTGCTGCATACGATATGGGAAATACCGAACCAGTCCGCTAACCGGATGATCGTACCTAAGTTGCCCGGATCTTGGATTCCGTCTAATGCGAGAACAAGCTCCTTTTCCGGCGTTATTTCCGTTATATCCCAATTGGGGCGTTTAAAGATTGCGAGTACATCTTGGGGATTTTTCAGGAAACTGGCTTTACGAATATCATCTTCTTCCGCTACCAATAACTCCTTGGCCGGAATATCGCCTTGTGTAGCCATCCAAGATGGCTTGGCTATTAATAACTCACATTCAAAGGCCGGTAACATATCGGCTACCAATTTATTTCCTTCGGCTACAAAAACATTATTTTCATTCCGGAATTTCTTTAATTCCAGAGAACGGATGTATTTGACTTTGGTCTTGCTTAGCATCTTAGTTCTTTTTACAAAACAAAAGTACGGTAAATTCTTTAAATTCCAGTACATTCGCGATCGTAAAAAGCTTGGAATGATGAATCGATCTCTACGTATATGCTATTTTATCTGTATCGTACTACTGCTAGCCTCTTGTAGTACGACCAAGTTTGTGCCGGATGGGGAATATTTGCTGGATAAGGTGGAGATCGTGTCGGATAACAAGGATTATAAGTCTGCGGATTTAAAATCTTATCTTAGGCAGCAACCAAACTTCAAGGTGTTTGGTCTGATGAAGTGGCAGTTGTTTGTCTATGATTGGTCTGGTAAGAATGAGAAGAAATGGATCAATAAACAGTTACGTAGGATTGGTGAGCCTCCCGTGGTGCTGGATACGATGTTGGTGGAACAGTCCGCCATGGAACTAGAGCGTTTTTACATTAATAAAGGGTATGTCCATGCGGATGTATCAACGACGATCGATACGACACGCCATAAGAAAGCGGTTGTAACTTACCATATAAAGGCGAACGATCCATATAGGATACGCAATTACACGATGAAGTTCCCCGATCCGAAAATTGATAGTTTGGCACATCTGAAAGCGCCTCGCCGCTCTCCCTTAGCTTCTGCGTTCCGGTCCTCACAGGAAGAGTATAACCAATTAGTTAAGGAAGGAACTTTATTTGACCGGGATATATTGGACAAGGAGCGGGAGCGTATTACGACCTTACTTCGCTGGAACGGGTATTATGGTTTTAATCGGGATTATTTAGGATATATCGCTGATAGTTCTTTTAACCAAAATGTCGTGGATCTTGATATGTCCATGAAACCTTATCGGAAGGTGTTGCCCAATGGGTCGGTAGAGGATCAGCCGCATCGTCAGTATTATATTAAGGATGTAACGGTCTTAACCGATTATAATCCGATGGGGGTAGGAGAGGACGCTAGTTTCATGGCTACAGATACGATGCTCAGCGCAGGGGTGAATATCGTATATGGCCGGAACGGGAAGAGTATCCGTCCGAGCGTGCTCCGGAGGAGTACTTATATTCGTCCGGGGCAATTATTTAGTGAGAAGAATATAGAGCAGACCTATTCAGCGTTCGCTTCTCTAAGGGCTTTGAGGAATGTAAATATACGTTTTACGGAAGTAGAGGAGCGGGATACGATGAAGTTGGATTGTTACATTCTCACTTCTCCTGCGAAGATAAATACGGTGGGAGTGGATTTGGAAGGTACTAACTCGGCGGGTGATTATGGGTTTGCCTCCAGCTTGAATTATCAGCATAGGAATATCTTCCGAGGATCGGAGCTATTCTCGGCGAGGGTGAGAGGGGCTTACGAGGCGTTATCCGGAAATAAGGCGAATGGCTTTGGTAATTACTGGGAGTTAGGTGCGGAAGGGTCCTTGCTGTTTCCTCGTTTCTTGTTCCCATTCTTGAGTTCGGATTTTCGTAGGCGGCTACGTGCGTCAACTGAAGCGAAAATAAGTTACAACCTGCAAAAACGTCCGGAGTATACGAGGGCGATTCTATCTGGTGGTTGGAGTTATATTTGGCAAGATCGGGGCAATACACAGGCACGCCATACCTTTAAGCTTGTAGACTTGAATTATGTGTATTTGCCGGATAAGAATATGGACTTTATCAATAGCTTGCCGGATTATATGGTGTTGTATAACTATACGAACCATTTTATCATGAGTTCGGGATATACTTATTCCTTCAGTAATTATTCTCCCCAGAATCGTTTGAGAAACACGCATTCCCTACGTGCGTCGGTCGAGGTCGCAGGGAATTTGTTGAGTGCCTTTTCGCATCTTACGGGGGCGAAGAAAAATGATGACGGTTATTATGAGTTGTTTGGTACGGAATATGCGCAATATGTGAAATTGGATTTCGATTTTAGTAAAGGAATCGTGCTTGACAGTCGTAACAAGTTAGCTTTCCATATAGGAGTGGGAGTGGGGATGGCTTATGGTAACTCAAACTATTTACCTTTTGAGCGTGCTTATTTCTCGGGGGGAGCGAATAGTGTCCGGGGATGGTCTGTACGAGAGTTAGGTCCGGGTAGTATGGAAGTTGACAGCACGACTTCTTTCGCTCTTCAATCGGGGGATATCCGCTTGGATTTGAACTTGGAATATCGAACGAAACTTTTTTGGAAGTTTGAATTGGCGGCTTACATAGATGCCGGAAACATATGGACCCGGAATGTATCAGATGAACGCTATAAGGCTGGAAACTTTGATTTCTCTCGTTTTTACAAGGAGATCGCTGTTTCCTATGGTTTGGGACTTCGTTTGGACTTTGATTTCTTTCTACTACGTTTAGATACAGGCTTCAAGGCTTATAATCCTCAGGAGAAAAAGTCTAGGCGTTGGGCGATAACCCGTCCTAATTTCAAGGATAATTTCGCCTTGCATTTTGCCGTTGGTTATCCATTCTAAATTCAATATGTAAAAAAGTGTACTAAAAGTTTGCAAGGAAAAGAAAAATCCTTACCTTTGCACCACGAAAATAAGGATGGTCAGGTAGCTCAGCTGGATAGAGCAACAGCCTTCTAAGCTGTGGGTCCTGGGTTCGAATCCCAGCCCGATCACGAGGGAGACTCTTTTAGAGTCTCCCTTTTTTTGTTATAATCAGATGCCAGTTTTTTTCTTTTGCTTGTTTTGATCGTTGTTTATTGATCTTTTATGGAAAACTTTGAGTGTTATCTATCGGTTATTATATAGAAGATTTCGAGATAGAATTTCATAATTTTGTTTTTGATGGGATAAGGGCTATTAAGCAGGATTCCTGTATTTGAGATTAAACAGATTGTAAATATTTAAAAAGTAGATAAGATGGAAACATTTGACGATATCATTAAAGGGGATAAACCTGTATTGGTGGATTTTTTTGCGACATGGTGCGGCCCGTGTAAGGTGTTGAGTCCGACGGTCGAGGCATTGGGGAAGGAGTTGGCGGGACAAGTGCGTGTCCTTAAAATTGATGTAGATAAGAACGAGGCACTTGCCACACAGTTGAGGATCCAATCCGTACCCACTTTGATCATCTTTAAGAAAGGTGAGATCGTATGGCGCTCTTCCGGCGTGATGGATCACGGAAGCCTATTGCGGAAGGCGCAAAGCTATATCGATTAAAAGCCGTTCATCGGGATCAATACCGTTGGGATCAATAATAGGAATCCAAGGATCACTAGGACAAGGATGAACTTCCATGCCCATTTGAACCATTTATCGTAGGGGATACGGCTTACTCCTAGAACCGCTATCAGAACACCAGATGTGGGAGTTATCAGATTCGTGAAGCCATCGCCAAACTGAAAGGCCATGACGGTGGCTTGCTTGGATAAACCGATCAACTCCGAGAATGGGGCCATGATAGGCATGGTAAGGGCCGCTTTGGCGCTTCCGGAAGGAATAACTAAATTGATAAGCGTTTGAATAACGTACATCATCCCGACCGTAGCTACTTGTCCCAAACCTTCCATCCCTTTCGCTAGGTTAAAGAGAATCGTATCGATCACTTTACCGTCTTGCAGGATTACGATAATACCTCCAGCCAAGCCAACGACTAAGGCGGCGCTCATAATATCCTTGCAGCCCTCTAAGAATAGTTTCACAAGCTCATTCGGATCGCGTCCATTGGCAATTCCCGCCGCTATGCCCAAGGCGAAGAACAAGGTCGCTATTTCCATAATATACCAACCGTAGCCCATTACGCCTGTTATCAAGAAAAAGATCGTGAAGAATAAAAGGTTCAATATATATAAGTGCACGGTTTTCCGTAGGGTAAATATCGAGCTGATCACGAACGCTACGCTAAGAATCGGAATTAAGGGTAGTCCCTTGATTACGCTATTTCCTATTTTTAAGGATGTCTGGGGGTAATAGAACGAAAAGATAACGAGTACGATAGCCAATAGGACGAAACTGATCCATGCGGCTTTCGGGGTTCTGTATACGATTTCCAAGGAATTGGTACTATGCAAATCTCTCCAATATTGATCATCCTCATAGACTGGTGACAATTGAGGGTTCTTTTTTACCTTGGCGGCATAACGCAATATCCATGTGAAGCCTACCGCATTGATAATACACCAGCAAACGATGCGATACTCGATACCGGAGAAAAGAGGAATCCCCGCCAAGCCTTGCGCTATACCGATCGTGAAAGGGTTTAAAATCGCTCCGGCGAAACCTAATCCCGCCGCTATAAAAACCATACATACGCCAGTTATGGAATCGTACCCCATAGATATCGCCATCGGGACCAAGACCAGACAAAAAGCGATGGTCTCCTCACTCATCCCGAATACAGCCCCGAATATACTGAAAAGTAACATGATGGCGGTCAATAAGAAATTATCTATGCCTATTTTACGAAGGATAGGGTTGTTCTCCATTTTGCGTGCTTTCCGCAGGAAACTGACTGTTCCGATATCAAATGCCTTACTGTCGTTCACGATCCAGAATGCCCCGCCGATGATAAGGATAAAGACAATGATATCCGCCTTGTCCACAAATCCTTTATAAAAGGCGGAGAGTACTTCCCAAGTCTGAGGTACGCTTTCCACGGATTCATATACAACGGTTCGCTCTCCGTCCGGGCTGATACTTTCCGTATATTGCCCACCGGGAATAACCCATGTCAATATGGCGCAAAATAAGATGATGTAAAAGATAATTACGTATGTGTGGGGTATTTGTCTCTTTTTCATGATTCTGTTTTTTCGTCTTCTTCTGTTAATATTCCGATCTCGGGAAGGATAGCCCGGGCCTCACGGTCACTAAGCGTATCTACGTCTTTGAGTTTACGTTGGATGGCACGGGTACGGGTACCTAAAACCTCTTCTATTTGCCCGCTGGCGGTTTGCAAGTTCTTTTGGGCTTTCTCGAGCATACCGCCTACTTTCTCGAATTCTTTTTTCACGGCCCCTAAGATCGTCCATACCTCCCCTGAGTGCTTTTGGATCGCCAATGTACGGAAGCCCATTTGTAAACTGTTTAGTATGGCCGCTAGGGTAGTGGGACCTGTTACGACTACCTTGTAGTTTCGTTGCAAGTCCTCCAATAAAGCGGAACGGCGTACGACCTCGGCGTAAATGCCCTCGAACGGCAGGAACATAATGCCGAAATCGGTCGTGGCGGGAGGCGCCAGATATTTGTCCGAAATATCTTTAGCCATCTTCTTGATCGTTGTCTCCAATAATTTTCCGGCTGTCTCGATCGCTTGGGAATCTGCGGCATCGTAAGCGTCTAGGAGCTGTTCGTATACATCTTTCGGGAATTTAGCGTCTATGGGAAGGTATACGAATTCTCGGGCATCATCCCGCCCGGGGAGCTTGACTGCGAATTCAACGACAGCGTCCGAACCTTTCCGGGTACGCACGTTCGCCTCGTACTGCTCTGGTGCCAATAGCTGCTCCAATAACATACTGAGCTGGATCTCCCCGATATTTCCCCGGGTTTTGACATTACTGAGTACCCGTTTTAACCCGCCTACATCCTGCGCTAAGGTTTGCATCTCGCCCAGTCCTTTTTGTACACTTTCTAATTGTTCGGTGACTAAACGGAAAGATTGCCCGATACGGTCGTTCAATGTCTTTTGAAGTTTCTCGTCTACGGTGACTCGGATCTCTTCCAGCCTTTTTTCCGTGTTATCCACTAATCTCTGCTGGCGTTCGTCCAAGGCGGCGAATTTCTCTTTCTGCAACCTGTTAAAAGAATCGATACCACGTTCGAAAGCTTCCCTGAACTCGTTCATGGAATGAGCCAGTTCTTCTCGGTTATCTTTCGCTACCAAACGGCTTTCTTCCCGGTTCAGGCGGAAGTCTTCCCTAAAGTTTTTCTCGATACGGTCGAACGAGCGTTGTATCTCGTTTAGCAACTTTTCCAGGTCTTCTTTGTTATTATTTAGCTGTTTAGGACGCAAAAGGATTTGCATCACGATGATTATAAGAAGTCCGCCGATAATAATCCAATCCATCTGTTTTTGATTTTGACGTCAAAGATAGATAATCTGTATTTTGTAACAGCAGTTAAATAGAGTTAAATAAAAGAACATTGTTTATTTTCGTTTGTTTTATCGACAGAAAGCTGCTTATATTTGTGCAGCCAACTTAAGTAAGACTATTAAATTTACATACAAAGATGGCAAAAGTAACATTAAAAGGTAACGAAATTCATACGAACGGCGAGTTGCCGAAAGTTGGGACAGAGGCTCCGGACTTCAAGGGTGTAAAAAGTGATTTATCCGAATTGTCGTTAAGCGACTTGAAAGGAAAGAAAGTGGTGATAAATGTTTTCCCGAGCTTGGATACAAGTGTATGTGCGGCCTCGGTAAGACGCTTCAATAAAGAAGCCGCTTCGCATCCGGATACGGTAGTATTAGCTGTTTCTAAAGATTTACCTTTTGCGCATGGACGTTTCTGTACTACGGAAGGTATTGATAAGGTGATTACATTGTCTGTGTTCCGGTGTTCATGCTTTGAGGATAAGTATGGGATGCTTCTGGTAGACGGTCCGCTGAAAGGGTTATTAGCCCGTGGCGTGATAGTGGTCGATGGAGCTGGTAAGGTGGTTTATGAGGAACTTGTTCCCGAGATTACTACCGAGCCGAATTACGACGCGGCTTTGGCGGCGTTGAAATAAATATAGTAGATTATTGTTTTTCATTGGTTAAAGTTAAGGGTTAGTGTAGGAGGCCGTCGGATGTGAATCCCGCGGCCTTCGTTTTTTTTGTGAAGAGGCTAAAGTTTTCCTTCCAGCTCGTCGACGATTTGCCCATCGAAGAGATTGATGATACGATCGGCGTAGGTCGCGTCATGTTGCGAGTGTGTCACCATGACGATCGTAGTCCCTTCGGCATTCAGTTGACTGAGTAATTTCATAATTTCAAGACTGTTTTTAGAGTCGAGGTTTCCAGTCGGTTCGTCAGCCAATATCAGCATAGGTTTACCTACGACGGCTCGAGCGATGGCGACACGTTGCTGCTGTCCGCCGGAGAGTTGCTGCGGGTAATGTTTGGCACGTTGGCTGAGGCGTACTTTGCGCAGGATGTCGAGTACTTGTTGTTTGCGCTCAGCCTTGGGGATGCCGAGGTATTTCAATTGGAGGTCTACGTTTTCCTCGACGGTAAGCTCATCAATGAGATTGAAGCTTTGGAACACGAAACCAATGCGTCCCTTGCGATAGCGTGTACGGTCTTTCTCCTTTAGGTGTCCCACCTCTTCGCCTTCTAATAGATAGCTGCCCTCGTCCGGGTTGTCTAGCAGGCCGAGAATATGCAGCAGGGTTGATTTGCCGCATCCGCTGGGTCCCATGATGGCGATGAACTCGCCCTTTTTCACTTCCATGCTTATGCCATTGAGCGCGATGGTCTCTACTTCTTCCGTCCGGAAGTTTTTGCTGAGGTTCTTTATTTGAATCATGACTTGTCTTGTTTTTGTGAGAATGTATACCTATTATAGAATGTTGTTTTTATTCGGTCCGGATACTTTTGATGGGGTTACGGCGGGCGACTTTCAAGGTTTGCCCGATGATTGACACGAAAGCGATGGCTATGATTGCCAAAACTGCTGCGGTTATGAGATACCACGGAAAGGCGATGCGGTTATAGAACGACTCCAAACTGATTTGAACCGCTTTCACGCTGATGGGCAGGGCGAAACAGGCGGCAAGCAACGAGAGTGCCATGAATCGTTTGGAAAGTTCCCATACCGCGCCACTTGTCTCGGCTCCCATCACCTTGCACAAGGCGATCCGTTTGCTTTGCTGTTCGGTGTAGCTTATCGACATGGCCAGCAGTCCCAGGGCAGAGATGAGGATGGAGATGGTCATGAAGCAAAGGACAAGCATCAGCGTGTTCTTCTCATGGGTTAAATCCTTGTCCATATAATCGTCGATATAATCGGCTTCCAACTCTTTCGGTATCTCGATCACTTCATTGGACACTTCCCGGCAAGTGCGGCGGATGGCGGCTAAGGCTTCCGCCCGATCGCCTTGTGTCTTGACGATTTGACGGATGATGTAGTCTTGTGGGTTCAACACCATAACGGCTCCATGCGAATCGGGTTGGGGTGTGTTCAACGCGCCCAGCGAACGATAGTTGCGGATGACACCACAGACGTTATATCGATAGCCGCCCTTGTCGCCATTTTTTCCAAAATGGGGTCTGCCGGATGAAAGCTGGTAACGACGGCAAGTCTCTTCCGTTACCCAAACCATGCCGGGCAGTGGGTCAGACCAACGTTCTACCACTTCGAAGCCCAACAGCCGGAATGCGGCGCTGTCTATATCCGAAAGGTGGAGCCACGAGTACCCTTCTTCTTCCGATTGCAGTACACCATCGTGACCGGTGAAGAAAGGCAGTCTTCGTGCCAATGCTACTTCTGTCACTTGGGGTAATGCCTGTAAGCGTTTCTGGAGGATGACTTGCTTGTCGTAGGTGTGTCCCAAGTCCCATGTCTTGACGAATACCAGGTCTGTATTATAACCGGTCGGCAGGGTGGCAAGGTGGTATATTTGGAAGGCCATGGTGAGTCCCAAGGTGATGAGTACCGTGCTGATGATATTCTGCACGATGATGAACAAGCGGCTGAACAGTTGCTTGTTGTGCATGCGGAAATTTCCTTTTACGATATCTATCGGACTGTATTTGTAGGTGATGATGGCTGGTAACAATCCCGATATGCCGGCGATTCCTACCCATAGCAACAGCGAATAGGCTACCATCGCCGGTGAAGAGACCAAAGCGATCCGGGTGGAGAGCAAGTACTCGAAATAGGGCTTTGTGATGACGGCAACTAAGCAACCGCCTATGAAACAACCGGTTGTGAAGATAGCGGACTCTGCGAGGTAGCGTAATACGATTTGCCCTGCCGAGTCACCCATCAGCCGGCGGGTCGCCATTTCATGGGCTCGTTTGCTGGTTTGCGATACGGTCAGGTTGATGTAATTGAAGATAGCAGAGAGTAGCAATACAAATGCCAACGAGAACAAGATTTGTACCTGTTTCCGTGTCCCTTTACGGAAAGGGCCGTATTGGTTCAGGGGAGAGAAATAAATCTCGTCCATGCGTGTCACCGAAGAACCCCAAAAAAGCCTGTTTGTGCTGTTGTCTTCTTTCCAGTATTCCCAATAGCCTTTATACTTATCGAGTAGTTTACGGGCAACAACATCGGGAGTTACCCCTTCTTCCAACGTGATGAGTATTTGCGTTGAACCATAACTGTCCATCCATGCATAATCCTTTTCTGCCAGTTTGAAAGGAATCAAGATGTCTATCGGTTTCAACAGTTCTGTCGAGCTGAAAGCTGGGAGAATCCCAATGACCTGGAGCGGTGTCTGGTTCAAGTACATCACGGTACGGCCGATCGGATTTTCATTCCCGAATACTTTGTGGGCGAATGGCTCGGAGAGGATGACCTCGTCTGTCCCGATCAGTGCTTTGTTGCGGTCGCATCCAACGAGCGTATAGTTGAGCATCTGGAAAAAATTAGGATCTGCCGCGATGCCGTTTACTTGATAATATTGGTTGTCTACCATGAAGTCGGCCGCTTCAATATGGATCAGGCGTGTCCACTCTTTTATTTCCGGAATGGAAGGGAACAATTCCGGGGCAGTCCCGGTTGTCATACCGATCCCATCTCCATAGCCGACAGCATATAATTGGTGAGAGTACGATTGATTGTTACCGATATTAAATTCGGTGTCGGCATACGAGGTCAGAAGGATGACAACTCCCAGTGCGATAGCTAATCCGAAGAACTGGATGGCTGTGTAGAGTTTGTTGCGGCCGAGAAAGGTAAAGTACGATTTCATATTTTGCTTGTTTTTGATACAAAGGTATAGAGCGGTTGGCATCTGGCAAGGGCTTGGATGCCCGGTCGCGGTAGTTTGTATGAAAATCATACACCCACTTGTATGATATTCATACAGCCTTTTTCCGTACCTTTATCCCCGATAAAAGAGATAAAGGAAAAACAAACGAATCGGATATGGCAAATTACGGGACAATAGTGGTGGTAGATGACAATCCGGCGATTCTTACGGCGGTCAAGATCTGCTTGGCCGGTGAGTTTGACAGGGTATTGACACTCGCTTCTCCCGACACGCTTCTTACGGTATTGGCACAAGAGGTGGTGGACGGGATTTTGCTCGACATGAACTTCACGCAAGGGGGAAACTCCGGACAAGACGGCTTGCTTTGGCTTCGGGCGATCCACAAGAAGCATCCGGCTATCCCGGTGGTACTGGTGACGGCATACGCTGATATCAAGTTGGCGGTGCGTGGTTTGAAGATGGGGGCGGCAGACTTTGTTGCCAAGCCGTGGGATAATCAAGAGCTGATCCGTGTCTTAAAAGATGCGATTGATGCCGGGCGTAAAGTGGTTCCATTGGAACAGGTCGAGGCGGAGCATGTGAGCAAGGTGGTGGAGCGTTGCCACGGCAATATCAGCCGGGCCGCCGAATTGTTGGGAATTACCCGGCAGACGTTGTATGCTAAAATAAAAAAGCGATGATGTTGATAGGCACTTTGGGAGTCGTTGTCGTTCTCTTTATCGGATGGTTCTACCGCCATCAGGTATTGTTGAGAGACCGGGCGCATCTGATGCGTGAGGCGATTCGTAACCAAGAATTTACGTTTCGTCTTCCTGTGAAAGGCCTGTTCTTCGGGGAGCGGGCGTTGCAAGAGGCCCTTAACGAGACGGGCAGGGACATCGGGCAGTTGCTTGCCCGCAATGAGGTGGAATCGTGGCAACGGCTGACCCGTGTGCTTACGCATGAGATTATGAATGCCACTACGCCTATCGCCAGTATCAGCCAGGCCTATCTGGAGCATCCCGCGATTGCCGGGACGGTTTACGAGGAGGGGATCCGTGCCATTCACGATACCAGCCGGGGACTTGCCCTGTTCGTGGACAGCTACCGGAAACTGGCGGAACTGCAAGAACCTGTTATCGGAGAGGTCTATTTGAATGATTTTATGGAAGGGATCCGGGCTCTTTATCCCGATTTAGAGTGGCATCTTTCCATCCCTTTGTCTGCTACGATGTGTACGGATCAGAATATGTTGCGGCAAGTGCTGATTAACCTGATCCGGAATGCTTGCGAGGCAGGGGCTACGACCGTGGATGTGCGTTGGAAGAAGGGGTTGTGGGTCAGCAACAATGGTGCGCCTATTCCGGTGGCTATCGAACGGGAGATTTTTATTCCTTTCTTCACGACTAAAAGGACGGGTTCCGGTATCGGCTTGTCGCTTTCCCGGCAGATGATGGTGCGGCAAGGCGGGGATCTTTGTTTGGCGCAGCGCTCTGTGCCGGGTTATCAAGTGACGTTTATAATTTCTTGCGTAGGATAAATTTAGGATAGGATATGAATCGGAAAATACTTCAGCTGGCCATACCTTCTATCGTCTCCAATATAACCGTGCCTTTGTTGGGCCTGGTGGATGTGGCGATCGTAGGGCATCTGGGATCGGCGTCGTACATTGGGGCGATCGCCGTGGGCGGGATGCTGTTTAACATGATCTATTGGATATTCGGCTTTCTCCGGATGGGGACAAGTGGGATGACCGCCCAAGTCTATGGGAAACGGGACTTGACGGAGGTAGTCCGGACCTTGCTGCGGGCTGTCGGGGTAGGGCTTTTGATCTCCCTCGGGCTTTGGATCCTTCAATCCCCGATCCTGAGGGGTGCGTTTGTTTTGATCGACGCGACGGAGGAGGTGAAGCGATGGGCCTCTCTCTATTTTAATATCTGTATCTGGGGAGCGCCGGCCATATTGGGTTTATATGGCTTTGCCGGTTGGTTCATCGGTATGCAGAATTCTCGTTTTCCGATGTTTATCGCTATCACGCAAAATATCGTGAATATTGCGGCCAGCCTATGTTTCGTGTTTGTGCTGGGTATGAAGGTGGAAGGCGTAGCGTTGGGAACACTGATCGCCCAATATGCGGGCCTCTTCATGGCGTTTGCTCTTTGGTTGAAATATTATGGGCGTCTGAAAGCGTATATCGATTGGAATGGTCTTTGGGGTGGGGAGGAGATGCGTCGCTTCTTCTCGGTCAATAGTGATATATTTTTCCGGACCTTGTGTTTGGTCGCTGTTACTACCTTCTTTACTTCTACAGGTGCGAGACAAGGGGATGTGATATTGGCCGTAAATACCTTGTTGATGCAGTTGTTTACCTTGTTCTCTTATATAATGGATGGTTTCGCTTATGCGGGAGAGGCATTAGCCGGCCGGTTTATTGGGGCTAAAAACGATGTGGGGTTACGTAGATGCATTCGTTTATTGTTTCTATGGGGAATCGGCCTCTCTTTATCATTCACGATTCTTTATGCGTTTTTGGGGAGGGATTTTCTGGGACTGTTGACGAACGATACCTCGGTCATTGAGGCTTCCGGGGATTATTTCTATTGGGTATTGGCGATCCCTTTATGTGGATTCTCCGCTTTCCTTTGGGACGGTATCTTTATCGGGGCCACGGCTACACGCCAGATGCTTTACTCGATGCTTGTGGCCTCGGCTACTTTCTTTATTATTTATTACCTGTTTTATCGATCGATGGGAAATCATGCGTTATGGATGGCTTTCCTTGGATATCTCTCCTTGCGAGGTGGTATGCAATGGATACTTTGGCGATATAGGAAAATTACAATGCCCATTATAAGCAACTGACAATGCCCATCGTAAGCGGCTTATAATGCCCAGTATAAGGAGCTTATAATGCCCATTGTAATAAATAAAGAAAGCGAGGCTTCTATCTGGTTGATAATCAAGTCTCGCCTTCTTTGTTATGTAGAATGATAGTTGTTTATCGTTGTCTGTATGAGATCAATTCTTCTGGGTTGAATCGTCCGATATAACCCTGATGTTTCTCAATCTCAGCCTCTACGTAATTGGTGTAAACAACCGCGGACTTAGCGAACAGCTCCGGCGCTTTCGTCGCATCTTGGATCAATAGATGAGCCATGATGATATCAGCGGCCATCTCCATCAAGCGGCGAGCCACGAAATCGAGTAATTCCTGATCTTGAGACTCTTTTACTTTCGCCATGCTAGCCTCGAACTTATTAGCCATCTCTACTAAACGAGCCTTCAGCGGTTCCATCTCGGCAGAGCAAGGGATCGCCTCGAATTCACGGATGGTAGCTAGGTAAGACCCGTTTGTCACGTAACGTATGGCCGCTACGGTCTGCAATTGCGTCGTGCCTTCATAGATGGAGGTGATACGGGCATCGCGGTAGATACGTTGGCAAGCATACTCCATCATAAAACCGGAACCTCCGTGTATTTGGATGCAATCATAGGCATTCTGGTTGGCGTATTCGGAATTCATACCTTTTGCCAACGGGGTGAAAGAATCCGCCAATTTGGCGTATTGCTTCTGTTCCTTACGCTCTTCCGGAGTCAGTTTGCGCTCACGGGCGATGTCGTCCAGTGCCTTGTAAATATCCACGTAACGAGCGGTTTGGTATAACAACGCACGTCCGGCATCCAGCTTCGCTTTCATGATGGCGAGCATGTCGTAAACAGCGGGGAAGTCGATGATTGCCTTACCGAACTGCTTGCGGTCTTTGGCGTAGGCCAATCCTTCGTTGTAAGCGGCTTGGCTGAGGCCTACCGATTGTGCGGCGATACCTAGGCGCGCGCCGTTCATCAAGGCCATCACGTATTTGATCAAGCCCAGTTTGCGATCGCCACAAAGCTCAGCTTTCGCGTTCTTGTAAACTAATTCGCAAGTAGGAGAGCCGTGGATTCCCAATTTATTCTCGATACGGCGTACGTTTACGCCCCCTTCCTGTTTGTCGTAGATAAACATGGACAAACCACGTCCATCCTTGGTACCTTCCTCGGAACGGGCCAATACGAGGTGAAGATCCGCGTCGCCATTCGTGATGAATCGTTTTACGCCGTTCAACCGCCAGCAATTCTCTTTCTCGTCGAAGGTAGCCTTTAGCATCACGGATTGCAGGTCGGAGCCAGCGTCCGGCTCGGTCAGGTCCATAGACATGGTTTCTCCTGCGCAGATACGTGGGATGAAACGGCTGTGCTGATCCTCGTTGCCGAACTCATATAAGGTTTCGATACAATCCTGTAATGACCAGATATTACCGAAGCCTGCGTCAGCCGCCGCTACGATCTCCGCGCACATGGTGTACGGCGTGATCGGGAAGTTCAAGCCACCGAAACGGCGAGGCATCGTCATACCGTTCAAACCGGCTTTTACCATCGCGTCGAGGTTTTGCTTCGTGCCGGAAGCATATTCCACACGGCCATTCGCGCAGTGAGGACCTTCGGCATCTACGCCTTCTGCGTTAGGGGCGATGATCTCTCCGGTGATCTCTCCGGTAATCTCCAGCACCTTATCGTACGAGTCTATCGCGTCGGCATAATCTTGTGGCGCATAGTCGAACTCTTCCTTGTCTCTGTACTCGCGTTCCTTCAGCTCGCAAATACGTTCCATCATCGGATTGTTCAAGTGATACTTGAGTTCCGGTATGTCTGTATAATAATTTGCCATCTCTTTACTTGCTGTTCTGTTTGTAATATTTAATCATCTTCGGGATCACTTCTTCAACTGTGCCGTTGATAACATAGTCGGCGATCGTGTTGATCGGAGCGTTCTCGTCGTTGTTGATAGAGATGATGATACCTGCATCCTGCATACCTGCAATGTGCTGTATCTGTCCGGAGATACCGCAAGCGATATATAATTTCGGACGAACTGTTACACCTGTCTGGCCGATCTGACGGTCGTGGTCGCAGAAACCGGCATCGACAGCAGCGCGGCTGGCACCTACTTCGGCGTGAAGTTCTTTAGCCAGTTCGAACAATTTGTCGAATCCTTCCCTCGAACCCATTCCGTAACCGCCGGCTATGACGATTGGAGAGCCTTTCAGGTTGTGTTTTGCCTTTTCTACGTGACGGTCGATCACCTTTACTACATAATCCGTTTCCGGAACGAATTTAGCTACGTCGTGTTTTACCACTTCGCCTTTATAATTAGCGTCCAGGATCTCTTTCTTCATCACACCTTCGCGAACGGTAGCCATCTGGGGACGGTGTTCGGGGTTGATGATGGTGGCAACGATGTTACCACCGAATGCCGGACGGATCTGATACAACAGGTTTTCGTAAGTGATACCTGCCCGTTTATCTTCGTGAGGACCGATTTCCAGGGAAGTACAGTCGGCAGTCAGACCGCTGGTCAATGCGGATGATACACGAGGACCCAGGTCGCGACCGATAACGGTAGCACCCATCAGGCAGATCTGGGGTTTTTCTTCCTTGAACAGGTTGATCAGTACGGAAGAGTGGGGCAGGGATGTGTAAGGGAACAAGCCCGGTGCATCGAACACATGCAGTTTGTCGACACCGTAAGGCAACACCTGGCTTTCTATACCTTCGAGGCCGCTACCGGCAACAATCGCTTCCAGCTGGCAGCCTAACTGATTCGCTAACTTGCGACCTTTGGTCAGAAGTTCGAGACTTACATCGGCAACGGTTGTGCCTTCAATCTCACAATATACAAATACGTTATTCATAATCTTATCCGATGGTGTGGTTAGCTAACAGTTCAACAATCATTTCTTCTATATCTTTGTCCGAACCGGTCAGCGTTTTGCTTTCCTTGGCCTGGAACACGATATTCTGTATAGTCTTTACCTTTGTAGGTGAGCCGGATAATCCGCATTGAGGCAAGTCGCCGTTTACGTCTGCCACACTCCATTCGGGGATGTTCAGATACGGGCGTGTTTCGTATAGTTCAGGATACTGAATTGCTTCCGGGCCGTTAGGATGGCAGGCCGTCGGTTGAGCAGCCTTTTCCTGTGCACCCAGAGCGCGTTTGTATTTCTGTACCAGTTTGGCGTTGCGTGGACGACAGGGAGCTGCCGAGCCATTTACTGTGATTACGATAGGCAGCGGGCCTTCTACAGTTTCCACGCCTCCGTCGATATGACGTTTTACGGTGATACGGCGTGCTGCTTCATCCACATTCAGGATTTCTTCAGCATAGGTGATCTGTGTCAATCCCAGCTTTTCAGCTACCTGGGGACCTACCTGTGCAGTATCTCCGTCGATAGCCTGACGACCACCGATGATAATATCGTACTCGTTAATTTTTTTGATAGCCGTAGCCAGGGCGTATGATGTTGCCAGTGTATCGGCTCCTGCAAAGGCACGGTCGGTTAACAAAAAGCCGCCGTCTGCTCCGCGGTATAAACCTTCACGGATGATTTCGGCGGCACGTCCCGGGCCCATAGTCAGTAATGTAACAGTCGATCCGGGGTAGGCATCTTTCAGGCGCAGTGCCTGCTCCAATGCGTTCAGGTCTTCCGGGTTAAAGATGGCGGGAAGGGCGGCACGGTTTACCGTTCCGTCTTCTTTCATCGCATCCTTTCCCACGTTGCGTGTGTCCGGAACCTGTTTCGCTAAAACAATAATTTTTAAACTCATATTAATAGGAATATTAGATTTCTATTCTCTGAAAATTAATCGGTAATTAGTAAAAAAATTACCGATTGCAAAAGTAGTCAAACATTCTTTATATCAAAGAACTTTAACCTGAAATATGCACACTTTAGGTTTTTTTGAGCAGTAAATGGCTGGTATTTATTTGTTACCGGAGCCAATCTCACAATCAGCTCCGGTTTTAAAATGTGTGTCCTTTATCTTAGTGCGATAAAGAAAGGTTTTGGCGTTATTCGTTAAAGAATGGTCTCTTATTTATTATCGGAAACATCCCACCAAACGCGTGTGTTCAGGTCGTCTGCACCTTGCGCAGCAATGGCTGCGTCGTAATTAGCCTTATTTGTGTTATAATCGTCCGGATAATATACGCGACGATATGGAATATGTGTAATGGTAGCCGACGGCCCCGGTTTGATATTCGGTACATTCAGGCGACGCCAGTCAGACCATGCTTCAACGCCGTCCTGCATAAAGTTTGCCAGCCAGCGTTGCATGCCGATCTTTTCGATCTTTTCGGCATCGCTTCCTGTCAGTTTGATAGCATCCTGCGCTACGTATTTATCGACTTCGGATGCATTTATCCCATATTGTTCGAAAGAGGCTTTAATACCTGCTTTATATAACTCCTCCGCATTGGCACTGATCCAACCGCGTATGGCGGCTTCTGCTTCTATCAGTAAAATATGTGACGGAGAGATAACTACGATAGGCGCATCCTGCTGGTAATATCTTTCGTTGAAAAAGGCCATATCCGTGTACTGGGTGATCTCGGATTGGGTAATACCGAAAGGTACACCGTTGTATTCTCCTTCGGAATTTGGAACGGCATATTCCATCAAACGGGGATCATTATAGGCAATCAATTGATCCAAGATTGTTTTGGAAGGGGCAAAATCTTTACGTCCTCCTTCTATGATATTGGTGTACAATGGATTTTGGTTAGCTGTTTCCGCCAGGTATTTGTATTGCAACAATTCGCTGTTATCTGTCATACCACCATCCGCATACGCTTTGGTAAAGCGGGCTTTTCCGGTTTCCGGATTTACATCCGACAGTTTGATGGCCATCATCATCCGTAAGGAAGCATTCAGTTTCTTCCACTTGGCAATGTCGCCGTTGTAAAGGATATCGTAGGTTTTGTCGAGCGTACCCGATTCATCGAATTGGGCGTATGCTTCGGTTAGTTCCTTATCCAGGTCTTCATAGATAAACTCCTGCGTGTCGTATTTGGGATTGAAGTTACCGTCATCCCCTTTTAAAGCTTCGCTATAGGGGATCATTCCCATGATATCGGTCAGGTGCATATAGTAGAATGCACGTAATGTACGGCAGCTGGCTAGTTGGTTTTCCGTGCTTCCCAATTGAATGACCGTCGATAAACTTTTAGTCTCTTCGTCCGTATTCAGCTTGATGATCGTTTCCAGGTTCCGGATATATTCATAGTAATACGGGCCTGTATTGAAATCGGTTATACCGAAGTCTGAATACTGGATGTTCTGACGTTCCGACAAATATTGCGGAAACAACTGTGTCCAGGGGTTGTAATTGGCCACATAAGAAAATAGGGATACTTTCTTACAGGCATAGGTGAACAGGAAGCGCGTTTCCGGGTTCGAAGGATTGTTCGGATCTATATTGTCGTCTCCGTAATCCCCGCAACTATTAAAGGATAATAGTCCGATCAATGCTAATGCAAATAGTTTTATCTTTTTCATAATTTAATCCGTTTCTTTAAAAATATTAGAAGGTAAGATTTACAGTAAAACCGAATGTGCGTACAGAGGCCGCCTGACCGCCTTCCACATAGTTATAACTTGCCGCACCCATTTCCGACGGATCGATATTAGGTACTGCTGAATAAATTAACCAGGGATTCTGGGCAACGAACGATACGCTTGCCTTCTTTATGCCGCAGTTCGCTTTTTGCAGGAAGCTACGCGGAACATCGTAACCGATCGATAATTCACGCATTTTCAAGTAGCTGGCTTTATAAACATAATCTTCCCAAATGGTTCCTTTACGGCTTTGATAGTAGTAATTGGCATCCACATAGGCTGTCACCGGAGTGTAGGTACCGTCCTGGTTTTCCACTACACCGTCTATACGTACACCGCCGCCGTCCGCTACGCTGGCACGAACCGGATTACCTTTGTCGTTATTGCCTGTCGTGGATTTCAGCAAACCGGAATTTTCTCCGAACATATTGGTGGCGGAAGCAATAGCTCCTCCGACCTGAAAGTCGAACGACATGCCTAAATGAAAATCCTTATAGCGCAAAGAGGTGGAAAAACCTCCGGTCAGATCCGGCTGGATGTTGCCTAATTCTTCCTGTGCTGTTGTTTCCAAAAGGGGAGCATATGGGCCGTATTGGTGGTTAGGATCGCTTCTTGCTTGCAGGATAGTACGTCCTTCCGGATCTTTTTTCCAGGTCGAACCTCTGATCACACCGATCGGTTTGCCTACTTCTGCATACGAATAAACACGTGTAGACCAACTTCTCCAATAAATCTGGTAAGTGTCTTGTCCGTCGATCAGTTCTTCCAGCGTATTGCGGTTGCGGGAAATGTTGGCATTCAGTTCCCATGTCCAGTCTTTGGTCTGGATGACCTGGCCTCCCAAAGAAAATTCGATACCCCGGTTACGGATCAAGCCTGCATTCATTTTACGTGATCTGTAACCGCTAGCAGGTGTAGTGTTTACGTTGATGATCTGGTCTTTTGAATCGCGGTTGTAGAAGTTGAAATCTCCCCATAAGCGATCGTTGAACAGACGGAATTCCGTACCGACCTCATAGGATGTGGAGATTGTCGGTTTGATGTACAGATCTTTCAGGTTTGTGCTGTTCCACATGTTGGATAGTTGCCCGTATTTGATCAGATTACCGTCACTGTCTTTCAATACATAAGTTGGATAGATATTATAAGGGGTCATCGTCGAACCTACCTGCGCCATAGATGCTCTCAATTTCCAGAATGACAACCATTCTGCATTTTTGATCCAGTTGCTGGCGATTGCGGCAACAGATACGCCACCATAGAGGAAGCTGTTCTTATCCGGGTGCAGTGTGGAAGTCCAATCGTTACGCAAAGAGAAATCCAGGTAATAGGTATTGTCCCAACCGATGGTAGCCGTACCATAAACACTTTGGTCATGTTGTTTGGTCTTTTTGCTGCTACCGCCCGGTAAACCGGAAGAAGCGGCTGTACTGAAGAAACCGTCCATGAAAAGGCCGTCGCGGGTAAAAGCCCCTAATTCGTCGAGGTTATAGACACGGTCTTCAAAGAACAAAGCGGCATCGAATGAGAGTTTGCTGTCTACGAAATGATCGCTCCAGGTTAAACGTCCCTGTGTCTGGATATCTGACAACTGACTCTGGTCTTGTGTGTATTCTGAAACTTCACCATGTATGTTTTGGGGTAAACGTACTTCTTTTTTGTAACTGCGGATATTTCCGTTTACGCGGATACCGGCTTTCAGGTTCTTGATAAGTTCCAGTTCTGCATCGCCGCTGAATACGTTCCACTGATACGTTTCGTTCTGGTTGATCTCATTGAACAAGGCGAACGGGTTTTCGTGGAATGCCGCGGTCAGATTGGTCGGACTTGTAATGTTCCATGTGCGGAATGTCCCGTCCGGACGTTTGTAATCCTTCAGGTCTTTCAGATTTACGTTTGTATGCCCCCATTGTTCGTAAGAGTAGAGGGCGTTTCCTAACTCCTGATATCCTTCGGCCGCAGCATTGTGGTTGTTGCGATAAGTATATTTGTAATCCAGTGATACTTTTAAACGGTCGATCGGTTTAAAGTAGGTCTTTACCGAAAGGAAACGGCGTGATGCATCACTGTTCGGGGTAACGCCGTTGCGTGATACGTTGGAAAAAGATATACGGCTCATATAGTCTTTACCTGACTTGGTGAATGCAATGTTCGTCGTATTGCTGATACCTGTCCTGAACAGGTCGTTCAGATTCATTTGTGGTGTCCATTGGGTTGTCTGCCCGAACCGAGGGTCTGTCGGATCCCATGAATACCAGGGAGCATATTCGCGACCGTCCAGTTTCGGCCCCCAGCTGGCATCATTGTTGTAGTCGTAATAACGTACGCCGTCCATTTTTTCTAAATAAGAGGGGTGTTTGTTCGGATCGTATTTGAATACAGGCATTTCTGCATCAGCTCCCAGATAACCACCGCCATATTCATTCTGCAGATCGTAGCGGATATTGGCTTTGTCCCAGGCCAGGGTATGGCTTACTGTTATTTCGCTATGTTCTCCGGTTCCGCCTTTGGATGTAATGATGATGGCGCCGTTACCTCCACGGGCTCCGTACAGTGCTGTTGCTGCCGGCCCTTTTAATACGTTGACTGAAGCCACATCATCCATGTTGATGGACATATTGCTGGTAATCACACCGTCGACAACGTAAATAGGTTCGTTACCTCCGGCATTCGTCAACGACGAAGTACCGCGTAATACGATTTTACCGGCATCGAATGTAGCACCGGATGAACCCAGGAAGCGGACTCCGGATACTTTGCCGACCAGCGCATTGTTCAGGTCTGTTTGCCGTGCCTGGATCAACTCGTCTGCCTTTAATTGCTGAGTGGCATAGCCCAATGATTTCTGTTTGCGGGTAAGCCCTTGTGCAGTAATAACAATCTCCTCCAGGTCTTGTGTGTCGGATTGGAGAACAACGGTGACTTTGGGTTTTACTGCTACATCCTGCGAGTTCATTCCGACGAAAGAAATATGCAGGATTTTTCCTCCTTCCGGAACGTCCAGGCTGAACATACCTTCTACGTCTGTTACTGTTCCAACTGTTGTTCCCTTGACAATGATGGATGCGCCGATGATAGGTAATCCATCATCTGCAGAAGTAACGGTACCTGTTACTTTCGTTGTCTGGCTAAATGCTATTCCCGTACATAAGATGAAGGATAGCAAACTAAAAAATAATTTTCTTACCATACTGTTAACTATTAGATTTATTTGGTTCTTATAAACGACCTTGTTTTCATATCGAATTTGGATCGTTTATTTGCTGTAGTTCTTGCAGAACTTAGTGCGTGAGAAATGAGTATCGTCGGTATGCATACATGTTTTCGACCAGTTAAAATGAAAAACATGTTTTGAGTTTTAAACTTTATTTAGGCTAAGTAGAAAATGAGTAGCTTTTTGATAGTCCGGATAAGATTATTAGCAGGAATAAGCGGGTATTATTACTGGTCTGCAACGAAGAAGTAATATTATAACACAATTATACTTTTCCTGCACAAAAAGACAGTTGTATCTCCTTTGTGATATTTATTTTAAAATATTGATTGATTTTTTATTGTAATAATTGTATTATTTAAAAAATAAATTCATAAATTGCGCCATATCCAAATAGGCTGGCGATAGTTGATTTCAGAATGTGTTTATGTAATGAGAATTTCATAAAGGCTATAATTAGCTGGGGCTTAAAGCGATATGTTGAATTATTGTTGTAAATGTACTAAGTTCTGCAAGAACTCAGATAATCTTGTTGGTAAGTGTAATTTATTTAATGATAAAAATCGTATTTAGATCCATGAATTTGGGAGAATAATGTAAGATTTAAGGTCGGTTTTGAACGATTATTATGATCATTTTATTGTGATGATAAGTAAATACCGGATGATGTGGAAGGTAGCGCAAGAGGTGAAAAAACAAGAGCTGAAGAAAATGAATGTTATCGTTCTTCTGCTCTTGTTTCGTTTTTATTTATTGGATGCATCCAGCTTCTTCACCACTTTGCCATAAATGATCAAGGCAAATGCAGATACCAGCGCGATTACTCCGAAATAATACCATATATAATGTGCATGTGCACTGGCGGCTACCCATTCCTCATGAGTCGCAAATAAGGTCGGCTCCGGGCAATATTTGCTTAGCAGGAAACCTGATAAACCGAATCCGAGAATGGATGACAGAAAAGAATGCAGATGGCTAAAACCAAGATATAGACCTTCTTCCCCTTTGGGAGCCTGTAAGGAGAAATATTCCAGAAAGCGAGGCGAGATGAATGTTTCCGCCAATCCCTGGAAGACGATGCCGACTACCATCATAAAAGCTACCGGATGCATACCCAGAATAGTCGTACTTCCATCCAACATATTTCCATAAGCCATACAGAGGGCCGATACCGGCATGATGAACATACCGAGTGTCATAGAGGTTAGCGCTGTTTTCTTACGCATTAACTGAGTAACCAGGTTTACGGTCAATACGACTACTAGTGGATTGACATTGGCATACCAGGATGGAGAAGCTCCTTCACCGGCCAGGCGTAATACGTATTTAGGCATAGTGGCATACAACTGATGTTGCACCATCCAGAAACCGGTGATAATAATTATCAGGGTGATCAGTCGTCCGTTTGTGCAGACTTTGATTAATGCTGTCCATATCTGGCCGAATGTCTTACCTTCACCCGAATGCTGGGCGCTTTTATAGAAGAACCAGATGGCTATCAAAGCAATGAAAGTCATCGATGCTGAAAAATAGTTGAGGGTAATAAGCCCTTCGTTTCCTAATGCTTCGCGCAACGGCTTTACAATGGTCTTGCCGGAAAAGGCTCCGATATTGACCATCGCATAGAAGATGGAGAAACCTTTCGCACGGGTTTCGGGCGTTGTTTCCCTGGCTACTGTACCGGTGATCACACTTTTGATGAATGAGCCCCCGAGAACGATCAGCGCCATAATGGGGATGATACCATATCGAAGGTTACTTTCTAATAATCCGGTGAATGTAGTGGTCGTTCCGTATTCGACAAGACCCGAAGACTGCAACCAGGTCGGATAAACAGCCAATCCCGTATAACCGATGGTCAGCAATGAAAAGGCTAACAGCATGGAGTTGCGAAACCCGATCTTGTCGGCCAAAGCTCCTGCAAATGTCGGTAGCAGGTAAAGGAATGCGGAGAATGTTCCGGCGATAGTAGCCGCCTGGATGTCGTTGAATCCGAGGATACGGCTGAGGTAGAGGGTTATTACGATAAATACGCCGTAATAGGCGGCACGTTCAAAAAGTTCGACGGTATTGGCTACCCAAAACGCTTTACTAAATTTGATTTTCTCTTTCTTTGTCGTTGTGTTCATGTGATAGTTATTTGTTTTTAGAATTTAGAATAGAAATGTAAAACGCAGGTATACGCAGATGAGAAAATTAGAGCTGCGTATACCTGCGTTGTTTACATATCGTGTAAGTTATTTATTTTTTCGTATATGACTGGTGAATCGCTTTGTCGAACGCTTTCCAATGTTCGTCGGTCATGTTGCCGGGCGTAAACAGGGCGATACCGGCCGCACCGCTTTCCATTGAACCGCGTACGGCTTCTTCTATCTCTGAAGGGATCAGGCCGTGGCCTTCCGGATCTTTGATGTTAGCCTTGTTCTGCCAGTCCTGACAGATGAACAGACCGCTGTAAACCGGCTTTTTGCCGCTTACGGAGTTCACTTCTTCTTTCGTTACTTCGCCTACCCAGGCTGCATCTTCCAGATAGAAATCGTTGTAGTTCATCGGGAAGAATGCGTCGATGTTCCATTTGTTCCATTCCTGGCGTACCATCCATTTCGCATGAGAATCGGGGCCGGGGAAAACGGCTGCGCTGACTTTCTTGCCTTTGGCGTGCACCGTATCGGCAATACGATCGACCAGCTTGGTGATCAGGTCGCAGCGGAACTGTGCCCATTCTTCACATTTGGAAGGATCTTCAACCGATTTGATGTCGATACCGGTTGCAGCCTTGAAGTCGGCCACACATTTATCGCAATAGCAATAATCGGCAGTCGGGTATTCTTCGTTCATGACCAGGCCGTATTTTTCCCAAAGGCCTTTAGCCAGGATCACGTCTACATAACGGATATAATCCAGATGAACGTAATCCACTTCGGGGATATCTGCTACTTTACCGTACAGGTCGGTCAGGAATTCGGCTGTACCTTCGTGGTTCGGGCATAAGCTTTTGTAATAAGGAACGTATGCCTGTACGTTGTAGGCCGATTCGCCTTTACGGTTTACCGTATACAATGTAGAATCCATATTTCCTTGCAGCATGGCTGGTATCCAGGCATGATATTCCATACCGTTGGCATGAGCCACTTTGGCTGCGCGCTGGATTTTCTGCAGGTCGTGTCCGGCATTATAGCACATACCGTCCAGTCCATGCGATTTCCATTTGCTGAAATCAGCTTGCAGGGTTTCTTCGGTTGTGTTGCCGCCTTCGCCTTGCCAACCGTACACTTTCACTTTTGTTTCCGGAGCTTTGGTGCAAGCCGTTGCCAATAAAGCAACGGCTGCCAAAGCAATAAATACTTTCTTCATTAATTAGTTGTTGTCGTTATTAAATTTCACAAGCACAGAGAGTAGGGATCAGGTTACGGTCGCCGTAAGCATTATCTACGCGGGCAACGTTGATCCAGAACTTACTTTCGTGCAACCATTCCAGCGGGAAGGCTGCCTTACTACGGGGATATTCATGCTTCCATTCATCGGCCGTTACTTCATATTCCGGATGAGGAGCATTTTTGAGCACGTTGTCTTCTTTGGATGCTTTTCCTTCTTCTACTTCTTTGATCTCTTTCCAGATGCAGTCCATAACTTCGGCAAAACGATCCAGTTCGGCTTTGCTTTCGCTTTCGGTCGGTTCGACCATCAAGGTGCCGTGTACCGGGAATGACAGCGTAGGTGCATGGTAACCGAAGTCCATCAGGCGTTTGGCGATATCGCCTTCGTCGATACCGGATGCTTCTTTCACACCACGGCATTCGAGGATCAGTTCGTGGCCTACACGTCCGGTTGCACCCGTATAAACGATACCGTAAGTATCCTTGAATTTGGATGCCAGATAGTTGGCGTTCAGGATAGCTGTTTTTGTTACTGTTTCCAGTCCTTCCGTACCCAGCATGCGGATGTAAGCATATGTAATAGGAAGAACACCCGCACTACCATAAGGCGCGGCTGAAACCGTATTCTGATCAGAACCCCATAGTATAGGGTGAGACGGCAGGAACGGAACCAGGTGTTCGGCTACGCAGATCGGGCCTACGCCGGGGCCACCGCCACCGTGAGGAATGGCAAATGTTTTATGTAGATTCAGGTGACAAACATCGGCACCGATCGTACCGGGGTTAGTCAGTCCCACCTGTGCATTCATGTTGGCACCGTCCATATAAACCTGTGCGCCACATGCATGGATGATGTCGCACATTTCCTTGATATCGACTTCGAAGATACCGTGTGTAGAAGGATAAGTGATCATGGTTGCAGCCAGGTTATCCTTATTTTCTTCTGCTTTGGCGCGGAAGTCTTCCAGATCGATATTTCCGTTTTCGTCGCATTTAACAGTAACTGTTGTATAACCACACTGGATTGCGCTGGCCGGATTCGTACCGTGTGCGGAAGCCGGAAGGAGGACGATGTTTCTGTGTCCTTGTCCGATACTTTCCAGATAAGCGCGGATTACACGCAGACCGGTATATTCGCCGGCAGCACCTGAGTTCGGTTGCAAGGTAGCTCCCTTAAATCCTGTGATCTCTGTCAGATAGTTACAAAGATTTTCAATCAACTCTTTGTAGCCTTCTACTTGTTCTTCCGGGGCATACGGGTGAATGTTCTGGAATTCAGGACGACCCAGTGGCAACATACTCGATGCTGAATTCAGCTTCATCGTACAGGAACCCAGGGAGATCATGGATTGTGCCAAGGATACGTCTTTGCGGCCCAAGCGGGTAATGTAACGCATCAATTCTGTTTCCGTATGATATTTCTTGAATACATCTTCTACCAGGAAGTCGGATGTGCGGGCAAATTTTTTGTCGAAATAAGTCTTTTCGGGAATGGCTTCTTCCAGCATATAATCTTTTCCGGCTGCTCCGGCGAAGATATAAAGCAGTACGCCGATATCGGTTGGCTGGGTTGTTTCGTCGATACTGATACCTACCTGTCCGGCTTCGAAGTAACGCAGGTTTACTTTACATTCCAGCGCGATCTCACGAAGGACATTCACGGAAACGTGAGCCGGCAATTCTATCTTCAGCGTATCGAAATAATCTTTGTTTAGCTGTCTGTAGCCTAGTTTTTCAAGTTCGGCAGCCAGGAAGCCGGCAGAAGCATGGATGCGTCCTGCAATGTTGCGCAGACCTTCTGCTCCGTGATATACGGCATAGAAACCGGCCATTGTTGCCAGCAGAGCCTGTGCGGTACAGATATTGGAAGTCGCTTTTTCACGTTTAATATGCTGTTCGCGTGTTTGAAGAGCCAGACGGTAAGCAGGATGTCCGTAAGCATCTTTGGAGATACCGATGATGCGTCCCGGAATGGCACGTTTGTATTCGTCTTTTGTTGCAAAGAATGCAGCGGAAGGACCGCCGTAGAACATCGGGATACCGAAACGCTGGCTGCTGCCGAATACTACATCCGCCCCCCATTCGCCCGGAGGTGTCAGCAATACCAGGCTCATCAGGTCGGCTGCAACAGCTACACGGGTTTCGTTTGCATTCGCTTTGGCAACGAATTCTTTATAGTCTTCGATGGAGCCGCTTGCATTCGGATATTGAACGATCGCACCGAATACATCGGGAGTAAATTCGACTGTTTTGTAATCGCCTGTCACAACCTTGATACCCTGCGGAATCATACGGGTGTTGATGACGGCTTGAGTAGAAGCAAAAACATTTTCGTCTACGAATAACGTATTGGCTCCGGCTTTAGCCTGTGCACGGCTTCGGCTTCCATAGAACATGGTGGCAGCTTCGGCAGCGGCAGTCGCTTCGTCCAGCAGTGAGCAGTTGGTCAGCGGCAATGCGGTCAGTTCGCTGATCACGGTCTGGAAATTAAGCAAGGCTTCCAGACGACCCTGCGATACTTCTGCCTGATACGGCGTATAAGAAGTGTACCATGCCGGATTCTCAAATACATTTCGCAGGATAGGGGCAGGGCAGATAGTATCGTACCAACCCATGCCGATATAAGAGGTGAATACTTCGTTCTTGGATGCCAGTTCGGAAATATGTTCGGCATATTCCCTTTCCGTCATGGGTTCCGGAAGATTCAAAGGTTCTTTCAGACGGATATTGGCCGGAATGGTCTGGTCAATCAATTCGTCGACCGATTTAACACCGATAGCTTCAAGCATTGCCGGAATATCTTCCTCTGCAATACCGACATGACGGTTTACAAATTTATTTGTGTCCATAGTATTTAATGTGTTTATAAATAAGGATTGTTTAATTTCTCGTCGATAATTCTTGTTTCCGGGCCGTGGCCGGGATAAACGACCGTTTCGTCCGGAAGGGATAATAGTTTGTCGTTGATGGCTGCGATCAGTACCTCCTGGTTTCCGCCCCACAGGTCTGTACGACCGATACTGCCGGCAAATAAGGCATCTCCCACAATGACAAAACCGTTTTTCTTATTATAGAAAGCAACGCTGCCGGGTGAGTGTCCGGGTACGGTCAGCACCAACAGTTCGGAATGTCCGAATTTAACCACTTCGTTTCCTACCAGGTATTTCTCCACCGGAATATTTACCATTTTACCCGGTACGCCGAAAAGCTTGGCCTGTTCTTCGGGTGACGGTAGATGTTCTACGTCCGCTTTGTGCGCTTCCGGTTTTAAGCCGTACGTCTGGTAAGCAAACGGGTTGCCGAATATGTGATCCAGATGAAGATGCGTACAGAGCAGGTGTTTCACCGTCAGTTTATTCTCGGTGATATAGTCGCTCAATAGTTTTTCTTCTTCTTTACGGCAACATCCGCAGTCGATAATGACTGCTTCTTTCGTATCGTCATGCAATACGAAGGTATTCTCTTGGAAGTAATTAAATTGAAATGCTTGTATTGTAATCATAGCGGTACGTAAACTACTTTTTTAGTTTTGAAAAATTCTTCTTTGAAATGGTCACCCAGTTCGATTGTAATCGCTTGCTTCTGGAATGCATGTATCTCATGCTGAAGTTCGCCCCCTTTCAGGCAAATCAAACCGTTCGGCAACGCATTCTGTTGTTCTTTTTTTACGTTCTTGCGGGATATTTTGACCAGGTCGGCCAATGGCATGACCGCCCGGCTGACAACGAAGTCGAAAAGTTGTTTTTCTTCTTCGGCGCGGCAATGGCGAAAAGTAACGTTTTCCAAACCGATCGCCTCGGCAACGGCTTGTCCTACCTTGATCTTTTTCCCAATGCTGTCGACCAGGTGGAACTGCACCTCCGGAAAGAAGATAGCCAGGGGAATACCTGGAAATCCTCCGCCCGTACCGATATCCATAACGGTAGAACCGTCCTTGAACTTCATCATTTTGGTGATTCCCAATGAATGGAGTACATGGTGTGGATACAGGTTCTCTATATCTTTGCGGGAAATGACATTGATTTTTGAGTTCCAGTCAATATATAAGTCATACAGAGCTTCGTATTGTGCCAGTTGCTTTTCATTCAGCTCCGGAAAATAAGTCTTTATAAGTTCCATAGATTATTTTTAAAATGCCAGATGAGCGATCGGACTGTCTTTTTTCAGCAGGTATTGTATCTCTTCGTAGGGAAGATGTACATTGGTTGCACCCACTACATAGGCTGCGATCTCGTATTCATTAAATGTATAGGTAATACCATAATCGTCTATCAAGAAGTTTCCGTTGGGGAAAATCTCTTCCACGCTGAAGAAACCTACGTTTTCCAGTTCTTTCGGATTATCCACATTGTTTTGTTTGGCGATCCGGTCTACCAGTATCTGTGCCAGGTCGTCCTGGTAGTTTTCAATAAATATATCGTCTTCTGTGATCACATTTCCTGTTTTCAGGTTGATGACGTGGTTGGTGAAGGAGTGGGCTCCATGTGCTCCGCCTGTGTAATTGTCAAAGTTGACGGTATAGCTCAGGATATCATTCTTATTGTAGGCAATATCGTTCGACGACATTTCGTAATAACCGAACCAGGCACCGACCGGAGTCTCGTCCGACTTGGCTACTTCCGCCTTATACTCCTCTTCCAACTCCTTGTAACTGTTCAGATAGTCTTGTGTATATTTGGCTGTTGCCTCTTCGGGCGATAAGGTCTCATAGTTATCTCCGAAGTAGGAAGATACGAACTGCTGTTGGATCTTTTTCAGTATTTCTTTGTTATCGTATTTCTCCGGGAACGTGAAGTTTATCTGCAGGTTACAGTTTGGATTTTCCGGATTTTCCAGCAAATGATAGGTTTTGTCCACACTGATCGAGTCGAATTTTATATCATTATCCGCCGTCTTTTTTGTTCCGGTATTACAACCACTGACAAAAATACTAATGAGAAATAGAGCCACCAGTTTTTGGCATAATTGCGTCTTCATTGTGATACAGATTTAATTTTATACTTAAAGACGCAAATGTACAAGTTTCTCTTCGAATTACCGAATAGATAACTGATTTTATCAATCTTCTTCATCTATCAAATTGCCATTACTATACTATGTAATTGAGATTACTATAGCGGATATTTTAAATTACCCTTGCGAGTAATATTTTTTTTGAGAAAAATTGATTATTGAAATCTTCTGCTTATCTTTGCCCTGCGCATGAAATGCAACGAGTTGCAATAAGTGTCGTTTTTTTGTTGGACATAAGCGTTTTAAATATTATTTGGCATTGAAATCTCGACAATTTCATACCTAACAAATAATAGACAGTAGATGCAAATGTTCTTATCTGTTTATGCACAATGAGAATTGTTTGAAATTGATTCGTGTATATGGACAAGAGCGTGGTACTGTGATATATTTGTTGGGGGGCCTGTCGAGAGCCTCAATGTCTATATATCAACAGTATCCACGCTTCTTTTTTGTCCGGTCGGAATGTTTAATGGCCGGTCGAGTCTCCGGGATAAGTTTGGAGTATCTTCCCACAAAAATATCATATATTTTTTACGATGTTATTCATATTCTTGAAAATCAAGAAAGTTTAGTGTAAATGTACATTTTGTCCGAAGCTGGCCGGAAGTGTATGCAAATGTGATCTTTTGCTTTATAAATTAGCTTTAAATGAACTAAATCAACGTTTGCTTGTTCTATAGATGTGGCACGGGATAAAAAGCCACAACCTAAGGAAAAAACAATTCAAAATTTTACAGTTAAAAGTTTATCGGATCCATCGTCTGGTTCCGGTACTGAATTATACTTGTCTGAACTACCGGTTCAGGGAGATAATATCGCTGTATCATAAACTAATGATATATGGCAAAAATAGAAATAAAAAACTTATCTATCCTTTTCGGGCCTGAGAAGGCTAAAGCGAAAAAGATGATCATGAAAGGAAAAAGTAAACAGGAAATCCTGAAGGCAACAGGATGTACCGTGGCGGTACGCAATGCCAATCTGGAAATAGAGGAAGGAGAAATGTTCGTTATTATGGGATTGTCCGGTAGCGGTAAGTCAACTTTACTCCGGTGTATTAACCGGTTGAACGAACCTTCGATGGGGGAGATCCGTCTCAATGGTGTCGATATAACCCGCTCGTCGGATAAGGAGCTGTTGCAGATACGTAGAAAAGAAATGGCAATGGTGTTCCAGCATTTCGGGCTTCTGCCTCACCGTACAGTGCTGAACAATGTATCGTTCGGTCTCGAATTGCAAGGTGTTCCTAAGGATGAACGCATGCAGAAAGCGCAGGAGAGTGTTTTGCTTGTTGGTTTAAAGGGATACGAAAACCAGCGGGTAGATGAATTGTCGGGAGGTATGCAACAACGTGTTGGACTGGCTCGTGCACTGGCGAATAATCCGGAGGTGCTTCTGATGGATGAGGCTTTTTCGGCTTTAGACCCGCTTATCCGCGAACAGATGCAGGATGAGTTGCTCCTTTTGCAGGAGAAGATGAAAAGAACGATTGTCTTTATTACGCACGATCTGGATGAAGCGATCAAATTGGGTGACCGTATCGCGATCATGAAGGATGGTGAGATCGTGCAGGTGGGAACGCCTGAAGAGATTCTGACCGACCCGGCAAATGCTTATGTAACGCGCTTTACCGAAAGCGTAGATCGCGGACGAATCGTTACGGCCTCCTCCATCATGCTGAAACAACCTATTGTAGTAAGACTAAGGAAGGACGGACCGGAAACTATTCTCCGTAAGATGCGTGAGAAACATTTATACGCTCTGCCTGTTATCGGGAATGAGGATCAGTTTATCGGTGAAATACAATATAAAGATGTATTGAGGTTGCGAAAGGAAGGTAGCAAGGATGTGAGTTCTATCGTTATAAAGGAAGTTCCTTCCGTATTGGAAAATACTACGGTAGAGGATATGTTGCCGTTACTTCCGAAAGTACGCCAGGCTTTACCTGTTGTCGACGAAAATAATCGCTTGACAGGCGTTGTTTCTCCTTCGGCTATCATTATCGAGATGACAGGTAAAGACCAGAAAGAAATAGAAGAAATAATTCAAAACGCAATAGACTTATGATCAATATCGGACAATATATAGAGATAGCCATCAACTGGCTGACGGAACATTGGGCACCTTTCTTTGATATAATAAATAATGGCATCGGTGGTTTTATCGATGGTTTCCAGCACGGGTTACTTTGGATTCCTTTTTATGTAATGATCCTGGCTTTAACCGCTTTAGCCTGGTTTAAGGCCGGGAAAGGAACAGCCGTATTGACTTTGCTCGGCTTGTTCCTGATCTATGGTATGGGATTCTGGGAGCAGACGATGCAAACAGTGGCATTGGTTTTATCCTCTACCGTTATCGCTTTGGTTTTAGGCGTTCCATTGGGGATATGGACGGCACGCAACCATATTGCTGCAAAAATAATCCGTCCGCTGATGGACTTGATGCAGACGATGCCTGCTTTTGTCTACCTGATACCTGCTGTTTTATTCTTCGGATTGGGGCCGGTGCCGGGAGCTTTTGCGACGGTGATATTTGCGATGCCTCCGGTTGTCCGCCTAACTGATCTGGGGATTCGCCAGGTACCGGAAGATATTGTCGAGGCTACCCGTTCGTTCGGGGCGACTTCCCGTCAGTTATTGTTTAAGGTGCAGCTGCCGTTGGCATTGCCGACCATTATGACAGGCGTCAACCAGACGATCATGATGGCGTTGTCTATGGTGGTGATTGCCGCTATGATTTCAGCCGGAGGGTTGGGTGAAATTGTCCTGAAAGGGATTACCCAGATGAAGATCGGTCTTGGATTTGAGGGCGGTATCGCAGTGGTGATCCTGGCTATCGTACTGGATCGTATAACCCAGGGATTTGTTCGTAAGAACTGATCCTAAGTAATTAATTAAAAAGAGATTTATATGAGAAGATTTATTATACTTATCAACCTGATCCTGCTTCTGGCCGTGATCATGTTCCTGGCTGGATGCAGCCGTGCCAAAGACCCGAAAGAGATTTCTATCGGGTATGTGAACTGGTCGGAAGGGATTGCCATGAGTTATCTGGCAAAGGCGATGCTGGAAGAACAAGGATATAAAGTAACATTGAAGAATGCCGATATCGCACCGATCTTTACCTCGGTCGCTGCCGGAAAGGTAGACCTTTTCCTGGATGCGTGGCTTCCTGATACGCATGTCGATTATATGCGGGAATACGGCGACCGATTGGAAACGATCGGCGTACCGTTTGAGAATGCCCGTTTGGGATTGGCTGTCCCTTCGTATGTGACGATCAATACGATCGAAGAACTGGAAACGAACCGGGAACATTTCAAGGATGAGATCATCGGTATCGATATCGGCGCCAGTCTGATGAACCTGACGGAACAGGCGGTCGATGACTATGGCTTACATCTGAAGCTGATGCCTTCGAGCGGCCCGACCATGACAGCCTTCCTGCAAAAGTCGGTCGAGCATAATGAATGGATCGTTGTCACCGGCTGGATGCCCCACTGGATGTTTTCACGCTATGGACTGAAGTTCCTGGAAGATAAAAAAGGTATTTATGGAGAAGCAGAACATATAGAAGCAGTTGCTACAAAAGGTTTCTCGGAAACTCATCCTTATGTAGCCGAGTTCTTCCGGAACTTTAAATTTACGGGCGAGCAATTGAGCGAGCTGATGGATATAATGGAGGATTATCCGATGAGGGAACTGGAAGGTGCAAAAGTTTGGTTGAAAAAACATCCGGAGGTAATCGATTTATTTTTACCTTCGTCAGCAAATCAATTAACTCTGCAAAACGAATATGAAACTGATCGGGAAAATAACTTGTTTGTTGCTGGGACTGGCAATCGGTAGTCCTTTTGTGAAGGGAGAGAATATGAAAAATGTAAATGTTGTATTTATAGGCAACAGCATAACGCAAGGAGCGCTGATACAGGATCCTGTGCATGATGCGCCACCGGTGAAGGCGGCCCTGTATCTGACCAAGCAACCTTCGATCACCTCTGTCAAGTATTCTAATCAGGGAGTGAGCGGTTGCACGACAACCGATTACCTGCCGCAGACGGAAACACTTTTCCCGAAAGCAAAGGCCGCAGCCGATAAATTTGCCGATGAAACATGGGCGACACTTGTCTTCTCTATTATGTTGGGAACGAACGACAGTGCCATTACCGGCCCGAACGGTGCCCCGGCTTCTCCGGAAAAGTATGAAGAAAATATGAAAGCGATTATAAACCAGCTGCTGGCCTTGTATCCGAACTGTAAGATCGTGTTGCATCGTCCGGTCTGGTATAGTCCGAATACGTATAATGGTGCTATGTACCTGAAAGAAGGGCTGAACCGCCTGCAAAGCTATTACCCTGTCCTGCAATCGCTGGTGGCGGACTACGCTAACCGTTTCCCCGGGCAGGTCTTTATGGGCGATACGGAAGGTTTCGATTATTTCAAAGCAAACTATCAGACGGATCTGTTTCCCGAAGACGGTAATGCCGGAACATTCTATCTTCACCCGAACGTAAAAGGAGCCGCCGTATTAGGTGAGCTTTGGGGAAAGGCGATCATGAAGATACTGGAATAACAGGAACGATTTGGAACAATAAAAAAAATCCATCCGAATGAAATTTGATTTTCTTTCGGATGGATTTCTTTTTTCTACCGGATGACCGGCTTTCCGTTATCTTTTAGCTAATTGATGATCCATGATCGCTACATGATGTTCGCCATACATTTTAAGTTTCTCAACAATGTTCTTAGCGGTAGCTTCTTCTTCCACCTGTTCGCGGACGAAGCCCCAAAGGAAGTCCTGAGTCGCTTTATCTTTTTCGGCTGCGGCAACATCTACCAGTTTGTCGATCAGTTCGGAAACATGTACTTCATGCTCATACACGTGTTCGAATATTTCGAGCGGCGTGCCGAATGCAGTCGGAACCACGTTGATCTGTTCCAGTTTAACCTGGCCACCGCGTTTGATCGAGTAATCGATCATTGTGTAAGCATGTTCCAATTCTTCCTGCGACTGTTTTTTCATCCAGTGTGCAAAACCGTCCATACCAAGCTGGGCGAAATGGATTGACATGGACAAATAAAGGTTAGAAGACCACATTTCTGCAAGAATCTGCTCGTTAAGAGCATCGGATAATTTTCTACTAAGTGTCATAATTGTATGTTTTATGTATGTTCGTTGTTTTATTTATAGAACAAATTGCTTTTCGATTTGTTTTGTTATTCTGCTATTTCTTATGACATGCAATAAGAAATTCTTATCTTCGTTACCTATTAATAAACATTGTTTGATATGAGAAAGAAACTGGAAATACTTGCCGCAAGGTTACGGCAAGCCGTCCGGATGCATCCGGTAGAAGTTTTGTTGTCCGTCGCTTTCAGCCTGCTTGGATGTTTCCATTATGAGAATGCCTTTGCCTATCGTTTCCTGACAGCTCCACTAGCTTATTTCCCGGTACTGTTTCTGGTCACTTTTACATTAAACGGATGGACGGCACAACATAAGTTCCGGCCTTTATATTATCTGTCCGCTTTCTTCTTTATCCCTTTCCTGTGGATAGAAAGAGATAATTTCTGGACAGCCACCTATCTGGTTTCGCTGATTGTAGTGCAGTTGTTTTATCTGGTAAGCGGATGGAAACGGGAGAATGATGCTTTTGTGTCTACCGGCCTGCGTTATCTGCGGGCATTATTTTCTGCGGGGCTGTTGGCCGGTATTGCTTATCTGCTGGCTTTATCGATCTACTATTCGGTGCAGTATATATTTGAAATAGGACATTCGTACGACAGGGATTTTAATACCGATTCCGCTTTCCTTATTTTTATGTGCGGGATGCCTTTGCTGTTCCTGATGTTCATCCAAAAGAAGGAGGGGGAGGATACTCCGAACCGCTTGTTTGAAGTATTGTTGAACTATGTCCTTTCGCCGGCCTTACTGATCTATGCGGTGATCCTCTACCTTTATTTTATAAAGATCGCCATTCAATGGTCGCTGCCGAAAGGGGCGATCGCCTATATTGTCGTCAGTTTTATTTCGGCTACTTTTATATTGAAGGGCTGCCAGACATTCTTAAGGAAACGGTATTATGATTGGTTTTACCGATTCTCCAGTTTGGCCGTACTTCCGGCTTTGGTGATGTACTGGGTGGGAACTTATTACCGCATCAACGAATACGGATTTACCGAACCGCGTGTATATCTCGTAGTGACCGGCTTGATCCTGACCGCATTAACCCTGCTGTTCTTTACGAAGCGGTGGGGGCGTTATCTGTATGCAGCCTGCCTGACCATCGTGTTCCTGTCCGCTGTCACTTATATACCCGGCATTACGGCCAGGAATATCGAGATCATTTCGCAGACACGGCGCGATAATTATCCGCCGAAGGAAAAGGGATACGATTACAACTCTTATATACAGATTACCTACGACAACCCGGTCGATATATCCGGCTACCGTACATTGATACCGGTCACCGGATATAAAGGCGATGCCTGGATGTGGACTTCTGTCGATCAGGATAGTTTTTATATTTTTAACAAGCCCGAAGAGCTTGTTTATGGTGAAAGCCTTTCTACTTTCTGGAACAACCAGTTGAACAAAGCAGGTATCAACCCCGGCGACACTATCCCCGATGCGGCTTTCCCCATTCTTCTTGAGTTTGATATGGATTCGGCGAAGCTTGTTTTCCAGCAGATCAGTTTATACCGGAACTCTCCCGATTCGGCTTATGCCATTTCCTATATAACTCCATCCTATTATCTGAAAAAGAAATAGCAGATCAAGGTGTCCGGTAAGGTCGGGCACCTCGATTGCGCATCCGTTTATCAACGGAAAATCGTACCTTTGCAATTCCTTAAAATTATATTTATGAAGAGATATTGTCAGACACTGGATTTAAAAGACGACGAAACACTGATACAGGAATACATGTATTGGCACTCACCCGAACACTCCTGGCCGGAAATCAGTGAAGGTATTCGTGAAGTAGGCATCCTGGATATGGAAATATACCGCCTGGGTAACCATTTATTTATGATTGTTGAAACCCCCGACGACTTCGACTGGGACACCGCCTTTGCCCGTCTGGCCACCCTCGACCGTCAGGCCGAATGGGAAGCTTTCGTGGCCAAGTATCAGCAGGTCGCTCCCGGTGCCACATCCGCCGAGAAATGGCAGTTGATGGATCGTATATTTAAACTACCCGAATCAAAATAATCCGATGGAAAAGAAAAACAAACAAAGCTTATTCGCCGCCCCCAATGGGAAATCTTACATTATACCGTTTATACTGATCACCAGCCTGTTCCTTCTATGGGGATTTGCGCACGGGTTGCTCGACGTGCTGAACAAACATTTCCAGGGCGCGTTTACGATGACGAAAGCCGAGAGCGGCCTGGTGCAGTTCTCTACCTATATCGCCTATTTCCTGATGGCACTTCCGGCCGGAATGTTTATGAAACGCTACGGCTATAAGAAGGGGATCATCTTGGGATTGCTATTGTTTGCCGCCGGTGCATTCGCTTTTATCCCGGCGGCTTTCCTGCATTCGGCCACGCCTTTCCTGGTGGCACTGTTCATTATTGCCTGCGGGCTTTGCATACTGGAGACGGCTGCAAATCCCTATTCGACCATCCTGGGGCCGGCGGAGTCGGGGGCACAACGCCTGAACCTGTCGCAATCGTTCAACGGACTGGGCTGGATACTGGGGCCGTTGGTTGGAGGCGCCCTGATCTTCGGGGGAGCGCAAGACGATCCGTTCGCCCTGACGAAGCCTTATATCCTCGTCGGCAGTGTCGTGCTGCTCGTGGCTATCCTTTTCTTTTTCACCCGGCTACCGGAAGTGAAGGTGGAGGAGGAAGAGGTGCAGGAAGATGTAAAGTTTCCTGCTACTTCGATTTGGAAACACCGTCAGTTTGTTAGAGCCGTAGTGGCGCAGTTCTGCTACTGTGCGGCGCAGACTGGGATTTTCAGCTTCTTCATCAACTACGTAACGGAACTCGATCCGCAAATGACGAATATCGAAGCCTCTCGCATCCTGGCATTTGGCGGGATGGCCTTGTTTATGATCGGCCGCCTGTCGGGAAGTTTTACGATGAAATGGATGGCTCCCGGTAAGCTACTTACTTGGTTTGCGTTGGCAGATGCCATCTGTATGGCGCTGGTCGTTATTTCGGCAGGGACGGTTTCGCTGTATGCCCTGTATCTTTCCTTCTTCTTTATGTCGATCATGTTCCCAACCATCTTCGCGCTGGGATTGGAAGGGATGGGCAGCTATACGAAGAAAGCTTCTTCTTATATCGTGATGGGAGTTGCAGGCGGCGCATTCAGTCCGATGCTTATGGGATATATCGGGGCGGACAACATGGCGATGGGATTTTTTGTCCCGATGCTGGCTTTCCTCTACATCCTTTACTTCGCAATGAAATGTAAAAAGGAGAATAGCCGGTAAATATGTCCGGTATCGTCGTTTTATGAAAAAGGGTGTATCAAAGATGTTAAATACATAAGACCCTTGAATTTGTATTTGCCATTACTAGTATAGTGTTTGTCTTACTTAACTAACACTTTGATACACCCTGAGTAAAAAGGTCATCTCATATCATCACGACATAAAATGTACTCGAAACCTCACGGTTTCTTCTCTCTAAAATCTATCTGCATCCTCTTGGAGCAAATAGGGTATCGTGAACCAGAAACAGGTCCATTTCCCGATCTCCGATTTTACCCATAACTCTCCACCCATTTTATCTACTATCATTTTACAGATACTTAACCCGAGCCCGGTTCCCTGAACAAAAGTATTCAGTTGTGTAAACCGTCCGAAGATATTATCCAGTTTATCTTGCGGTATGCCGATACCCGTATCCCTCACGAAAAATCTTAACTGTTTTTCTTCCGGTAGATAATCGTAACCTATGCTGATCGATCCTTCTTCCGTGAACTTCATCGAATTGTTCAGCAAATTAATAAATACCTGCATCAAACGGCTCCGGGCTGAACGGATTATATAATCTGGAAATCTTTTGTTACAAAGTATCTCTACTTTATCATTGGTATGCCTGAGCATGGCTGAATGTACTACCTCATTAAGAAGCTCATTGACCGAAAAGACCGTCTCACTAAAGTCGAGTGTTCCCGCTTCGATCTTTGCCAGATCAAGGATATCGTTTATTAATTGCAACAAAAGGGAATTATTGCTTTCAATGATGTTGATGTATTCCTTTGCTTCTTCTTCCGACTCGGCTGTGGGCAACAAATTTGAAAAACCAATAATGGCATTCAGGGGCGTTCGTATTTCATGGCTCATATTAGCCAGAAAAGCCGACTTCAATCTATTCGCTTCTTCCGCATTGTCGATTGCATTGCGAAGGTTCTGTTCGAGCAATTTTTGTTCCGTGATCGGCAAAAAGATTCCTGACAATCCTATCACATTCCCTGCCTCGTCGTATTCGGATTCAGCAACCAATTCTTCCCACATTTCTTCTGTTTGGTAAAAAGTATGCAATTCGCTTAACTGATATTCAATACGTCCTTTCTCAATTTCCCCTTTTTTCATCTGGTTAAATAAATGGCGCACTTTGGGGCGATAATCGATATGCACAGCTAATAATGCTTCTTCAAATGAAACTTGTTTATTTATGACCAGTGCCTTTTTTATTTTTCCGGTCACAGGATCAGTTTCCGTTGTAGGCATTTCTATTGTGATCAGGTCTTTTATGATATCATAATGCCAATAGATCATATCTGCTGCATCGATAGCCATTAACAGCTTATGATTGTACTTTTCCAGATTCTTCCCGATATTTTTTTTCTCTGTTATATCGATAAAAAACATATCGACAACATTCTGTTCTTTTGCAGGTATGATGATTGTTACATAGGTAAATTTACCCAGGATACGCTCACCTATATATGTCTCTTTCGTTTTAAGTACTTCTTTTGTCGTATCTATTGACTTTTTTAGTGAACCGATTTTTGTTTTCTCAATTTCAGCTCTGTTTTTATGTAAAATCTCGTCTTTCGGATATATTTTAATATCAAACGTCTTATTGACATCTAAAATTATTATGTCGTCCCAATCTTTATCCTCTATTATCTTAAACCGTATATAAGGAATAGGCATATGATCAAACAATTCATAGTATTTATGGAATAGCTCATGTTCTTGCATACGCATATTCGAGCGCATACGTCTAACATACATAATATTCAAAAGAAAAAATATTACTACTAGCAAAATACAACAAATCAGTATCAAAAGCCAGCTAGATTCCATCTGTTCGCAGGATTTAATCGATCTTTTTTATTCTATTACAGGCCTGTCATCTTCACCACCCTTGCCGGAAGTAGACGGGCGCGTCGTTCCGGTGCTTGTTCTTCCTCCCATGCCTGCTCCCAGATTATTTGAGATCACAACACGGTAATGATCGATACGTGCATTCCACCAGGCGAAGAGTTCGGCATATTTATCATCACCGTTTACAATCGCCAATGCATTCAATTTTTCTACCAAAGCATTATATGCCTTCTCAAAGGCTGGTCGTGTTACTTCGGTACTTCCTTTTCCTGACTTCACGGAGTATTCTTCTGTGCGTTTAATTGTAAGGGAGGAGCAAAGGTCATTTACCTTCTGTAATTCCTTCATCCATTCATCCAGCTCTACCAGCGTGACATCTTCTTTATATTTATCGGAGGTGAGTTCTTGTAAAAAATTATTGATAAAACTCGTCTGATCATCGAAAGAACGCCGTTGGGCTCCTACGAACGTATCTGTGAAGGCCGTTAATCGCTCCGCAGCACTTCGCTTTTCCGGTTTGAAATGCCGTAGAAAGTTCTTTATTTGTGAAATAATTGCCACGTGAAGACTTCCACGTTGTTTATTGGCTTCATTCATCTGGTTGGTATAGAAACTCTTAGCGACATTGACTATACTATCATCAAAGGCTTGCAGTTTATTCTTATAATCCGGAAACAAATCATCTACTACAAGTTCTGCGGCACCTTTTGCTTCAATTGTTGACTCAACTTCACGTCCAAACGTGAGGATCTCATTATTCTTTAATCTGGTTTTTGTTCCAAATGTCTGTATTTTGGCCATAGATTTAGGTATTAATGAATAAATTCAGAGTTGAAAAATGCGTCATACTTTTATTTTTGTGCCCTGCTTTAAGTTTGATCTTTCGATAAGCTTATCGAAGGGCTATGTTGCTTGTAAAAGTCTTTCGATATAATTATCGAAGGATTATGTTGATCACCTTGGCCTTTAAATATCAATATCGAAAGGCTTTGTTGACGTCGGTGTTCATCAGTATCTTTATCGAGGGGTCTTGCAGGCTGCATGGCCTTTCGATAAAATTACCGAAGAGATATTATTTGATAAATGGGTCTTCCATATGCTTTATTTTTATATATCTTAACAATCGGAATGACTAAATTAAACGATCGTTTTTTCTAGTCATGTATTAACATTTGTTGGCGAAATTGTTTTTTTTATCCAAAAATTTAAGGAAACAAAGAAAATCAATATTTTTGTGAGAAATTTTGTGGTGTTTTCTTTGCTCGTTTTACATTTTATAATACTTTTGTGGTGACTAAGAAAAACGATCCTTAAAACTAGTCATTGCTATTTAACATATTATTCTTTTGAATATCATGGCTTTTGTCATGTTCTATGTGGGTGATTTAACAAGTATATCTACTTAATAAACCTTATTGTCTTAAATTTATTTTTGCAACTTCTTGCTTTCCTGATAATGCAATCATTGTTCATAATAAAAAAGCCCACATGCAGATGAATGCATGCAGGCTTCCTTATTTATATAATGTATAGTCGGCTTATTTTAGAAACGATTCCGCTCTTCCCGGAGAGAATAACTCCCATAGGGAAGCGACCGTCCAACCCGGGGCGAAGATGTCGTTGTAATAGCCTTTACCATTTTTACCATAATCCCAGTTGGTGTGCTGCACGACTTCGGGGTAGTACCCTTTTTTAGCAACCCCGCACATATGTCCCTCGTAAGGTAACAACTGGCGCATGGATGTACTGATAACCTCGGCGAAGGTGGAGAAGCGGTCTTCCTTATATTCCTTTGCCAGCCAGTGAAGTACATCTACGAAGTCGAAGATGAAGACGTCGATATGGTTGTTTTCAACAGAAACGTTTCCCCAACCGCGCGTTTTCAGTCCGATGTCGCCCAGCATTTGTCCCGGTGCGAAAGGCACATCCCAGGTGTAATACCATGAGAGGGCGAAATAGGCGGCCTTGCGTGCCAGGGCAGCGTAATGGGCACGTTCTTCGCCTTTTGTGGCCAGTGCCAGATAATAGGCGGCGGTGGAACCGTAGAGGGAGGCTTCCTTATCTTCGCAGTTGGCGTCGAGGGTGGAGGAGAAGTAATCCGATTTGGAAATCAGCTCTTTCTCGAGGTAGTCTACCGAACGTTTGGCGGCTACCAGGTAACGTTTGTCCTTGAAGTATCTGGAAGCCATAATCAGCGGAAGGGTTGCCGAGGGTGTGCTGCCGCCACTCTTATCGACGATAGAGTAATCGTCCTTGAATTTGCGGGGGAAACTGCCGTCCTCGTTCTGCAAACGGAGGAAACTTTCCAGCATACTCTTGATCCGCTGTTCCCATTCCGGGTGTTTGCGGCCGTGTTCTTTTTCGTAACCGAGATAATACATCAGGGCGTAGACGCCTTCGGATTGGCGGCGGATGCTATGTACGTCGTCCTGATTGTCGTTCTTGTAATGGACTCTTTCGTTGAAGAAACCGCCCGTGGAGAAACCGTTTTGCAGGTAAGTGTCGAAGATGGAGTTAGCATTTGCCACGAGGTCTGTGCGCTGTTGCTTCTCGCCGTATTCAAGGGCATTGAAGGCGTTGAGCAGGGTGCGGCCTACGAAGCCGACTTCAGCTACATCGGTGTTGTCGCAAGTTTCGGTGCGCAGTTCAACACCTGAGTAATAGTGGGTGGGGTAGTCGCTGACGTAACTTTCCACGAAGAAGTTGCTTAAGACTTCCTTCATCTTGTCGGGCGTATAGGCGGTCTGAACGGGTTGCGGGCGGTTGGTGTCGAAACTGTATTCCCAGGCTTGCTGTACGCATTGGGAGAAGTCGGCGGCATTGAACTCGTTCACTTCCCAGGTCAGCGTGATGCTTTCATCCTTGCGGAGCAATTGGAAGGCTTCGACGGCGGGGGCAAGTGTGAGTTTGCGGATATAGGTTTTCGGGGCTTCCTTGTAGGGGAAACCGAAGGAGAGGGCGGCTGTTCCAGCAAGGTTCTCGAAACCGGTGTAGCCGATGGAGGTCTTGCCGGAGAGGATCACTTCGCCTTCTTTATGGGTGGTCAGGGCGTCGGCCTTGAATTCGTCGAGACGGATCACGGAGATCGTTTTGCCGTTCTTGGCGTCGAAGATGGCGGTCATGGGGGTACTCAGGCGGTCTTCCCGTACGACCCAGCTGTCGGACGTATGGAAAGAGGGGGCTTTCTCCGGCGAACGGAGGTTGCGGCGGTACCAGAAGCCGGGCAGGTAGAACTGGCAGTCGTCGTGGCTGAAACCGGTCTTGATCTGCTCCGCGTAATTGAACCAGAGGTCTTCGTAGGCGGTGATACAGACTGTGATCTGTTGTTTACCGTCCTTATCTTCTACTTTCTGGTAGATCGAAAGGGGGAGTTTATCTCCTGCCTTGAGCTGGTAATCGAAATAATTGTCCTGCAACTTCTGCATGGTCAACGGGTACTGCCGGGCATCGTTTCCGGGTACTTTCAGGGCAATCGAGGCTTTCACGTTTTCCGGTGAATAGTTCACAGCTTCCACGCCGGTCGTTCCGGCCAGCAGCAGTAGCGAAAGGGCTACGTTTTTCAAATTCATATTGATATATTTAAAAGTTAGAATACGGGTTTTTCTGATTTCAAAGAGGGAGAATCGGTCGCGACGGCAGGCCAGCCGTCTTTCCAGTCGATACGATCCAGCATCAGGACGCGGCCGGATGGGTCGTTCACATTCACTGCGTGGTAGAATACCCAGTCGCTACCGGCCTTATCTGTAATAATCTCCGAGTTGTGGCCTGTTCCGACGAAAGAACCGTTCTTGTGGATCAGGACTTCGTGATGGTTTTCCAGCATCGGTTGTCCGCTCTTGTCCACATAGGGGCCGAACAGTTCCTTCGAACGTCCTACAACTGTCGTGTAGGTGCTTTTCAGTCCCTCACAGCAGGAGCCGATCGAGGCGAAGAGGTAATAATAGCCGTCCTTTTTATGGATATAGGTTCCTTCGTAAGCCGTACCTGCGATCTGCACAGGGCGGGAGCCTTCTTTCAAAGAGAGTCCGTCGTCACTCAGTTCGCTACCGTAAATACCGCGGAAGCTTCCCCAGAAAAGGTATTTCCGGTTGCCTTCTTCTATATAAAAAGGATCGATAGAGTTCTGTACATTGATCTCGTTGCTACGCAGCATCATCCCCTGGTCGCTGAAAGGGCCTGACGGACGATCGGCGGTAGCACAACCGATACCGCAAGTCCATTCGCCTCCCCACACCGACATAGAATAATAAAGTACGTACCGGTCGCCGACCTTATTGATATCGGGAGCCCACAATCCGCCGTCGGGTTCAAAGTCCGGGCGCGTCTGATCGGTGAACGCAGTGCCGACCATTTCCCAGTTAACCAGATCTTTCGACCGGTGGATGGGTAAATTGCGAATATCCTCCGTCGCATACAGGTAGAAATAGCCGTCGTCCCCCCGGATAACCGAAGGGTCGGGAAGACTGTAGGCAATCACAGGATTTTGATAGGTTTCTGCCTTTTCTCCGGTGTTTCCGCCATTGTCTTCGTCTTTAGAGCCGGACGAGGAACAGGCGGCAAAGCCACATAGTGCCAGTAGTAATAATTCTTTTTTCATTTTGCCAATTTAGGGGTTATATATTCTTTGCTGATTCGCATCCGGTCGATACCGTCGACTTTCTCAAAACTGACGTTACCAATATGCATGGCGCGCGGATGAATATTCTCTTTATCCTTATGCGCATGATAAACGATCCGGAGGTTTCCCTCTTTATCCGTGAACATCGCGCTGTGCCCTACACCGACCAATTCTCCCGGCGATTGTAACAAAGGGTTTTCGTCATATTTCGTCCATTCTCCCATAATATCCGTAGCCGTTGCACAACCTACTCCGTATAAAGGGCTTTCATAGCTGTTGGCGGAATAGGTCATGTAATAAAGTCCGTTACGCTTAAGGACATAAGGGCCTTCATTTACGCGCGGCCAGACGGTTTCCCATTCCTGCGAGACGTGGATGCAAGGGTGGGAGGTGCCTTCCTTTATGGTAATGAGGTCTTCCTCCAATCTGGCCACCCATATATTATTCCCGTCGTTGAAAGGGACGTAGAAGAGATAAGGTGTACCGTCATCATCGATGAATAGCGAGTTGTCAATGCTCTTCTCGGTGGATATCATCGGCATCTGTTCTTCCTGTCTGAACGGGCCCAGAGGGGAATTGGAAGTGGCAACGCAAATATGTTCATCCGCGGAGTAATACATATAGAAGGTATCATTTACTTTATATATCTCGGGGGCCCAAAACCATTTGTCGGCCCAGCTGTCTTCTTTATTCAATGCCAGCCCGGCGAGTTTCCAGGTATTCAGGTCATCGGAGGTGTACACCTCGATCCCCTGGTCGGAATGTGTCCCATACGCGTAGTAAACCCCGTTGTGCAGCAGAATGAACGGATCACCCAAGGGGACTGTTTCTGCTGCTATCTCCACATTTTCTTTTTCCTTTGCTTTGTTGGATGAACATCCGACAAGAGCACTCAATACTAGAATTCCAATGTAAACAAAATTTTTTTTCATGGTCTTATATTTTCTATGAATAATTTACTTTCCAATATGATATCGCAAAACGCCATTATAGGCCGGCTGACAACCTTCTGAATAAAGTCCGACTTTCGATAGCGGGTAAGCAGCTTCCAACTGACATATTTCCTTTCCGTCTATAAACAGATAGAGGTTATTGTCTTTTTTAACGGCGCGTATATTATAAGAGGTCTTCAATAATTCATTGATCCGGATCTTGTCTATATGCCGTGACAAATCCTGCGGGTCTTTATTGATGAATCTCAATGCATCGGTCTTTACCGGAGAGAACGACAACTTGTTATAGGCCGGATGAGGGGCAATTTCACTTTGGCTGTTTTCCCCAAGAGGATACCATTTCCCGTCTTTCGCATATTCTATCACGAACCGGTCGAACATATTCTCCGCGAAATCATTCTTATCTCCAACATCATGGCGATTCAAATAAAGAGCATCTAACCAGACAGGGCTTTGAAAGCGATAGCCTTTCTCTATAAAGTCTGTATATTTGACATCCGGGTAAATGGTTTTCAGGCATTCCAGAGGAAAACTATATTTCTGTAAGGTTTTACCGTTTTTTACCATTGTAACATCCAGCGTGCGTGTACTGCCGTTAATTACAGCTTTTACATAGTTATCCTTATCCATATAGACCGGATAACCACCTGCAAGACCCTTTTCGGAGAGGTTGGATACCTGAAATGAATATTCATAATTATTCAGCATATCGCCCTTCAGTATCTCTGTTTTATTATTATCCGAAACATTCAAGCCCTTTGCCGTGCTTTCATATTTTCCGCTGATACATTCCCAACCGGGCATGGTACAATCAATATCATCAAAGCCAAGCGTATATACAATTCCGTCAAAAGCAGCCTTTCCCTCTTTAACAAACAGACCGGGGACACCTGCTTCTACTTCCGGTAGTATTCCTTCAAACCATGACTTTCCCGGAGCAGGAATGCCATCCAGAAGTACTTTCATATTATCCATATTTTTTTCTATTGTAAAGGTATGGTATACTCCAAAACGAAAATCTTCCGGTAAATTAAAAAATTCTTTCCGCTCTTTTCCCTGTATACAAGTTTGCAGATACCAACCGGAGCGGGTTGAATCCAAACCTACATTTATATAATTCTCCGCATCTTTCCAATAGGCTATGACTCCGGCTTCATTTGTCGCGTTTACTCCGGCTTCAAACAAATAGGATGTGCCTGATTGTGCCTTGTCTAGTAATCCATAAGAAGATTCTTGATTTTGCCATACCAACTCGCCATCGGTAACGACCCATTGATCGTTTGCCGCGAAAGTCCAGCTTTTCAGTAAAGACGCATCATCAAAAGTATCACCGTAAGTCGGTTTGGCCGGTTCCGGATGATATCCTTTTGTATTGGGGCCGGTTATTCCGTCTACATAAAGTGTTTTATCGAAGAATTGCACACGGTTTATGTATTGTCCGCGAGGTTCATGGTTCTTATTCGCCATATAAATAAGCCACCATTCAAAACCGTTCGGGCCACGCAAAATATTAGGTTGTCCGGGAGTTAAAAGGATGTCGTCTGCTTTATCATCTTTCATATCGAATAAAGAAACATCAAAGAAGTTCGTTCTACTGCCTTTATTCGTTTCAATAGCCAGGACGTTGGGAGCATCATTCCTCAATACGGCAATCTGCTTTTCACTCAAATTAAGGATACAATAATCCGCCCCTTGCTTATTATAAATCCGCTCTCCGTTCAAATATATCTTAGTATCTCCGTCATGGGCTACACGCAAAGCGGCATTCTTTATCGTATTACTTATCTGGAAGGTCTTGCGCAACCATAAGGAAGACGTCTGCCATTTTGTTCCCAAATGACGTGTAGTCGATCCTTCCACATCTTTTGAAGCAAATCCGGATTCCCCCTTTTTCCAGTCGGAAGCATTATAATCAGGTTGCATCCAGTTACCTTCCGGCTGTTCTTCCATATAAGCGAAGTACGGCTCATAAGTTTTACCATATCTTAATAAATCCACATAGTTCTCTTCCAGGGAAATCTGATTAGATAAAACTACCGGATAACTATACTTTCCCCCATTCTGGAAAGTCAGTGGAGAATCCGCCTCTGCTACACCTAATTGGTAATTACCCCATTCTGTCGATGTATGATTAGCATTGTACATCATATAATAACGATCTCTGTACTTCATTACCCAGGGACCTTCTGCTACGCGATTGTCCATTGTTTCCCAGGTGTCGGGTAAGGAAGCAAACTGACATACCGGTTCACCGGAAAACTCTGCCGGTGATTTCATTTTACGTCCCCAGATCGTATTTCCGTCTGTAAAGCGAACCATATACATATATAATTGTCCGTCATCATCTTTAAAGACCATAGGATCGATCCGGTTATCCATCCAGGTTGTTTTGTCCGGTTCCGTATAAGGTCCTAGTATATCTTTACCCTGTGCATGTACAATATGTACGGCATGTTTGTCTTTCCCCCAATAATTGACAGACCAATATAAATGAAAATCTCCGTTCAAATAGAACATATCGTTTGCATGGATCTGATTATCTCCGGCTCCGCTTCCTTTTGTCCAATCGTTATTCATTGACACCACATGCACCGGTGTCCCCCAATTAACGAGATCTTTAGAGATGTAAAAATCACCATTCGTAAAAACACCTCCGATATAATATTTTCCATTATACTTCACTGCTCCGGCATCAGCAACTCCGGGCAACACTGGGTTCTGGATGTTTTGTGCACACAGGTCTAAACCACAGGAAAGGGCTAATAATAGTATCGCTTTTTTATTGATATTCATGGCAAAGATTATTATAAAAGTATCCTTTAATCTCCATACGAACAATTAGAGTACGAAGATAAAGGATACTTTGTTAACATAAAAAATTAATACATCGGATTCTGCGTCAGTTGCCCTTCACTATTATCCACTTCTATCTGCGGGATCGGCATACGTTTATGTTTACCTATAATGAAGTTGTTAAAATCAGCATCCCGGCTTTTCAACTCGTCAATGCCGGCTTGGGTATCCAGAAGTCCCCAACGTTTCAGGTCAGCCCAACGCCAGCCTTCAAAGCAAAGTTCCAGCGAACGTTCCATTTGCAGACGTTTCATAAAAGTATCTTTTGAATTCAGAGAACTTTTCCACTGGCTTTCCGCTAATTTGACAAGTCCGGCACGTTCTCTGACTTTATCTACATAGCCGGCAGCCTCTGTAATCGAACCTCCCGTTTCCACAATACATTCTGCATAATTCAACAGGATGTCGGCATAACGCATGATGCGATAATTGTTACGGGCAAAATAGTCTTCCGTTTCACGATAATAAGAAGTATTATATTTACGGATATAGCAATCTTCCTTACTTTGTCCCCAGTTATCCCATTGTGTGTTATCATCTGCATCCGCTATTTTATAGTATTTTCGGGGCTGATCCGGGAAATCCTGTGAGAAGCCGTGATACAAAATGCTACTATACAGACGAAGATCATTCGAGCCATCGGCTCTTTTCTCCTTTAAGAATTCATCCACCAACCATCTGCGTGCTTTTCCGTCTCCCCAACCGATGCCGCTCGGTGCATAAAATTGGGTGCGCTGGAATCCCATAGCCATGCTTGCGTCATTACCTGTTCCTCCTTTATTCTGATCATCAAACTGGATTTCAAAAATACCTTCTTTATTATTTTCATCCAGATCCGTAAAGTTATTTTCCCTGTTATCAATCAATCCGTATAGTGAACCTTCCTTATCTATCAACCATTGAAGTTGTTCTTTGGCCTTATCGAATTTGTGTTGCTGCATATAAGCTTTACCCAGTAAAGCTTTCGCTGCTCCTTTTGTCGCTCTGCCGACATTGGCTGCATCCCATGCTTCCGGTAGATTTTCTGCAGCAGATAGTAAATCTTTTTCTATCTGTGTCCAGATTTCTTCTTCTGATGCATCCGAAGGCACATAATCAGCATTTGCTGGTTCTAATATCAATGTTCCTTTTTCCCACAGCAAATTGATCTGAAAATACCATAAAGCCCTCATAAAAGAAGCCTGAGCCAATACTTTACTCTTCTGGGCTTCATCCATTTCAATTTCAGGAACATATTGTAAAACCTGGTTACAGCGGTAAATTCCCATGTAGAAGAATTCCCAGTGTTGGTTATTCCCTTCGTTAAAATTGTAATTGGTATATAAAAAACGTGTCCAGTCGCCGAGTTCAATCCATGGAGAAGAACTCCACCCTTCATCGGAAGATAAATCGTAACGAAACGATAGCCAACGCATCCAGGTGGGTTCTTTATAAAGTGCACTATAACAAGCTTTCACTCCGGCTTCTGCATCTGATGCAGTTTTCCAGAAGGTTGGGACAGTTGCTTCATTCGGATTATCTATATCCAACAAATCCGCACTACAAGCTGTACATAATGATAAAGCGCCAACAACTAATAATTCATATATTTTTTTCATATCTTCTCTTGATTATAAATTAAAAGGTCAAATCCAATCCAAACATTACAGAACGGGTATTAGGGAATGCAAAACTGTCTGTTCCTCTATTCCATACATTAGTATTCACAAAATCAGGATCCAAACCGCTATATTTTGTAAAAGTAATCAGGTTGTTCCCTGCCACATATAAGCGAAGCTTATCTATACCGAAGTTATTCACTAACTCTTTCGGCAGACTATATCCCAATGAAATATTTTTCATTCTGAAGAATGAGCCATTTTCAAGGAAACGATCACTATCCATCGAATTACGCTGGTCGCCATATATGATACGAGGCGTATTTGAATCCGGGTTTACCTGATAAGGTTCTTCCCCTTTGTCGTAACGAATATAGTTCGAGTTATCGGAGAACAAGCGTCCCTGCCATTTCGTAACATTGTAAATCTTATTTCCGAATTGTCCATACCACATCATTCCAAAATCAAAATTCTTCCATTCGGCATTCAGCATGAGTGAAAGTTGCATTTTTGCCCATGGACTTCCACATATTTGACGGTCATCCGCAGTGATATTGGCATTATCGTCAGTATCAATATATTTAACATCACCTAATTGAGGACGTTTGCCGTTGATCATGATCGGTTCACCCTTTGAATTCACATAATTGTTAATCTGTTCTTGGGTTTTAAAGATGCCATCTGTTTTGTATAGATAGAACATAGATAAAGACTGACCGATTTCTGTTTTAGCCTGGCCTGAATAATAAACATCCTTTCCGTATCCCAGATCTATGACTTTATTGCTTAAGGTTGTTATATTCATATTTACATTATATTTGAAATCTTTTACCTGATCTCTCCAACCGACAGTCATTTCAAATCCCTGATTTTTTAAACTTGCCGCATTAGCCTTCGGAGCTCCTCCCTGATTACCTGTAGACAAGGCAATTGGCATATCGGTTAATACATCATGGGTTTTAGCTACATAATATTCAGCACTCAAACTTAATCGTTGATCTAAGAAAGCGGCATCAAAACCGTAATTCATTGTTTCTTTAGTTTCCCATACCAAGTTGTTATTTACGATTTTAACTTGTGCAGCTCCCGGAACAATAGTTCCTCCCAACAAAGTTACAATACTTTGATTGATCGTTCCTAAATAATCCCATTCACCAATAGATGAATTACCTAGACGTCCCCAGTTTCCTCTGATCTTTAAATCATTGATCCAGGAAATATTAAAGAAGTTTTCTTTTGAAATTCTCCAGGCGGCAGAAACAGACGGGAAGTTACCCCAACGATTTTCTTTCGATAAACGGGATGTTCCATCACGGCGGAATGTGCCCGTTACATAGTATTTATTATCGTATACATAATTGACGCGGCCTAAATAAGAGATCATTGCACTTTTCTTGATACTGTTAGTATTTTGCTGGTTGCTTTGACCTGCATTAAGAACTGTCAAATAATCATCGGTACCCAACTGTGGAAAGTTCAAACGAGATGCCCATAAGCCTTCCCATTCGTTTTTTTGATAGGTAGTACCCACCACGGCATCAATATGATGTTTCTTGATATCTTTATTAAAGTTCAGCGTATGCTCCACCAGCATATTATAGGTGTTATCGCGTTGTTTTTGACTTTCCGGATCACGGTGTTCCTGATTCTGAGTCCAGTTACCTTCTCCCCTGAACCATGATTTTTCATAAAAATATAAATCTATACCACCATTGAATTTATAAGACAGGAAATCAAACGGTTTAAATTCCAACCAAACAGAACCATTTAAACGATTTTGTCTTTCTTTCATCTTCTCCAGGTTTTCACGGGCTATCGGATTTGTTCCAAAAGTATTATATTTTGCAGCATCTCCATAACCATATCCTCCCGGGTTGTTAGCATCATACACAGGAATTGTCGGCATCATACGAACCACATCATTATATGGGTTTGTTTGAAGAGGGTCTTTGTTTATTAATGAATAAGCCAGATTTTCACCAAAAGAGAACATGCCTCTTTTACCCTGTGTATTGACACGGAAGCTATATCTGTCGAAATTATTGCCATAAGAAACACCGTCATTATTATAATAACCGGCAGATACAAAATAATTACCTGAATCTCCACCACCGGAAAGCGATACATTATAATCTTGTACTAAAGCAGTCTTAAATACTTCATCTTGCCAGTCTGTATCAAATTCAGAATGCTGTTGTGTTGTTGTAATACTGGCAATGCCATCTTTTATTGCTTCATTATAGGCAATATCATTATACTTCCTATATTCGGCTGCATTCATTAAATTATAGCGCGGACTCCATTCCAATGTTTCCTTTACACTGACACCCACTTTCATCGGGCCTTTAGTACCCTTTTTTGTTGTGATAATGATCACTCCATTTGCTGCACGCGAACCATAAATTGCTGCTGCCGAAGCATCTTTCAATATTTGAATAGATTCAATATCCGAAGGGTTAAAATCGACACCCGGCGAAGTGATCATTCCGTCTACTACCCATAGTGGGGTATTGTCACTTAATGAGCCGACACCTCGAATTTCGATCGAAGCATCTTCACCTGCTTTACCGGTACTACGGACGTTTACACCTGTAGCCAGCCCTTGCAACTGATTTGCGATTGTTCCGGCAGCACTCTTTTTCATTTCTTTCGTGTCGACAACAGCTACGGCTCCTGTTAAGTCCGACTTTTTTACAGTCTGATAACCAATTACGACTATCTCTTCCAATGCTTTGGAGTCATCCTTCATCACTACATATAAGGGATTCCCTTTATACGTCATCTCTTGAGAAGTCATACCTATATATGAGAAAACTAATGTATTACCACTTTCTCCCGAGAGAGAGAACTTTCCATCAAAATCTGTTGTCGTACCAACAGTTGTCCCTTTTATTAAAACATTAACACCGATCAACGGCATTTTTTCTGCATCCACTACTGTACCGGAAATAGTTACATTCTGGGCAAATGCTGTTACCGTAAATACAGTAAAAAACAGAACTAATAATTTCTTAATCATTTTTTATAGAATTAGATTTTAAACTTTGCGAAAGCTGATCTTCCGCCTTTTCAGTTAATCAATATGTATGTGTTTTTTACATACATGAAATGTAAAGATTCAAAGATTACAATACTTATGTCATAGGCTTTTCTTTTTTCACGGTATTACTTATTTTTGTTTAGAACTCTTGGTCGCAAATGTATTTCAATATGACAATAACAGCTATAACTATTTTTCCAATTAATACAATAATAGAATCAAAAACGCCTTCAGAATATACTCTGAAGGCGTTTGACCCTATTGTTCTATTTTATGATCAGATCGTCTTATTTTACAAAATCTTTCGGTAAGATTCCAAACTGTTTCTGGAAACATTTAGTAAAATAAGAAGGTGTATTGAAACCTACCATATAGCAAATCTCGTTTACTTTACATTCTCCTTCCTTCAATAATTGTGCCGCTTTCTTCAATCGTTCCAAACGAATGTAGTCGTTCGGAGTCATATCCAATAATCCTTTTATTTTACGATTTAAACTCGACCGGCTCATATTTAGCAAACTTGCCATATCATCCAAACTGAAATCCGGGTTTTGCATGTTGGCCATAGTAACATCGTTCAATGTTTTGAGAAATGTTTCATCCGCTTTTGTCATAGCCATTGTATTTGTTTGAACAAATGGAGAATGTGCAAAGGCTGCATGCAATTTCTCACGATTCCTAAGAAGGTTTGCTATAGCCACTTTCAGATATTCAACTGAGAAAGGTTTGTCTACATAAGCATCTGCACCGGATTTTAAACCATCAATTTTTGATTGCATAGTAGTCTTTGCTGTCAATAAAATAATCGGTATATGGCTGTAATTCAGATCAGACTTAATATGGTCGCACAACTCTAACCCGTCCATTTCCGGCATCATTATATCCGAAATCACTAGATTTACCGTATGATTTTCAAGCACATTCAAAGCTTCTACTCCATTTGTAGCCGTTAAGACCAAATAAACCGGAGATAATTGTTTTACTACAAACGATAACATTTCCGGATTGTCTTCCACGATCAATACGGTATGGCGATTCTGTTTCTGAATTGTTTGTGGCTCTTCTTTTAAAATATTCTGAGTTTCCCGATCATTTTTCATGACTGCGATTGTATGTTCCTGATTAAGGGGTAAAGTTAAAAGGAAACAATTATGCTCTACCGAATCATCCATTGATAATGTTCCATCATGAAGTTCTGCTAATGAACGGGCTAAAGCCAACCCAATACCTGTTCCTGATACCATATTCGACATGCCATCTTTATATTGAATAAACGGTTCAAAAACCTTTTCCCGCATATCCAATGGTATAACGTTGCCATCATTACAAACAGATAATACAAATGTTTCATCTATAGTATTATGTAATAACTTCACATGAATATAGGTCTCAGAATATTTTATAGCGTTTGAAAACAAGTTGCTTACTATCTTTGTCAGACCTTCGCGATCTACTGAGGCATACAATTGGTCAGGACAATCAATTGTGAACTCCAATCCTTTTTGACGGGCTAAAGGGGTAAAACGTGTATATATCTGTTGTAAAGATTCCGAAATATCACAATTAACAAAGTTCAGCTTAAATTTTTGAGTCTCCGTTTTTCTGAAATCAAGTAACTGGTTGACCAGATCTAACAGACGGTTAGTATTCAGATCCATAATTTCAAGGTCATCACGTATTTCCCCCGGTACGTTTTGAGAAACCAGTACATTTTCAAGTGGGCTTTTTATCAATGTCAACGGAGTTCGGATCTCGTGTGCCACATTCGTGAAAAAGTCGATTTTAGCAGTGTACAATTCACGTTCCTTTTCCCGCTCAAACTTTTCCATCGCTTGTTGATGCTTTTGTCTGTTTCTCTTTCTGAAATAATAAATAACCCCAACTATGGAAATTATAAGCAATAAGAAATACAATATATAGGCCCAGGTAGACAAATAAAAAGGAGGGCATATATGAATCTTCAAAGTACGCTCAATTTCATTCCACTTACCGTCACTATTTGAACCTTTCAAACGGAACAGATAAGTTCCATAAGGCAAATTTGAATAATTAATCAAAGCATTTCGTCCCACAGTATACCATTCCTGATCAAACCCTTCCAGTTTATAAATCAGCTGATTCATTTCAGGTGCCTGATAGCTTAAAGCTGCAGTATGAAAAGAAAAAGAATTTTGGTCAGCATCCAGTTCTATCTCTTCCGAACAAGTGATACTTTTCTCTAATGGAGAGTCTTCCCGGTTAACAGGAAGTCGTTTATTAAATAAAAAGAAATCCGTAATGACCACAGGAGGAATAAATCTATTCTCAACAAATGTTGCCGGATCAAATGTTATAAAACCGTTTATACTGCCAAAATAAAGATGTCCTCTCTTGTCTTTATAGCCCGATTGATAATTGAACTGATTGCTGAGCAATCCATTGGCCGTAGTATACACCCGTTTATAATTGTTGTCCGGATTGAAACAGACCAGCCCGTTGTTTGTTGTTAACCAGAAATTCCCTTGGTTGTCTTCCAACATCTTATAAATAATATTACAAGGAAAGCCTTTTGACATATCATAACGGGTAAAATCTTCTGTTTGAGGATTGAAACGACAAAAACCTGCCCCTTGAGTCATAAACCATAAACGCTTCTGGCTATCTTCATAAATACTGATAACCTTATCATATGGTAAAGAAGTTGAGTCATTATGTTGGTAAACGAAATTTTTCCATTCTTTACTATTGATATCATAGCGAAAAACACCATTTGAATAAGTGGCTAACCATAGATTACCATTAAAGTCTTCCAATATGTTATAAACAAACATATTGGTAAGTTCCGGTATACGTGTAAAATCATCTGTAGCATGATTGTATTTTAATAATCCGGATGTTGTACCGATCAATAAGTCTCCGGTCGTAGTTTTGTATATGGAAAAAATATTGTTCGCATCCAGAGAATTAGTGTCAAGGCCTTTCTGATAATGTTTGACTTGTTTGGTTGATAAGTCTATACGAACCAAACCACCGGAAAAAGTACCGACCCACAAATAATTATTGTCCAGACACAAACCATGTATATTATGATAAATCAACGGATGTTGGAATGCTTCTATTTTTCCTGTTATGGGATCAAAATGAAACAGCCCTTTATCCTCTGTACCGATCCATAAAGTACCATCATTACTTTCACAAAATTCACGAACACGGCGTCCGAACTTTTCTATATTTTCGCGTGGATAAAACTTTTCAAAATAAGTCCATTGCCGTGGATAATAGTTCACCCCTCCAAAATAAGAGCCTATCCACATACCTCCTTCTTTATCGCGATATAAAGAATAAATTGCATTATCTGATAATGCATAGGAGTCATATTCATTTGATGCGGTCAAATGAATATAATTTTCTTTACCCAAATCATAAATATATAAACCGGACTCTGTTCCTACCCATAATTCCTTATCTGATTTAAACTGAAGATCACGGACATAATAATCCAACAGCCGGCGGACTTTACGCGTTGTCATATTGACTTCTGTCAATCCATTGGAAGAACCGATATACATACAATTGTGGGAGCCTATAATCCGGGTATTTATTATATCATCTTTGAATGGTTCATTGCCATCAATATCTTTAAAAGAAACAGGTTTGGTCTTAAAGTTATCTTCTGTATAGTACAGATTATCATCGTATAGACTAAACCAGCAAGTATTCCCATTAAACCAAAAACGGGTTACATTGGCTAATTTGTTTCCATGTTCATCTCTATCTAAATAATTAGTCAGTTGTTTATCCTGAAGGCGATAATGGAACAATCCCTGATAATCTACGGATATCCATATATCATTATTCTCATCCTCTCCAATCATAGTGACTGCCCGTTCAATCGTACTCCCTGTATTGCTAACCACATCAAAGCGGGTAAAAGTTTCTAATACGGGATTATATATAAATGCACCGGCATCAGTACCGACCCAGATATTACCCGCTTTATCTTCATGAAGAGCCGTTATAAAGTTATTACCTAAATAAGATTCTTCTTTTTTGAAAATACGAAAAGACAGTCCATCGAAACGGTTTAATCCATCTTTGGTTCCAAACCACATAAAACCTTGCTTATCCTGCAAAATGGCATTCACGGTATTTTGTGAAAGACCATCTTTTATATCCAGTGTTTTAAAGTAATAATGAATATTACTCTGTGCGTGAAGAGTGAACACACACAGGAAATACAGATAAAAAACAAGATTAAAAACCCAAGGTCTTTTCATGATATCATACTGGTATTAAATGGTTCAAAATAATAAACTGTAGCTGAAGCATATTGCTATAACTGCAATTTATACTCTTCTATCTTTCGATACAACGTAGTCAGGCCGATACCCAGCAAACGGGATGTCTCAGTCTTATTACCGTTCGTGTATTTCAGTACCTTCTGGATATGCATTTTTTCAACTCCGCTCAAGTCGAAGCCGGAATAGGAACCGGAATTTGCCATTTCAGGATGCTGCAAGTTCAACGGGAGCGACTCGGGAGTGAGCGTATTGCCATCGGCTATGATCAGGCTGCGTTCAACAACATTGCGAAGCTCACGCACGTTTCCTTTCCAAACATGTTGTTTCAGGATATTGATATATTCAGGTGAAATCGTTTGAATAATCTTACCCATCTTGGCAGACAGAGAATCTACAAAAGACTTTATGTGAAGCGGAATATCTTCGATGCGTTCTCGTAGCGGCGGCAGATGGATTTGAAACACCGACAAGCGGTAGAATAAATCTTCACGGAAATGTCCTTCAGCTATTTCCTTCGACAGATCACGGTTTGTTGCTGCAATGATACGCACATTTACTTTGATAGGGCGGGTATCGCCTATCTTGATGAACTCTCCTGTTTCAAGTATACGAAGCAGTTTTGCTTGTAAGTCGAAAGCCATTTCGCCAATCTCGTCCAGGAAGATCGTACCATTGTTTGCCTCTTCAAATAAACCTTTTGTTTCTTTCAGGGCTCCGGTAAAAGCTCCTGCTTTATGGCCGAACATTTCACTTTCCAGCAAGTCGCGACTGAAAGAGGAACAGTTGATCGCAACGAAAGCTTTACCTTGCCGGCAGCTATCCTGGTGGATGGATTGTGCAAAGACCTCCTTTCCCGTCCCAGTCTCACCTGTCAGCAAAACCGGAACATCCGTTTGAGCAACTTTGCGTGCCAACGCCATCGCGTCCTGGATAGCCGGCGACTTCCCTACAATCGTATGAAAAGAGTATTGCTGCCCTACCGGTGACTTTGATGCTTTGAGCTGGTTATAAGCCGCCGTTGCTTTTTCCGTTGCTTTTGCAATTAACGGAAGGATTTTGTTATTATCGTCCCCCTTGGTTATATAGTCGAAAGCTCCGTTTTTTATGGCTTGAACGCCATCGGGGATATTCCCGTGTGCGGTAAGTAAGATCACTTCTGAAAGCGGGCGCAGTTTCTTGAGCTCAGCGACCAACTCCACGCCACTTCCATCCGGCAGGCGAACATCGCACAGCACGACTTCCGGACTTACTTGCTCCAGTTGTTTCAATCCGGCTTTGCAGCAAGTTGCCTGAAAGACCTCATAGCCTTCCAATCCGATAATACGTGACAGTAAATTTAATATTTGTTTCTCGTCGTCAATAATCAATACTTTTCCCATCTTGTCCGGTTTCTAAAAACAACAGCAAATGTACAATATTATTCGTTTCTACAAGAGGGCTATATATTATTATGTATATTTTAAAGCAGACTGATCAAGGCTTGCTTATTTAGTATCTTTACTTTTCCACGGGAAATACTGATGAAGCCGCTGTCTACGAGTTTGCCTATTTCTTTGGAAAGTGCAGGACGCGTCACACCGAAATATTCTGCCAATTGCACCTGATTATGCTCCATATCCACTGTATCCTGCCCTTCTTTCAGATGATCCAGTAAATAATATATATAACGGCTACGGATACCCCGGAAAGATAACACACGGAGACGAGTCATGGTGCATTTGTTACAGCTCGTGCTTACACACAAGAAGTTATGAAGCAGTAAAGGCATAGAATGCATCATTTTGAAAAAGGATTCTTTTGCTATTTTCATTAGAACGACATCTTCTTCAACAGAGAATGTGGCAGGGAAGAGGTTCTTTTCGGAAAAGACATGTGGTGTAGCAAAGGTGCGTGGGGCCTGGATCACCTCTACCCGGACTTCTACGCCGGAAACATCGACTACATCTACATTCAATTTACCTTTCAGCAAAACATGTATGGCCTGACACGGAGAACCCTGATGGATAATAGTTCTTCCTTTTGGATGATTTTCGATCGTGTATTCCAGGTTTTCAAGGAAATCTTCTTGCATTTTCTGCGTAAAGTTCCTGAACAGAGGTATTTTAAAGATATCGGTTATGTCCATTCAGTATCGATTTAGTGTCGGAAATATTTCTACAAAGATAAAAACATTTCCGACACCGACAAATCACCATTTAGCTATAAATATTCTTGGATTAATGTTGATTGACAACCATCCCCAGTCCTGCCAACTGTCTTTACTGCCGCCTTTAACGGCTTCCATTGTCGATGTTCCGAACATGGTGGAATATCCTGCGGATAACTTAACATCTTTCATGATCTGCCAGTCAACCTGAAGATCGATCTCAGAACCTAAACCACGGTCTAAATCTTTCTTATCTACTGTCAGATCACTGGTGATTGAGAAGTAATGGTAGGCTAATGACAAATTCACTTTTGATGAAGCGTTATAAGCCAGTTTCACCTGATTATCCCATAATCCCGGGTTAAAACCGGTTTTGAAAGGAGTTGCATAATAATAATCCATCGCTCCATAGAACTTATGATGTGTTCCATATAATGGATCAAAAGCCTTATAATCAGCGTCCGGGCCGTCTGTATTACTTGCACCGCTCAAATAATCACTGCCAAGAGCTATGCTCCACTGTGAATTGATCTTGTAAGCAGCATTCAAAGCCCAAAGGAAAGCTGATACATCGCGATTAGCCATGTTCTTTCCAAATTCATAATAGAAAGTTCCGCCAAATGTCCAGTCGCCTGGTGCATAATACAGGTTTGTACCGAGTAATTGCATATATTTAGTGTCGGACTTTTGTGTTTCCGGATCACCGGCTTCCAAACCCAGATTCATGAACATAAAAGAAGCATTGAACGTCTTGCTGCAAACATGTTTATACCATAGCGTCTGCATATTCTTATAAGGTTGCGCACCCGGGTTATAATAAGTTCCACCTGCATTCCTGCTGTCATTGTTCTGATTAAAAGCTAAAATCAAATGTAGTTTGTTTTGAGAGTTTTCATACCCAAGCTTTAGTGCATCATGATAACGGCCAGCTACATTCCAGTCTAATCCACCAAGAATACGTTCATCATCATAGATTAGGGATTGACGACCTAGTTTAGCAAAGATACCATGGCCAAAATCAAGCTGTGCCCAGGCTTCGTTCAATATAAAACGACCATTCTTATCAATCTGCGGGTCTTGTCCCCAGACTCCTACATGTTGAGCGGAAAGGCCGAGAGACAAACGATCGCGTTCGTAGTTCATAGACAGGCGGGCACGATTGCTGATAAAGCCTGTAGCATCTTCTCCTTCATAACGCGGATTGGATGCTCCATTCCTATATTCCGCCCGCGGACGTATCTGGGCACTCATGGAGAATGTGTTCTCCTTATCTTTAGCTGCTTCGTTTTCGTCAGCTTTCATCCACACCGAACCTAATAATAGTAATCCGGAAAATACAATTATCCGTTTTTTCATATCGATTATGTTTTAAATTATATAAGTTCAATATTATACTATACTAATACAATAATTCTTTTATTCTATATTGTAAACATGGACACTGTTTCCCTGTGCTGAAGGTAAGTAGTTCACTCCGAACCAACACACTTGCAACAGGACAAAAGCGAATACCAATAACCCGAGAGCGGTCTTATAACGGGTATGCCTGTGAAGCCGGAAATGGATATACAGCAAGTTTCCCAGCCAGGTTGCAGCCGCCCAGGTCTCTTTGGGATCCCATCCCCAGTAATGGCCCCAAGCCTCTTTGGCCCAAAGTGCCCCGAAGAGCATACCGATAGTGAGGAAAGCCGTTCCTGCATATACAAGGTTATCACAAAGACTCATCACATTCGGATCGATCGCTGTCTTTCTCGAACGGAACAGTAAATAAACAGCAACAACCGCCGCAGCTCCCAGCATCGCATAGGCAAACATATATACAATGACATGCGGAGCAAACCACGGACTTTGTAAAGCCGGCATCAACGTCTTATTATGTATCTCCGGTTTGAAAATGTTGATACAAATAAAGACGAACGATAAGACCGTGCTAAAAGACAAGATCCATTTATACCGCCAGCGTACATAGGTAATAATCCCGGCTACAGGCAGGAAAAAAGAATACCATAAACGAGTTTCCCCCATCGTACGGAGCGGCGGCCGTTCGAGCGACAACCACATCCCGACTATGAAAGTCATAAAAACAGCCAATCCCAATATCGTCCACAAAAGTACCTGCCCGAATTTATTCGGACGATAAGCCATTACAGCCCCAACTGCCCAACAAGCCACAGCAGGCAAGGCGAAATATATAAAATGACTCCAGTCCATAATCGATCCCATAATCATACTGTTTTTGTATCGTTAGCAGCCATTTGCTTTTGTTTATTTCCGGGTGCCAGGATAAAGAGACATACCGAACCGAGCAACATCATCAGGATGCCGGCATATACCACCGGAAGCCACGGATCCTTTACCAATTCAAAGATACTGGTACGGCTCCATTTCCCTTTTGTTTCATCATAGCTTAACTGATAGATTTTCCATCCGCCTATGCTTAGCGGCTTATTCACTTCGATAAGCGCATCCGTCCGTTCCCCTTCCTTGGTGTAAACCGTTACTTCGGAAGCAAAACGTTTTGGCTCGGGTTCCGGCATTACCAGGCTTACCGAGTCGTTTAACGGCAGAGAAACATAAGGAAACATAAAACTGCCACAACTTACCCAGCCGCTTTTTTCTGTCCCGCTCGTTTTGTGACGGACTTTTACCATCAAAGCCGTTGTTGCCCCTTCCGAATGGAATGCCACAAAATTCATTGTATCGGTTCCACGTACACAAGCGGCCATCGGCAACGAGTTGGTAACTTCAATATCCCAGTCGAGCAAGCTGCCTGATAACGGAGCCGTTTCTACTAATATATTTGCAGGATTATTTTCCGGTAGGGCTTTTCCGGTCGTATTATCTATCGCCAGAAGCTTGGGAGGATATTCATCGATCGTAAACGATTTCAGTTCGATAGCCAGCGGGAGTTCTATCATTTCACCGGCATCATCCGTTGCACGCCATTCAGGGCCTTCCAATGAGGCTGTCATACGAAGACGTTGCAGATCGCCGTTACCGAGAATGGCAGCCAGAAAGGTGATGAACAGTCCGGCATGATTCAATATAAAAGGAATATCTTTCAGACGGAAACGACTGATCTTATGGATCGTAACCAATCCCAATACAGAAAGGAAATAAAGGAACAAAAGCATAAATGGCCACGAAACCGTCATTTGCATGAAACCTAACCCTGACAGTAGTCCCCCGTGAGTAACCGTTGCCGAGGGAGCCATCTGCCGGGTAAGTCCCATGATGATAACCAAAACCATCCAGGCCGTTAAAGACGTAATACTCGCCGTCAGGCTGTAAAACCATTGCAGGGCAATGGCTTTACGGCTCGCGACATAAATCATTATCAAGAAAAACAAGTACACTCCACCAGCTAAGGCGTTGAGGGGATACTGGAAAAGGGTTGCATCCACCTTCCCGGTTGTCAGTTGCAGAACGACTCCGGTAATGAACAGGCCGATACTGATCGCCCATCCTTCGGTATATCCCCACGGTTGCTTCCACATAATCAGATCTTATCAGCTAATCGTTTGTTCGCTTTTGCTTCTTTGATCCATTCGGGCACGACAGTGTTGAGGAACTTTTCCTTTGCCTGGCGCTCTAATGCGATATCCAGACCGATATACTGCTGTGCTTTATCTTTAGTAGAGATATCCGGCATCGGAACCTCATCCGTGTAACCTAATTTAGCCAACACTTTAGATACAGCCAAACGAGCCTGCATCGTCTTATCCAGACCATTACCCAGGATGCGCTGTATTTCCTGCGGAGCATGGAATGCACCGCCGTGAGAAGCAACACCGAAGTCCCAGCGCCACTGTGCCTGACGGAGCAACTTCAATACCGGAGCCATCTGATCTTCCGATGCGCCCTTATCCCATGCAAACTTAGCTTCGATATGAGCTTTTGCCAATTCTGCTTCCAGGCGGTTGCGCATTTCGTTCGCTTTGTTCTGACGTTCGTAAACATTGTTACGCAAAGTCTCTTCACTTTCGCGGTGACAAACCTGACAGGTACGGTCGATCATGGCCAATGGACTCATGATATGGTGGTCGCTGTACTTCACGCCACCTTCGCTCTTGTAAGGCATGTGGCAATCGGCACACGATACGCCGCGCTGTGCGTGGATACCCATCATCGACAACTCATAATCCGGATGCTGTGCTTTCAGGATCGGAGTACGGCTCAACTTATGTGTATAGTCTGCGAAACCTTCTTCATCATAATAAGCTTCCATATCTTCCACGGTGAACCCTTTGTCCCACGGGAAAGTCAGGTATTTGCCATCCCCTTTGAAGTAATATTCTACATGGCACTGTGCACAAACCAAGGAACGCATTTCCTGTTGGGTAGCTTTCGTAATATCACGTCCCTGACGCTGGAATGCTTCGATCAAAGCCGGACGACTGATCTGCAGGTTCATTGTAGTAGGCTCGTGGCAATCGGCACAACCGATCGGGTTCACGATCTCGTCACCCATAGCCGCCCATTTTGCCTTATAGAAATTATCCACGCCGATAGCCTGCATCATACGGGGAACATCCGGACTCTTACAAGTCCAGCAAGTAGCCGGTTGAGGGCCTTCTTCGGGTGTCATCGGAGAACCGACACGCAAAGTATGACGCATATCATCGATCGCATGCATATGTCCGCGGGGAGTAGAATAATCTTTGGAGAAGGCATATCCTGCCCACAGGATCACCATTTCGGGGCGGGCAGCCAATACGTCGACCGCCTGGTTTCCGTTATACTTACTTTGGAAACTGGTATCCATCGTCTGTGTCCATGTGTCATATTCACGCGGATAGTTCGGCTGGAACTTTTCGTTCACCGCCTCGATCCCTGTGATTTCCACCTTCTTATTATTCATAACACTGGCGATCTCCGCCCTCCGTTCGTTGATCGAAGCGGCCAGTACACCCAGTACAAAAACGACTACCATTGTTCCGGCGAACAATAACCAGCCTTGCCATGATTTAAGTTTCTTTTCCATATTCGTTGATTTTTATTTATTCGTTTTACTTCAGCATATCTTTCAGCCATTCAGGCGTATTGGTTTTCGGGTAAGGAACAATGGCCGACGGGGTCGAGGAGAGGCTGTTCGAACCTCCGTGAGGCACGTCGCGGTGGCAATCCCAGCAAGCCTTTCCGTCGCCTGCCATTGCCATATTGTGGTCGATCCGTCCGGTGTTAACAAACTCGGTATTCAGTTGCGTATGGCAGCGGATGCAGTTGTTCATAATCACTTCGGCGCTTTCGTCGATGGCTTGAATCACCTGCGGTTCGCCGCGCATCATAAAAACAGTAGCATGGCGCATACCGTCCATTCCTTTGAAGAACCATTTCTTCGCCGCATTTTCGTGCGGCACATGGCAGTCGTTGCAGGTGGCGTTACGGCTGTGCGAACTATGGTTCCAGGTGGCATAATAAGGCCCCATGATATGGCAGTTCACACAGGTAGACGGCTCATCAGACAAGTAACTCCAGGCCTTCGATACATAAAATGTATAAAAGCCTAAACCGCAGATCGCTCCCCCGGCAATAATGGCGAACAGTTTCCACCGCCTTGTGGGGAGAATCGAGTTTATTATCTCTTTTATCTTCATACAGCCTTAATTAAAGTTTAATTGATTGCAAATATCTTAATTCGGATACAAGTAAAGTGTAATAAATATTACATTGCACGAAAATTATGCATCAAATGAGAAAAGTTTTATTCATGGCAGTTTCCGCACTGCTGATATGCACATCATGTGTAACGAAAAAGAAATACTTAGAGGCTGAAAACGGGCGGCTGGAAGCTATCGGCCGCGGCAATGCATTGCAGGAACAACTTGTCGACTGTAAAGACACCGGTGACAAACTAAATGAACAGCTTGCCGCCCTCCAGCGCGATACGGTTCGGATGGGTAACAACATCCGTAATTACCAGACAATGCTCAATTCGAACATGACACAGCAGGAGAAACTGAACGCTCTCCTTAGCCAGAAGATGGAGGAACTGAACGAACGCGAACGGACGATCAACGAATTGCAGGACATGATCAATGCCCAGAATGAGAAAGTTCAAAACCTGCTAAGCAGCGTAAAGGATGCATTATTGGGTTTCGGCAGCGACGAACTGACCATTACCGAGAAGGATGGTAAAGTATATGTTGCCATGTCGGATAAGTTATTGTTCGAGTCGGGCAGTGCGCGCGTAGATAAGCGGGGTAAGGAAGCATTGGCTAAATTGGCTGAAGTCCTCAACAAGCAAACGGATATCGATGTATATATCGAAGGCCATACCGACAGCAAACCGATCAATACGGCACAGTTTAAGGATAACTGGGATCTGAGCGTGATCCGTGCAACTTCGGTTGTCCGCATCCTGACAAAAGATTACGGTGTTAATCCGTTGCAGATACAGCCTTCCGGACGTGGGGAATATATGCCGATTGCCGATAATGAATCGGCTGAAGGACGCAGCAGGAACCGCCGGACAGAAATTATTATGGCTCCGAAGTTGGATAAGCTCTATCAGATGTTACAATAGATGTTACTTTTCTCTTGATAGAAAAGTAACCAAAAGATCAAGGCTGCACCGGCTTCGCTGCTGCGGTGAAAGACGAAGCTGTCGTCTGCGAACTCGCTACGCTCAAACAGCGCAGCCTCCGGACGCTTCATCTTTCCCCTCCGCGAACGCTCACCCGCTGAGGCCTTTCTTAGAACGCTTTGCGTTCTCTTGGGATGGCCGATACCGATAGCGGAGAGGTCTTCGAGAACAGCCGGGAATTTGCCGGGTATTATATTTCGCTTGCGTCGATTAATCGACATTTCCAATAAATATCTTCCGGGGGATAAGGTAGCCACAGATTCATATCTTCTCCTCCGACTTCTTTTGTTACGTTGACGAAATAAGTAAAGACATTTCCGTATCTTTTATTTTCTGTCACATATCCCGACTGGATACATCCTCTTCCTGACAGTTCGGGATCTTTATATCCTTCCATCTCTCTATTCTGTGGTGAGGAAAAAAAGTAATCTTCTCCCAATATTTCGGACGATTCGACAACAGCCTTATAGGTGATGTAAATATATTTCTTATCCAAGCTGAATTCGGCTGCGATAGAATCCGGCAATTTGCCTTTATACTTATTGACAGAGGTACAGGTATTATATCCTTTTATATATAAGGTATCACCATTGGTAGAAATCGTAATTTCCGGATTCGATTTGTAGATAATGCGTTCCTTTAATTCATCATCATCATTCGAACAAGCTGCTAATAGGAATATAAACAATAGGCTGAACACTAAGCATTGGTTTTTCACCAACAGGCTAAACACAAAACAATAATTTTTCATATAACTTTTATTTATCAGTATTTTATAAAAAACGTCAGACCTTGTTTTATATTGTACGGATGAAATTAATTTTATATATCGACGTTTCAGCTTTTACCCTATTATTGACCTTAGATTATAAAAGACAAAATCTGCGCTCCCTGCCTCTCTGTGGTAGAGAAAACGGTTTTGGTAAGAGGCAGGGAACGGGGCAGCGCCGACTCTTTTATCGTCCGGCCTGTTCCCGCTTAACACAGATATGTATTCAGTATCTTCATCAGAGCCTTTATATCGATCGGTTTCGACAGATGGTTGTTCATCCCGGCCCTGACGGCATTCTCTATATCTTCCGAGAAAGCATTGGCTGTCATGGCGACGATTGGTAACCGGGTCATATTCAAGTTCGGAAGAAGACGGATCTTCTGTGTTGCCTCATAGCCATCCATCACAGGCATCTGAATATCCATCAAGACCAGGTTGTAGAAGTCGAGAGGGGCTTTTGAGATGATTTCGACGGCTTCCAACCCGTTCCCGGCGGTATCGACTGTAACACCTGTTGTTGAGAGAATTTCGACGGCTATCTCACGGTTCAGTTCGTTATCTTCGACCAATAGGATACGTTTACCGGAATAGTCGGTATCGGATAATTTGAATGTTTTATCCGATGCCTCTTCCTTTTTTCCTCCGTGGGTAAAAGACTTTAGTATACGGACCAGCTTCGATTTATAGACCGGCTTTGTCATACAGGCATCGACCTTCATGGCATATGCTTCTTCCTCATACTCTTCGATATCGTATGCGGAAAGGATAATGATCGGGATATTTTCTCCTACTATTTCCCTTATATGCCGGGTTGTTTCAAGTCCGTTCATCCCAGGCATTTTCAGGTCGATAATGATGGCAAAATAATCTTTACCGTTTTCATATTTCTGTTCCACTTTTTCAAGAGCCTCTTCACCCGAACAGACATAATTACAGGAAATACCGATCTCATCCAGATAATGACAGGTTGTTGCGCAAGCTATTTCATCATTATCGACTACCAGGATGCCCTTTCCACCGGTATTGATTTTTTCATCGATAGCCTGATCACGGTATTTAAAAGGAAGACAGATGGTAAAACGCGATCCCCGGCCGTATTCGCTTTCCACTTCAATATCTCCTTTCATCATTTTTACAAGTTGATAGCTAATAGACATTCCTAATCCGGTTCCTTGTATAGAAGTAATTTTATTGTCGTCGGCGCGTTCGAAAGGGAGGAATATTTTATCGATAAACTCCGGCTTCATACCTCTTCCGTTATCTTCGAATACAAATTCATATATTCCGGCACTCTTAATGAGTGTTTCTTCTTTGATTGTTATTTTTATCAAACCATTCTCGGGTGTATATTTGATGGCATTTGACAGTATGTTCATTAATATTTGCATGATCCGTTGCGGATCGCCCCACACATTTTCGTGTTCGAGATGCAGCATGTTGATATGCAGGGAATGATGTTTACCTCGGATTTCCGGTTGCATCATGACGACCAGTTCCTCAAGTATTTCACCGATATTGACATCCTGTTTTGACAGTACCAGTTTGCCGCTTTCTATCTTCGACATATCCAATACTTCGTTGATCAGGCTCAGAAGTAACTTCGATGAACTTTCTATTTTATTCAGGCAGTCGGAAATCTTCTCCTGATTATTTATATGGGCTTTAGCGATCATTGTCATTCCTATAACCGCATTCATGGGGGTACGGATATCATGGCTCATGTTGGCGAGAAAATCCGATTTGGCATTATTGGCTTTTTCGGCCAATATCAACGCCTTCTGTAATTCTTCGGATTGTTGTTTGAGCTTCTCCTGCAATTGATTTTGTTCTGTGATATCGATATAGACGAAAAGATAAATAGGTTCGTCGCCTTCCCATCGGATACATCTCCCGTTTATTTGCATGCAGGCGGTCGTTCCGTTCTTATCTTTCGTATGAAATATAAAACGAACAGGTTCGCCTTGCTGCATACGAAGGATATTTTGATCGAGCACACTCTTTTCTTCTTCAGATATGGAAGAAAAAGGGATATAAGAAGCGATCGATTTTTCATCGTACCCTATAAAATCGGCAAATTTACTGTTTGCTTCGAGCAGGATAAGATGTCCGTCGCGGCATACTTTCTGTTGGGAGACAAATCCCGGAATATTTTCATACGTGATTGTCTTTATCAGCTCTTCCCGCATGCTGTTGTCGATGTCGGTCATCACCGTATAGGCAATCATTTTATCGTCCTTCATTATATCGGTAAAGGAAGTGAGTATCTTTGTCCATTTGAAGCCGTTTTTAACCGGCATATTGACAATCACCTCATAGCTTTTGATATTATTTTCAAAGGCATATATTATTTTGTCCTTCAATATCTGCATGGTTTCCGGATGATCGGCAAAATACAGGTCAGGCAAGTTATGAAAGAGAGCTTCATATTCTTCTTTTGGATATTCTATAAGCTCATAATAGGCTTTATTGGCCCAGAGGAGGGTCAAATGTTCGTCTACCAGGTGTTTGCTGATACTTACGCCTGTCATTGTTGTCAGCAGGTCTAATTCCACCTCCAGATCAGGCTGATATTTTGATTTGCTCATTAGAAATAGCTTTATGTATTGTTTTTTTTAATTGTATAGCCGTTCATTCGATAACGGGCCGGTCGTCATCGTCACCGCCACTGTCGGGGAAAGGTGTGTTATTCTTGCCGCCGTCGAGTTTACCGCCTGATTTTTTACCGTAACGGTCGGACAATTTCTGGCGATACTCGTCGATCATGGCGTTCCACCAGACGAAGAGTTCGAAATATTTATCGCTACCGTTGCGACGGGTGTAGGAATTCAGTTCATCCACCAGTTCATCATACGATTTACAAAGGTCGATACGGGTCAGTTCCGGCTTGCGGGGGCGTTTAGTGCGTCCGGCCTGCAGGATCTTTTTATTGACGAAATCCGTACATTCGGTATTGATTGTTTTAAGCAAAGTCAGCTGATCGGTCAGTCCGAGCAGTGTTACCTTATCTTTATAGATATCCGATTCCAGTATTTTGATAAACATATCGGTATCCTGTATCAGGTTTTCAATCGAAAGGTTACGGTATTTCCTGTAACCGCTGGTTCCGGCGACCAGAGAGACGGCAGCCCTGCGTTTTTCATCGATGCGTGATTTTTTGTATCCGTCGAGCACACGGAAAATAACGCTCCGGTTATCCATATTTTCATTTTTAAGTCTTTTGACTTCTGCGGTATATTCGTTAACGGAACGTTTGACGATACTGTATTCGTATTCGTCCGTACAAGTACTGAATATATCGTAAAGCCCTTTGACTGGTGTAATCACTCCATCAAGCGCATTCATTTTCAGGATGATTGCTTTTGCTGCATCTAGTAATTCACCGTTTCTCAACTGCGATTTCGGGAAAGTCTGGATCTTTGCCATAACTGTATTGTTTTTAAGATTAATAAATTCGGCTGTTTATGTTGCGTCGCGGTACCGCGACGAAGCTAAATTTGGTGATAAACTATCACCAAAGTAGTTTGGAGAAGAAAAATCATAAAAAAGGCCATTCCCAGCACATTTGGAGAGGCAAAATATGCTGATAAACATATTCCGCGGAGGTTTGGTGAGGTAAAAAAGTAAATATAGCTTCACCAAAGGTCCGCGGTGAATAGTTATTGATATTTATAGTCTCTCCCAGGAAGCGGGGCAAATGTTTACAGAACAGGGAAACGTCTTCGAGCATCCTTCCTGCATGATTATCAATGCGGGAATTCAAATGGAGGAACCTGAGCGAATATTGACTTGGGGTTGCAACAGGATTTGCAAGGCTAAGGAATATTTGTTGTTGTGTTCTCTTCTGGCTGTTTATATCGCTTATTTTCATAAGAGAATTGTTAATATATCTTTACTAGCTCTGAGAAAAAATGACTAGCAAAAACGTCGTTTTTTTTAGTCTCTGCAAAGCTACTTAGAAACTTTTAATAAACAATAGCTTTTGAGAAAAAATAATCCTTGAAAATCAATTTTTTAGAGCTTGAAATTTCGTTTTGTCTCAAATCGTTTATACCTTTCAAACCATGACTAAAAAAAAACGACCCATTTTTCTAGTCACTCCATTTAACATTTAAAACTTATATTATTCAAGTTCTAAAGTCCAATTAATCCCCTGTTTGTTAACATAGTTTTTTACTTCTTTAGGAGGTTTAGTAAGAACTTCTGAGTGAATGTTTTGATAACAACCGATGCTTCGCTTTTTGGGTTTATTTGTTACCATAGGCTTTATTAGATTTATTGAGTTCAGATAAAACTCTAGTAATGGCATTGGAAATCGGTATTTATTATGCTGAACCTTATTGTAGGTTTACTGCTATTATTAACAGAGCTCTATCCGAACTAAATCTTTAAAAAAGATAAGAATATCCACAAATCTCAAAAGTCATTATGAAATAATCCTTTTATTTCAAGAACTCTTCCGTCTTTCGGAAAAACTCCGCAATATGTGCCCCGTCCACAAACCCATGATGTACGTAGATTGCAACCGGAATAACCAGCTTCCCTTCACGGGTCACTGCTTTTCCTACATTCAGCAGCGGATAGCTGGAGCCGCTTTTTCTTTCCTGCGTATAAGTGATCGAGGTAAAATAAAGGTCGGGAGTGGCACTTACCAGAATGACGCTATACCGGCTGTCTTCCGTTGCGATGTTTTCTGCCTCGTAGGGATCACCGTCTTCCGGTATCGTGTCGATGATGTGGCGCGCTTCCTTATAAAAGGCTTCGAAATCCTCTATCCAGGGGATTCTCACGGTAAAGAATTTTCCATTTTGGTGCATGCGTATCGGGCATAAAACGTCGACAGTATCATAACTGATAATCTGCCCGCTATTATTTATCCTGAACCGTAACTCCTTTATTTCATTGGCTGCCCGCAGGATCGCATACAAATAATGTAGGAAGAACGATTGCCCGTTCTCCTTCGCCCGCTGTCTGGCTCCGGAACATTCCACTTCGGAGGTGATGGATATGCTTGGATTTTCAAAGTTTCGGAAGAAATTGAAATTCTCTTTTCGTTCCCAACTCTCAAAATCAATGATTTGCTTCTTGGGGTAAACAGGTTGTGAGTTCATTGTATATACTATGTTTTACAGATTGGATACAAAGATAGCTATTTCATTTTGATAGGTCGACCTTTTCAAAATGGAAGGGTTCTTCTTCCTGCTGATTTTTCCAGATAAACTATATCTTGTTGATAACCTTTGTGTTACATGATTTGCCCGTTTTCTGGCACGCCTTTGGCATATAAGAAGGCGAACGAATAATAGTAACAATAAAAAAAAGATTGAATTATGAATGACTATGTATCTTTTGGATTTCTATGTGTAGTGGGAGTGGCCTGCTACTGGTTTTTCTTTAAGTGTGTAGATTGGTTTGAGAAGATTTAAAAAGAAGGAGGAAACGATGTTTATAGCTTTATTTATACTCTGCGTAGTAATCTTCGGGTATCTGATGTATGTGTTAATCAAGCCCGAAAAGTTTTAATCGTAATTTAAGGTGAAAAGATGAATACGGAATTAATCGGTAGTATTGCGCAAATCGTACTTATGGTCGTATTGGCCTACCCGCTGGGGATGTACATTGCCAAGGTATATAAGGAAGAGAAGATTTGGCTGGATTTCATGGCTCCCGTCGAAAAATGGATTTACAAACTTTGCGGGATCAACCCGAATGAGGAAATGAACTGGAAGAGTTTCCTGAAAGCTCTTCTTACGATCAATGTTTTTTGGTTTTTCTGGGGAATGGTGCTGCTATGCACACAGAAATACTTGCCGCTGAACCCCGACGGTAACGCAAGCCAGAGTCCTGATCTGGCATTCAATACCTGTATCAGTTTTATGGTGAACTGTAACTTGCAACATTATAGCGGTGAAAGCGGCCTGACCTATTTTACACAGTTGTTCGTAATCATGCTGTTCCAGTTCATTACGGCGGCAACCGGTATGGCTGCGTTGGCCGGCGTCTTTAAGGCGATGGCAGCAAAGACGACGAGCACGATCGGTAACTTCTGGAATTACCTGGTGAAAAGCTGTACCCGTATCCTGTTGCCTATGTCGCTGATAGTCGGTTTTATTCTGATCCTGCAAGGCGTCCCGATGGGATTCGACGGGAAAATGGCCGTGACGACTATGGAAGGAACGGAACAATTGGTTTCGCAAGGGCCTACGGCTGCAATCGTCCCTATCAAACAATTAGGGACTAACGGTGGTGGCTATTTCGGGATGAATTCTTCGCATCCGTTGGAAAACCCGACCTACCTGTCTAATATGGTGGAATGCTGGGCTATCCTGATCCTGCCGATGGCGATGGTCTTTGCACTGGGCTTTTACCTGAAGCGTAAGAAACTGGGTTATACGATTTTCGGTGTGATGCTGTTTGCTTACCTGGCGAGCGTGGCAATCAATACATATTATGAGATGAACGGCAACCCCAGGATAACGGAAATGGGGATCGACCAAACCTGCGGGGCGATGGAAGGAAAAGAAACCCGCCTGGGCCCGGCTGCCACTGCACTTTGGAGTTGCACGACAACGGTAACATCCAATGGTTCTGTGAATGGTATGCACGATAGCACGATGCCGTTGTCGGGAATGATGGAAATGTTGAATATGCAGATCAATACCTGGTTCGGCGGTGTAGGAGTTGGATTTATGAACTACTATGCTTTCTTGATCATCGCGGTATTTATCAGCGGTTTGATGGTAGGACGTACGCCGGAATTCCTCGGAAAGAAAGTGGAAGCGCGTGAAATGAAGATCGCTACGATCGTGGCGCTGGCTCACCCGTTCGTGATCCTGATCTTTACCGCTATTTCAAGTTATATATATGTCAATCATCCCGCTTTTGTGGAAAGTGAAGGAGGGTGGCTGAATAATCCGGGCTTCCACGGGCTCAGTGAAATGCTTTACGAATATACGTCGGCTTCAGCCAATAACGGTTCGGGCTTTGAAGGGCTGGGGGATAATACTTGGTTCTGGAATTTTACAACCGGTCTGGCGCTGATCATTTCCCGCTACCTGCCGATTGTAGGACAGGTTGCCATCGCGGGACTGCTGGCACAGAAAAAGTTCATTCCGGAAAGTGCCGGAACGCTTAAGACCGATACGGTGACGTTTGGTGTGATGACATTCTGTGTGATCTTTATCGTTGCCGCCCTGTCGTTCTTCCCGGCGTTGACATTAGGCCCTATTGCCGAGTATTTTAGCATTTACTAATTAGCTGATAGTTTAAGAAAGAATAAGATGAAAGAGAATAAATCCGCTTCTTTGTTTCCGAAGGAGCTTGTTATAGAAAGCATGAAGCAGTCGTTCGCTAAATTAGATCCGCGGACGATGTTTCGTAACCCGATCATGTTTATCGTTGAGATAGTAACATTTGTCATGCTGGTCGTTACCATCTGGGCTGCTGCTACGGGAGCAGAAAACCAGGGGACATTCGGGTATAACTTATTTGTTTTTGTTGTGTTGTTTCTTACCCTGCTCTTTGCCAATTTTGCCGAAGCGATCGCGGAGGCACGCGGCAAAGCCCAGGCGGACAGTTTGCGTAAGACGCGGGAAGAGACGCCGGCCAAACTGGTTGTTTCAAACGGCTCTGTCTCTGTGGTGAGCAGTTCCAAGTTGAAGAAAGGGGATATCTTTATTTGTGAAGCAGGCGACACGATCCCGTCGGACGGTGAAATAATCGAGGGTCTTGCCTCTATCGACGAAAGTGCGATCACAGGTGAGTCAGCTCCGGTAATCCGTGAAGCCGGGGGTGATAAAAGCTCCGTAACGGGTGGTACGAAAGTGCTTTCCGACCAGATCAAAGTGATGGTGACTACCCAGCCGGGCGAGAGTTTCCTCGATAAGATGATCGCGCTGGTGGAAGGTGCTTCCCGGAAAAAGACGCCGAACGAAATTGCTTTGACTATTCTGCTGGCTGGTTTTACGCTGGTGTTTGTGATTGTTTGCGGAACATTGAAACCTCTTGCTGATTATTCGAATACGCAGATCACTATTGCTGCTTTCATTTCCCTGTTCGTCTGCCTGATCCCGACAACGATCGGCGGCTTGCTGTCGGCTATCGGTATTGCCGGAATGGATCGCGCGTTGCGTGCCAATGTCATTACCAAGTCCGGAAAAGCGGTGGAGACTGCCGGGGATATCGATACCTTATTATTAGATAAAACGGGAACCATTACAATTGGTAACCGCAAAGCGACACAGTTCTATCCGGTAGCCGGCATCGACGAACAGGCATTCGTAAAGGCTTGCCTGCTGGCTTCCCTTTCCGATGAAACGCCCGAAGGTAAATCGATTGTCGAACTGGGACGTGAGAAGGGTGTCCGCATCCGCGACCTGAGCACTTCCGGTTCCAAGATGATCAAGTTTACGGCAGAAACCAAATGTTCGGGTGTAGACCTTAAAGATGGTGTCCGTATTCGTAAAGGAGCTTTCGACGCAATCCGCAGGATGAGCGAAGCGGCCGGAAATAAATATCCGCAGGAAGTGGCCGAACTTGTACAGAAAATTACGAGCAACGGCGGTACTCCGCTGGTCGTTTCGCAGGATGACTATATTATCGGTGTGATCGAATTGCAGGATATTATCAAACCCGGCATCCAGGAACGTTTCGAACGTTTGCGCAAAATGGGAGTAAAGACGGTAATGGTTACCGGAGATAACCCTTTGACGGCAAAATATATCGCTGAAAAAGCGGGTGTAGACGATTATATTGCCGAAGCCAAGCCCGAAGATAAGATGAATTATATCAAGAAAGAGCAGGAGAGCGGTAAGCTGGTCGCCATGATGGGGGACGGTACGAACGATGCCCCGGCACTGGCGCAGGCAAATGTCGGAGTGGCCATGAACAGCGGTACGCAGGCGGCAAAAGAAGCCGGCAACATGGTGGATCTCGATAACGACCCGACCAAATTGATCGAGATCGTGGAGATCGGTAAGCAGTTGCTGATGACACGCGGTACATTGACTACTTTCAGTATTGCGAACGATGTGGCCAAATATTTCGCTATTGTCCCGGCCCTGTTCATGGTAGCCATTCCCCAATTAGGAGCACTGAATATCATGCACCTGTACAGTCCGGAAAGTGCGATCCTGAGTGCGATCATCTTCAATGCGATCATTATCCCGGTTCTGATCCCGCTGGCCTTGAAAGGGGTTGCTTATAAGCCGATCGGGGCTTCGGCCTTGCTACGTCGTAACTTATTGATATACGGTGTGGGTGGTGTAGTTGTACCGTTCGTTGGAATAAAATTAATAGATATGGTTGTCAGCCTGTTTATGTAATCAACAAAACAAAAAAATTAAAGATCATGATATCGAACTTAATTAAATCATTAAAACTTACAATAGCCTTCTGTGTGCTGTTCAGTGTCTGTTACATATTTATATTGTGGGCATTTGCCCGCGTTGCTACTCCCAACAATGGTAATGCCGAAGTCGTGGAGTTAAACGGGAAGGTGGTAGGAGCTGCGAATGTCGGCCAGTCTTTTACACAGGATATTTATTTCTGGGGACGTCCTTCCTGTGCAGGTGACGGTTACGACGCAACGAGTTCAGCCGGAAGCAATAAAGGCCCTTCCAATGAAGAATACCTGGCGGAGCTAGAAGCACGTATCGATACTTTCCTCGTACATCATCCGTATCTGAAACGCGAGGAGGTTCCTGCCGAGATCGTTACAGCCAGTGCTTCCGGCCTCGATCCGCACATTTCGCCCAAAGCGGCTTATGTACAGGTTCAGCGTGTGGCTGCTGCGCGCGGTGTTACTCCCGAACAGTTGATGGCGATTGTAAATGCCAATATTGAAGAACCTTTATTGGGGCTTTTCGGAACGGAGAAAGTGAATGTATTAAAGTTGAATGTGGCTGTCGAAAAAGCCCTAGGCAAATAAGGATCCTTTACAATACAAATAAATAACAACATGAAATCAATATTGAAAAAGATGGCTGCCGTAGCAGTGATATTCTCCGTAACTTCTTTGTCTTCTTCTTCCATAATGCAGGCGCAGGAAGGAGAAAAAGATGTAAACTTTACCGTCCAGGGGGATTTGGTCAGTTCTTATGTATGGCGTGGAATGTACCAGACGAGTGCGAGCTTCCAACCGACCTTCGGATTGAGCATCGCGGGCTTTTCGTTGACTGCCTGGGGATCGACCGACTTCACCGGAGTAAACGAAAACTCTGGCCTGGGAGCTAAGGAGATCGACCTGACTGCCGCCTATACTTTTGGAAACACCGGACTAACCTTGTCGGTCGCCGATTTATGGTGGGCAGGACAGGGTGCCGGGAAGTATTTTAATTTTAAAAGTCATGAAACTGCTCATCATTTTGAAGGTGCTATTGCTTATTCGTTGCCGGTAGCGAAATTTCCGTTATCAATTGCCTGGTACACTATGTTTGCCGGTATGGATAAGAATAGCCATGATGAGCAGGCTTATTCTACGTATGTGGAGATGAACTATCCGTTCAGTGTGAAAATGGTCGACCTGAATGTGACTTGCGGGTTTACTCCGTGGAATGCTCCGCAGTATCTGACGAATAGTTTTGCAGTAACGAATGTTGCGCTTAAAGGAACGACTGCTATAAAGTTCAGCGATTCATTTTCTTTGCCTATTTTTGCACAGGCCATTTGGAATCCTCGTCTCGAAGATGCCCATCTGGTTTTCGGATTCACATTGAAACCGTAATATAGAAAGACGGATGAACAGGGAACAGAGTGTACAGCACTTTCTCGACTTGCTGAAAAAGTCGCGCCGTGGTAACTTCAAGATCTACATCGGCATGATTGCCGGTGTAGGCAAATCGTACCGGATGCTTCAGGAGGCACACGAGCTGCTTCGTAGTGGCATCGACGTACAGATCGGTTATATAGAGACACATGGACGGGTCGAAACAGAGGCGTTGGTAGAAGGGTTGCCCCAGATACCGCGCCGTAAGTCTTTTTATAAAGGAAAGGAAGTGGAGGAAATGGACTTGCAGGCAATTCTGAGCATTCACCCCGAAGTTGTCATCGTGGATGAGTTGGCGCATACCAATGTAGAAGGTAGCAAAAACGAAAAGCGTTGGCAGGATGTAATGGATATCCTCGAAGCGGGTATCAGCGTGATCACCGCAGTGAATATCCAGCATCTTGAAGGATTGAATGAAGAGGTGCAGGACATCGCCGGGATAGAGGTCAAAGAAAGGATACCGGATAGCGTACTGGAGCAGGCCGACGAAGTCGTGAATATCGACCTGACCGCCGATGAGCTGGTGAAACGCCTGAAAGCCGGGAAGATATACCGTCCGGAGAAGGTGGAGACGGCTCTGAATAATTTCTTCAAGTCGGAAAACATTCTTCAGCTTCGAGAACTGGCCTTGAAGGAAGTGGCGTTGCGGGTGGAGAAGAAGGTGGAAAATTCGGTGCCGGTCAATACCGGGGTGCGGCATGAAAAATTCCTGGCTTGTATCAGCAGTAATGAACGTACTCCCCGGAAAGTGATACGGAAAGCTGCGCGGTTGGCAACTCGTTATAACACAAAGTTCTTTGTTTTATATGTGCAGACGCCCCGGGAGAGTATCGACCGGATACCGTTGGCCAACCAGCGTTATCTGTCGAACCATTTCAAACTGGCAACCGAATTAGGAGGGGAGGTGATCCGGATACAGTCCGAATCGGTCACCGAAAGTATCGTTCAGGTGTGCAAAGAGAAAATGATAACTACTCTTTGTATCGGGAAGCCTTCCTTTAGCATACGTTCCTTGTTGTTTTCGTCGTATCGCTACCGGAATTTGCTGAATAGTTTGTCGCAATTGAATATTGATTTAATAATAATAGCGTAGTATGAATAAGTCAGTTAATCTGAAGATTAAAACAAAGCTTATCTCCGGGATAGGTTTGTTATTCGTTATGATCGTATTGTTGGGAGGCCTGGCGGTAAAGAATATCAATAATATGTCTGTCGATACCCAGAATATCCTGGCGGACAATTACAATTCCCTTCTTTATTCCAGGAGGATGTTGAGCGCCCTCGAACGTATCAAGACAGACCCGGTAGCCCAGGCTGAGTTCGCCAAGAACCTGGAACTGCAAAAAAAGAATATCACGGAGGTAGACGAGAATCTGGCAACGACGCATCTGGCAGCCCAGTATGAAGCCATGCATAAGGAACTGAACGATACGACTATCCAACGTGTCCGCATGGCCCTGAACGATATCATGAGCCTGAATATGGCAACCATCTATCGTAAAAGCCAGATTGCCGAACATACGGCCGACCGTGCCTTGTTGTGGATATGTGTGATCGCCATCATCTGCATCCTGACGGCTTTTGCCTTCCTGATCCGTTTACCCCGGTCGATCAATACGCCGATAAGGAAACTGACGGATGGCATCATGGAGATAGCCAACCATAATTATGAGAAGCGGCTCGACTTGGGTAAGTACCAGGAGTTCTCGGAAGTCGCGAATTCTTTTAATCGGATGGCCGAACGCCTGACTGAGTATCGTAAAAGTACACTGGCAGATATCATCCAGGCTAAGAAATATATTGAAGCGATCGTGAACAGTATCACGGAGCCTATTATCGGTCTCGACGACAACCGCTCGATCCTCTTCGCCAACGATGAAGCACTTACGATCCTGAATCTGAAACGTGACATCGTGATCGGTAAATCCGCCGCCGAACTGGCTTTGAAGAACGACTTGCTTCGTCGTCTTGTACGCGAGTTGATCCAGCCGGACGAGAAAAAGGAACCGTTGAAGATATATGCCGATAACAAGGAAAGCTATTTCCAGGCAAAATACATCCCGATCCGTGTGACCGACGAGAACGGAAAAGAAAACCAGTACGTAGGAGACGTGATCCTGTTGAAGAACATTACGGAATTCAAGGAACTGGACTCTGCCAAGACGACATTTATCTCTACAATCTCCCACGAACTTAAGACTCCTATCTCTGCCATTATGATGAGCCTGAAATTATTGGAGGATAAACGGGTCGGAGAAATGAATGACGAACAGTTGGCCTTGTCCCAAAGTATCAAAGACAGCAGTACGCGTTTATTGGAGATAACTGGTGAGTTGCTTAAGATGACGCAGGTGGAAACGGGTAAGCTGCAACTGAACCCGAAAATCACCAAGCCGATAGAATTGATCGACTATGCGATCAAGGCTAACCGTGTGCAGGCGGAACGCTTCGGCTGCCATATAGAAGTGGAGTATCCGGAAAAGATCTCGAAGCTGTTTGTCGACAGTGAGAAAATAGCCTGGGTATTGACGAACCTGTTATCGAATGCCATTCACTATACGCCTGAGAACGGACGTATCATCATCGGTGCCCGTCAAATAGACAAAACCGTCGAGATCTTTGTGCAGGATTTTGGGAAAGGTATCGATCCGCGTTATCACCAGAGTATTTTCGACCGTTACTTCCGTGTTCCGGGCACAAAGGTACAGGGCAGTGGCCTCGGACTGGCAATCAGCAAGGACTTCATCGAAGCCCACGGCGGTACCATCCATGTGGACAGCGAGATCGGCAAAGGAAGCACATTTATAATCAGGTTTAATGTATAATAAATATGGAGAAAATTATTAATGAGTAATAAACAAGCTTTACCCTTGGACTTGAGGTATGCCATTTATCTTGCACATAAGAGACGTTGTGTTTATACGGGTGATCTTTTATGTAGTTTTTCAGAAGTAACAATTGAACATATTATTAGGGAAGGTACTCCTGATGAATATTTTGCGCAAAAGAAAAAGGACTATGGATTAGATGATTCATTTAATTTAAACTCTTTAGAGAATTTATTGCCGGTAAAGCGTCTTCCGAATGAGCAGAAAGGTGTTAGATACTTTAATTCTTGTAATGAACGTTTTTATTTACAATTAGCACGATGGTATAAGGAGAAAGTACAATACGAGCTTGTACGTATAAAAACGTATATAAAACGTGATAATCTAAAAATGATTAAGAATATCAGATGTTCTGATTATCAAATCTTGATCAAAGAAAAGTATAAAAAGGGGAGAAAGGAGTCCTTAAGTGAAATGACTTCTCATTTCTGGAAGTCGACAGATAATGTTGCATTGAATGGTTTTTTACCATCTCTATAATAATGAAAAGGGGAGTTGTTTGATTTCTTTTACCAATTCTGATTTTATGGTGACGTTGTCTGACGAATATATAAATGACTTGATTAAAGAATTAGAAGTGCAATCATTGGAAGCATGTTTATTTCGGGGAGATACTTATGAAAACACAAAGAAATTTATAATATTGGGAGGTTCATCGTTTCATTTAGATGAGATTAGCTATTATGAATTATTAGATGTTTTACAAGACTATTTGATGATGTATAAACAAGAATATGCAAAATTTGAACAATTTGTAGAGGTTGGATCTTTTAAAAAGAGTGAAACTGATGGATATTATATTATCTATGAAACAACAAGGGAAGTTTGGCGGTCATTGATAAATTATTCGGAGAAATATGATATTGATAGAGGGCATGGTGCCGAATATTGTTTTAATTCGAACGGTAATACTATAAATAATTTTAAGTGTTACCTCATTCCTGAACAAGTAAACGATAGTTCTTTTTCTTCGCTTTTATATCCAGATGACAGAGTTGCTATCTCATGGCGTCTTCCTTATCAAACAGATAGGGAAAAGATTAAAACAGGAGAACTATGGACTGCAAAGCAATCATATATTTGGTTGGAGAAAGTTTTGGAAACGATAAAAGTAACACAAATATCTACTTGCGAAAATGAACATGTAAACAAATCAAGAAGTCTTAGTTATTATATTAATATTATAAAGAGGATGTGGGGGAATGAGAAATAAAAGAAGGAGAAGTATTGGTTTTATGAATACTTCTCCTTCTTTTATTTACTTTTTATCTTTCAGCAAATCGCGTATCTCTGTCAATAACTGAATGTCAGCAGGAGGAGCAGGGGGCGTAGCCGGAGCTTCTTCTGTCTTCTTTTTATTCAGGGCATTCATGCCTTTTACCATCATAAAGATTGCAAAGGCAATGATGATGAAGTCGAAAGTGACCTGTATAAAGTTTCCGTAGTTGATTGTTACGGCAGGAGTGATCACCTTATCTCCTTCCATCACTGCATGCTTCAACACAATTTTCAGGTCGGTGAAGTTTACACCGCCAACCAGTACTCCAACGGCAGGCATGATGATATCTGCAACAACTGAAGATACGATCTTTCCGAAAGCACCACCGATAATGATACCGACAGCCATGTCGACGACGTTGCCGCGCATGGCAAACTGTTTAAATTCTTGTAAAAATTTTCCCATATATATTCGCCTTTTTAATGTTATAACCGTAATGGTTTGAATTTGGTTGCGAATATACAATGTTTTGTTAAAAAATCAGGCAAGAATTAGCTTTTCTATATCTTCATCCGGTGTGCTGATTGTCCCGATCCCGAAGTTTTTAACCAATACCTGTGCGATATTTGGTGAAAGGAATGCCGGAAGTGTCGGTCCCAAGTGGATGTTCTTAACTCCCAGGCTCAGTAGGGCCAACAGTACGATGACGGCCTTCTGCTCATACCATGCGATATTGTAAACGATCGGTAACTGATTGATATCTTCCAATCCGAAGGCTTTCTGTAATTTCATGGCGATCACAGCCAATGAGTAACTGTCGTTACATTGTCCGGCATCCAGTACGCGGGGAATACCGCCTATGTCGCCGAGCGGTAGTTTGTTATAACGGTATTTGGCACAACCGGCAGTCAGGATCACGCAATCGGATGGCAATTCGCTGGCGAACTTGGTATAGTAGTTACGGCTTTTCATTCTTCCGTCGCATCCGGCCATGACAACAAATTTACGGATAGCTCCACTTTTTACGGCATCGATCACTTTATCGGCTAAAGCCATGACCTGATTGTGAGCAAATCCCCCGGTGATCTGTCCGTGTTCAATTTCCGTCGGAGCCGCACAACGTTTGGCATGTTCAATGATTTCAGAAAAGTCTTTTGTCTTGCCGTCTTCTCTCGATGGAATATGTTTCCATCCCGGAAAACCGGTCGAGTTGGTTGTATAAACACGATCCCGGTAATAAGCTCCTTCCAGCGGCGGAACGATACAGTTTGTCGTGAACAGGATCGGCCCGTTGAAGCTCTCGAATTCTTCCCGTTGCTGCCACCAGGCATTTCCGTAGTTACCGACAAAATGCTTGTACTTCTTGAATGCCGGATAATAGTTTGCCGGCAGCATCTCGCTATGCGTATATACATCGACGCCTGTCCCTTCCGTCTGTGCAAGTAGCTCCTCCATATCTTTCAAGTCGTGACCGCTGATCAGGATCGCCGGATTATTACGTACACCTATATTGACTTGTGTGATTTCCGGATTACCATAGCTGCTCGTATTTGCTTTATCCAGCAATGCCATTGCCTTGACACCCTGACTTCCGGTTTCCAGAACTAAGGCCGTTAGTTGTTCGGCAGAAAGGTCTTTCCGTAAGGTTTCGGCCAACGCATACTGGATGAACTGATGCAGACCTTCCTCTTCGAATCCCAGGTTTCCGGCATGTTCGACATAAGCTGCCATTCCCTTCAATCCGTAGATGATCAGTTCTTTCAAAGAACGGATATCGGGATTGGCTTCACGAAGTACACCGACCGTCAGCGCCTTTCCTTCAAAAGAACTTTCATCCCCTTTCCAGACCAGTTCATCGATAACCGGTAACTGAATACCATGTCTGCCGGCCTCTTCTTTTAGTTGATCTCTCAATTGCAAACCATTGACAATCCGTTTAGTAATACTTTCTATATCGAAGTTCGCATTTGTAATGGTAGAGAAAAGAGCATCGACAACGAAATGATCGACATGTGCGGAAACTTCTATTCCCGCATTCCGTAGCCGGGTAGCTACAACGGATACGCCTTTGGTAACGAACAAGAGTAAGTCCATGCGGTTGGCGGTTTTATCATCTTTTCCGCAAACGCCTTTGATTGTACAACCTGTACCTTTCGCAGCTTCCTGACACTGAAAACAAAACATTTTAGCTTCCATACTTTATCTTTATTTATTGGTTTATTGTTTCTGGAAACAAAAGTAGGAGAGCCTGGTTTCTTATATTGTACCAAATGTTACAAACATGAATATTTTTTTAGATAAATACGGTTGTACTTTTATTTGGATACAAGGAGGGATACATGTTTCAGCACTATGTCATTTTATCTATATGTTTACAAATCTGTTTCATCATAGTGAAACACTTGTTTCACCTAGGAGAAACAGTTGTTTCATTAGGATGAAACAGTATCAGAGATACTGCTTTCGTAAAAGCATCTGGGGAGTGTTTATATGCACTACTGCAATAGTATCGTTAACAATTTACCTTTGCAGGAAAATAAGGTTTCTTCCATATCTTTTGTTATATTTGCCTGTATATATAATTGAATATGATTGCAATACTTTTAGAATCCGTATTGTTTAGAAATATCTCTGATAAAGAGGTTTCCAATTTGCTGGAAACTGCAGCTTATCGGGTGGCTGCTTACCAGGCAAAGGATGTCGTAGCCCTTCAGGGAGCACCTTGCAATCACCTGATGATTGTCCTTAGTGGACTCTTGCAGGGGCAAATGGTGAATGACGCAGGCAAACTCGTTGTTATAGAAGAATTGCAGGCTTCTCAATTGCTGGCGCCGGCTTTCTTGTATGCACCGAAAAACAATCTTCCGGTAAATATTATAGCGATGGAGCCATCAGAGATTTTATTTATCCATCGGGATGATTTTACGCGCTGGATGCAACTGAACAAACAACTTCTTCAAAACTTTCTGATGCTCATATCCGGAAGGAGTCATTTCCTGAGTGATAAGATCATGTTTTTGTCTCTGAAGAATATAAAGAATAAGATTGCGGATTATTTGTTGCGTAAATTATCGGATGCCTCATCGGATGTAATTCATTTGACTGAAACGCAGCAGGAAATAGCAGACTCGTTTGGTGTTACCCGTCCTTCGTTGGCGCGTGCATTGGCAGAGATGGAGCAGGAGGGGATTATTGCTATAGACAGGAAAGTGATAAAAGTTTGTAATATGCAGCTTCTGAGACAGATGGGACAATAAAAAATAAACCCACAACTTTCGTTTGAAAGGAGTGAGTTTACTTTTAAGTAATTTATACCGGACCAGGTATCACTTATTTAAGAAAGAACTTTTCATTCTGGCGATATCTGTCAGATAATCCTGTAGATCCTGTTCATGTTCTTCTTCCATTGCCAGGATGTGTTTGGCAATTTCGCAGGTTGTAAAGTCTTTACCATCTGTAAATTCGGCGATTTGCTGGTATCTCACGATTGCACAACGTTCTGAAGCAACATTCTGGTTCAGCAGGCTGACAACATCGAAGTCATTTGGTACGTCATATTTGCATCTGGCCAGTTCGAACCATTGTTTAGGATCGAGAACAGGAACACCTTCCAGTTCGATGATACGGTCTGCCAGCAATTTAGCGTGGCCTAGTTCCTGTCCGGCATGTTCTTCAAATTCTGCCTGTACGTTTGCACGCATAGCGCCTTCTGCAACCAATGCTCCTACCCAATATTGATAGTATGCTAGCCATTCTTCTGATAATGCGGCGTTAAGCTGTGATAGTAAACTTTCTACATCCAGTTTTTTCTGTAGGATCTTAACACTTTCTTTTGCCATAACTGTAAAATTTAGTTTAGTATAATGCTCGTTTGTATTGTTCAAACAATGCTGTTGAGCGTTTGTTCATACCGGAACTTGATACAGTTCAGATTTATTGTTTTTTCAATAATGTTAGCGATCAGTCGTCCAGTTCACCGAATTTACCGGTTCCCAGATCTATATAAGCCTGTTTTAATTCTGCTACATTATTCATGACAAACGGACCGTATGCAGCGATAGGCTCTTTGATCGGCTCGCCACTCAGAACAAGGACAGTCGCTTTGTTTACAGCCTGGATGGTGAAAGTTTCTCCTTTATTTTCGAATAAGGCGAAATAGTCGGTTGGAACCAGCTCGTTGTTATTGATCTTTACGGAGCCTTCAACAACCAGGATTGCAGTGTTATAGTTTGCCGGAAATGAAAATTCTGCGCTTGCACCTTTATTTATTTTTGCATTGAACATATTTATCGGAGTAAAGGTGGATGCTATCCCGGTTGTATCCTGGTACTTGCCGGCAATCACCTCGATCAGTCCTGCATTATCCGGTAATTCAACTTTGGGGATCTGGCTGTTTACAATAGATTGATAGTTGGGTTCCGCTTTTTTATCTTTGGCCGGAAGATTGATCCACAATTGTACGACATGGAATTCACCGCCTTTCTGACTGAAATTCTCTTCGTGATACTCCTTATGAAGTACTCCGGAGGCAGCTGTCATCCATTGGATATCACCCGGGCCGATTACACCACTGTTTCCTCTGCTGTCATGATGGGCTACCTTTCCCTGATATACGATCGTAACTGTTTCAAACCCGCGATGAGGATGTACTCCGACACCTCTTGGTTCTTTACGAGGTGAGAATTCCATTTTTGCATTATAATCCAAAAGGATGAAAGGATTCATACGTTCTCTGCTTAATTGTTCCAGATGTGGAATGAAATTATGTACCCTGAATCCGTCTCCAACCATATGGGGAGCAGGCGGAGCTATGATGTTTTCGACTTTTTTTGTTGTCATATAATTATCTCCTTATTTTTTAGTAAAAACAAAAAAGGGAGGGGCTTTGTTGTATCTGCTGGCTTTTTCCATATAATAATGTATAGGAAAAGGTGCTTTTTCAGGTATTAGAGAGGTGATAGCGGCTGAATTTAAAGGAGAGTCGCCCGCTTGGTGTTGGATATTTTTTTTCACTCCGTAACCGTCAGAGCTTCAGAAAAGTAGTGTTATTGTTGCGATTTTAAGTAAAAAATAATGCGAATAAAGTTTGGAGTGTATGTTGTAAAGCACTACTTTTGTACCCGCATTCGAGAGAGAACGGCACTGCAAAACATGATGAAAAAAAACTTTTAGAAAAACTTCCGAAAACATTTGGAAGTATGAAATAAAAGTTCTTATCTTTGCATCCACGTTCGCTAAAAACTAGCGAGTGTAACAACAAGAGTTCTTTGAAAGATTTACATATCAACAAGTAGTACAAGTATTATAATTAATACCGTCAAAACTTGAAAATAAATAACGGATTCTGAGCAAGACAAAACAATTTATACAACGAAGAGTTTGATCCTGGCTCAGGATGAACGCTAGCGACAGGCTTAACACA
>OGJY01000129.1_pt1 | contig 102179 bp, 81 predicted proteins | sample 1572231 | NCBI WGS metagenome assembly OGJY01 (sample SAMEA2582121, study PRJEB24529) | metagenome | biome: Human gut stool | place: China | collected 2011
GGCGACCACCGAGATCTACACTCTTTCCCTACACGACGCTCTTCCGATCTCTGAGTGGTGGAAGCAGCTCTATGGCGAGAGCGAGGGCAAGGAGAACAAGGGCCTGTTCCCCGCCAGCGTGGAGTTCACCGCCGACCTGCACTCCATGGGCCAGTACATCCAGCAGGGGGAGCGGCTGATGTTCGAGACGGTGGTGAAGTTTGCCCCCAAGGGGGAGTTCATCATCCCCAACGACCCGGCCAATGTGGACGGGCTGAACTTCCTGTCCGGCAAGCCCCTGGCCTTTGTGGCCGAGCAGGCCATGCGGGGGACCATTCTGGCCCACGTGGACGGCGGCGTGCCCAACATCCTGCTGGAGCTGCCCGCCATCGGCGAGGACACGGTGGGCGAGCTGATCTATTTCTTCGAGTATGTGTGCGGCCTGTCCGGCTATCTGCTGAAGGTGAACCCCTTCGACCAGCCTGGGGTGGAGGCATACAAGAAGAATATGTTCGCCCTGCTGGGCAAGCCGGGGTATGAGCAGCTGCGGGAGAGCCTGGAACAGCGGCTTTAAACCTCTGCTTGAGAAAATTCACAGAATCCCGGTTGAAAAAACCGGGAGCGTATGGTAAAATTATAGTGCAAAGGGGGAGCAGCCCCCAAACGTATAAGGAGTGATACACATGATTCGAGTCATCATGGGCAAGAAGGGCTCCGGCAAGACCAAGCAGATGATCGAGATGATCAACAATGCAGTCCAGACCGAGCACGGCAATGTTGTTTGCATCGAAAAGGGCAATAAGCTGACTTTCGATATTCATTATCAGATCCGCCTGGTTGAGGCCAGCCAGTACAACGTCGACAGCTACACCGCGCTGAAGGGCTTTATCAGCGGCCTGTACGCCGGCAACTACGACATCACCCACGTCTTCATCGACAGCCTGACCAAGATCGTGGAGGGCGAGCCCGACCTGGAGACCGAGAAGTTCCTGGATTGGCTGAACAACTTCGGTGAGAAGCACAACATCAAGTTCACCATCACCATCAGCGACGACGAGTCTCTGGCCTCTGACGGCATCAAGAAGTACTTCTAAGAATTCTGCTCTTTGCACAAAAAAGCGCCCTGCGGGAAAGACCCGCAGGGCGCTTTTCGCGTTTTTTCGACAAATCACATGGGGAAAAAGGGGGAAGAAAGGAGAATTTTCAAAATAATTCGGGAAATTTCAGAGAAAGGTGTACGGAAACGTCCCGCAGCGGGGGGTGTGTCCTGGGGGGTGATATTTCAAGAGGACGAAAATCCGCAAAAAATACCCGCCGAAAAAAGCCGTTTCCCATAATATAAACGTGAAATGCGCACAAAAACAGCAATTGACAGAAAAAGACAGATAAGCTATGCTGGGCACAGAGGTCGGGGAAATAAAAAAACTCGTCGCAAGCACAAGGCTTACGACGAGTTGGTGGAGGAGGGTGGATTCGGACCACCGAAGCGAAACGCAACAGATTTACAGTCTGCCCCCTTTGGCCACTCGGGAACTCCTCCATATGCAATTGTGGAGCTGGTGGACGGATTCGAACCCCCGACCTGCTGATTACAAATCAGCTGCTCTACCAGCTGAGCTACACCAGCATCTCCCTGACGCTCATATATAATAACACACTCTATTCTGTTTGTCAACACTTTTTTCAAAAAAATTTAATTTTTTTGAAAAATTTTTTAAGACTACTTTTCCCACTCAAACTCTCTCAATTTGCCATTCTCAAGAAGCTCTGGATAATCCCATTGTCTGAGTATTTCATAAACTCCAATCGCAACTGAATTAGATAAGTTCAGACTTCTTGCCTCATCAATCATCGGAATACGAACTGTTGTTTTTGGATTATCATGCAAAAGCCATTCAGGCAAGCCCTTTGTTTCTTTACCGAAAAGTATATAGCAGCCGTCAGGATATGAAATATCCGTATGCTTTTGCGGAGCTTTTGTTGAGAAATAATAATATTTTCCGCCCTTTGTACGCTCAAAGAAATCATCAAGACTCTTATAGTAGGTTATATCCAAAAAATGCCAGTAATCAAGACCAGCTCTTTTAAGCTTTTTATCATCAACTTTAAAGCCCATAGGTTCTACAAGATGAAGTCTTGCACCTGTTGCTGCACAGGTTCTTGCAATATTACCTGTATTCTGCGGAATTTCAGGTTCAACTAAAACAATATTTAATTCTGCCATAAAATTTTCCTCCATATAAAACATAAATAAATGATAATACTTTGCAAAGGATAAATCAAGAGCCTTAATTCTTGAAGTTCAAAACTGGTAAATTTTTCAAGGCTTAAATTCAGCAAAAGGAAGAACACTATGAATATGATTAATTTCATACTTTTTATTTGGAGGTCAACAATTATGGTTAAGAATACAATGAATGTTGTTAAAGGTATCGGTGCTGGTCTTATTGCAGGAGCTGTTGTAGGTTATGTAGGTAGTCAGATGAAGCAACAACCAAAAAAGACCAAGAAGAAGGCTGTACACGCTGTGAATGCCGTAGAAAGCCTTCTTGATAATGTGCAGGCAATGCTTAAAGGCTAAAAAAGACAAATATTAAGGGCTGTCGCATCTACGATAGCCCTTAAAGTTTATTCAGATTTAATTTTATTCGGATTTTGTTGAATTACCTGTATTTGCAGATTGTATATTATTCATATCTAAGCCCAAGAAAAGGTTATCTGAGCCATAGTATGTAGGCATCTTTCCGTCCCACTTGTCTATAAATTCAAGATAAATAATATTCTGAGAAATCTGCTCGTTTTTGAGCTTCATTGCCTCGGCCTCACCTTTTGCTTTTGTAACAGCCTGTTCCGCTTCAGTTTTTATTCTCTCAAGGTCATATTTTGCTTTTAAGGCGTTTTGTTCTGCAATCTGCTTTTCCTCTATTGCAGTATTAAAGGCATCTGTAAAGTCAAAATTGATGATATTAAAACTATCTACAAGGATATATTTCTCGCTTAGTTTCTTTTGAAGAAAATTTTTCATTTCTTCAGAAACCTCAGTACGCTTTGTTATAAGCTCCTCGGCGGTGTATCTTGATGTAACAGACTTTATACACTCAGAAATTGCTGGATTTATAACCGTAGATTCATAGCTCATACCGATTTTCTGGTATAAGTCTGCTACATGGTCTTGGTTTACACGATAGTTCACTGCAATAGAGCTTTTAATTGTTTGTAAATCCTTACTCGCAGAGGAATTATCCTTAGATTCATATTTCTTAACTCGAACATCAATAATCTCTGCGTTTTGAACAAATGGTATCTTAAAATTAATACCCTCATTCATAACCGCCCCTGTAACCGCTCCCATATTGAGTGTAACACCCTTATGACCAGCTGGAACTATTGTTATTGATGCAATAGATATTGCCACAATAAGTAATAACGCAACACAAACGCCAACAATAATCTTAACTTTTTTTCCATTGGGATTAACAGTAAAAACTTTCTTTCCTTCTTCAGCCATAATTAAATTCCTTTCATTAATAAGCACATAAAATACAAATATTTCTTTTTTCGTATTTTAGAAAGCATTATATCATACAAAATTTAAATATAAATTCTGCATAAGAATTATAAGTAATTTAATTATTTTATTAATATATTTTAAATTTTAAATATATCAATTATTCTTAATTCAAAATAAAAATTCCCACAAGAATAATCTTGCAGGAATTTTTGAAATTTAATTTTTATTTAACTGTTACTGTGAAATACTTTGTAACAGTTTTGCCATTAGCATCAGCAATCTTAACTGCATACTGATAAGTAATTGCTCTTGCAGGCTTATGGCTAAAGCTTGTAGCTGTTGTTGTGCCTGTAAGTGCTGTATATTTTGAGCTGCCCTCTGGCTTGCAATAATATCTATACTTATAAGGAGCAGTACCACCTGCTGCATTTGCTGTCATTGTTATTGTCTGGCCCTTAGTAATTGTTGTTGCACTGATTGTTGAATTATTTGTAAGCTTTTGAGTTACTACTTCATTAACTGTAACAGTCTTGTTATCTGAAGCTGCATTTCCAGCGGAATCCTTAGCTGTTACATTAATTGTATAAACTCCAGCCTTTGATGGTTTCCATGTGCAGGTCTTAGCTGAACCATAAGCTTGAATTACTTCATCATTAGCTGAGAACTGATATGTAACAGAACCATTTTCGCCTGTGCTGCTTGCACTAAGAGTAACTGAATTGCCGAGGTCGATAGAAGATGCTGAGCTTGAAAGACTTACTTTAAGCTCTCCAGCAGGAGTTTCAGGGAGGTCAATAAGATTACCGTCTACAAAGAGCTTCTTCTCTGTTGCAGCCATTTCAAGACCTGGCTTGTTTGCACCTGGAAGCTGTGTGCCTGAACCATCGCTGAAAATAACATTAACTGTTCCACTGAATTTATCAGGAAGCTCATATGTCCAGTAATCGCCGTCAACCTCTGTCATTGCAGTGCCTGGCCATGCACCATTGTTGCCGTCCTTTGCGTTATAAACATAAGCATAAACATTAGACCAACCGTAGCTTGCATTATCAAATGCTATGCCAGCCTTGCTAAGCTTTGGATAGCCTGTTCTTGGTGCTTTCTTTTTAAAGATAAATGTTTTTTCTTTACTTGTTCCGTCATCAGCAGTTGCCTTAATAGCAATTCTAACAGTCTCACCTGATGCAATAGAAGAACCTACTGTAATTGTCTTGCTGCCTGTGAAAGAACCCTTATCGCCTTCACTTGTTTCGTAAGTAGCAGATGTAGCATTCTCTACCTTCATAACAACATCAACAGAATCTGTCGTAAATGTTGTTGAACCGTCCTGTGCATTTGCTGAAATTTTAATAATTGTTGGTTCTACTGGAGATGGGTCAGCATATTGCTTTGTAGGATTATATACAACAGCAATACCGTCCTTGCTTCCAACTGTACCAGAAATTTCACCACCAGAAACAGTAAACTTATTGCCAGAAACCTGGTCTGTATAAGTGCCGTCTTTCATATTTACGCTAAAGCTTACATCGCCTGCGCCGTCCATCTTAGAGATGACAACACCGCTGTTGCCTCTTACACTATAAGCACACTCGCCTGAAGAACCAAGCTGTTCACTTTGACCTACGAAGAAATTATGGAATCTGTTGACCTCGACAACTTCCTTATCAGCCCAAGTCAATGTACCTACATCACCTATTTGAGTTTGGTCAGTCTGAGCCAAAATTTCTTCATAAGTTTGTCTTGACTCATAACCTGAAGTGTCATTTTTAAGAATATACTTTGAATAATATGGACGAGCAAAGAAAAGTGCTGTTGAATCCTTTCTTGAAGCAACCATAGCCCAAGTCTTTTTAATATCGCTGTCATTTACATCATAGGAGGAACCTCCACCCATATATGTATCGTGAGATTCTGCCCAAAGAACAGCCTTGTCGCCCTCACCTGCAATATAACCGCAGTAACCGCCTTGTGCAGCACCGCTTGCAGACTTATACTTTACGCTGTTTCTGATATTGTCACTTGTAGAGTTGTCTGTTAAGGACATCTTACTTCTGTAATAAGCCTCAGCATTTGCATCATCAATACGGTTAAGAACTTCGCCATAGAAATAAACACCATCATAGTGATTTACTTGCTTATAGTAATCTCTTGCACCGTCAAGAACTACATCCCAGAAATTACTTGCAAAAGCTGGGTTATCAGCAGGAGTTTCTATATGCTTAGCTGCGTCAAAACGGAAGCCGTCAGCACCACAGTCTATACATTCCTTCAAAAGGTTAAGTACCATCTGCTGAACCTTGCTATCGCCTGTATTAAGGTCAGGCATACCCATATTTCCTTGAGTAACATCAAAACGACCATCGCTTGAATGAACCCAAGATGTGCTTATATGCCAATAAGATGAATCTGTAAGCATATCAGGGTTCCAGAATTCACCTACCTGTGGAGAAATATCTCCCATAACTTCTTCAACGCTGCCGATTTTCCAGCCCTTGATATTGCCCATATGGTTAGCAACTATATCAACAATAACTCTTACACCATACTTTTCAGCTTCATCACACATAGCCTTAAATTCAGCCTTTGTTCCGAACCATGTGTGACCGTTGTCGCAGATTGACATAGTAACTGGCTGATAAACCTTCCACCAGTTGCCTTCGTAACCACCAGTACCGTCAGGAATACCTACATTGCCATAGGCAATACCTTCCCAATAGTAGTCCTTTGGCTGTGTGACAGGAGAAGTCTGAATAGATGTATATCCAGATGCAGCAATATCCTTCATATACTTTTTGATATTGCTATAAGACCAGTTCCAGCAGTGAAGAATAACGCCTTCCTGAGAAGATGGTCTAAGACCGTTATCAACAATAGCTGCTGCCTCTACTTTACTCTGCTCAAAATTAACCGCACTCAATCCTGAAAAAGCAGAAGTAATCATAGCCGCTGAGAGTGTAAACGCAGCAGCCTTTTTAGCAAACCCGCTTTTTTTAATTACTTTCACTAAAATTCCTCCAATTTTCTTTCCTTAAATAGCTTATGGGCGAAATATAGAATGCTTTTATTTTTGTACTATAATAACCTATCCTCCTTAATATAAAATCGTCTACATTCTTAAACTATTATATATTATCAATCATCTTATGTAAAGGACATAATTTGTTCATAATTCCCAATTAGCACAATTATTTCATTAAAAATTAATCATTAAAATCATTTTTTAGTTTATTTTGCCAAAAAAGCAAGCCCTAAATTCAGCTTATTGAATAACACAAAAACAACACAATATGCAAAATGCACAATGACATTTCCTTCAAAATGTCATTGTGCATAAATTTAAATTATAAATATCTAATTAAATTACATTAAAACTGTTATCTAAAGCTTATTATTTCATTCTGATAAATTCTTTTCTATCGCTGAAATAATAACCTCCAAAGCTTTAATTCTTGCATATAGCTTATCATTCGATTCAAGAACTGTCCATTCGGCAACCTCTGTTGTTGTTCTGCGGAACATTTCATCAACTGCTGATTCATACAGTTCCCATTTTTCTCGATTTCTCCAATCCTCATCAGTTATCTTCCAACGCTTTTGAGGATTTTCCTCTCGTTCCTTAAATCTTTTAAGCTGTTCGTCCTTATCAACATCTACCCAAAACTTAACAATGACCGCTCCCCAGCGTCTTAGTTCAGCTTCAAATTCATTCATCTCACGATATGCTCTTTTCCACTCATTTTCTGTGCAAAATCCTTCTATTCTTTCAACCATAACCCTGCCATACCAGCTTCTGTCAAATATAGCAATGTGTCCATCTTTAGGCAGACGCCTCCAAAATCTCCATAGATAATGATGAGCAAGCTCTTCTCGGTCAGGTGCAGCGATAGGATTAACAACATAGCCTCTTGGGTCTAAGGCTTCACTAATACGCTTAATATTTCCGCCCTTACCAGCTGCGTCCCAACCCTCATAAATTATAATAACAGGAATTTTCCTATTATAAATAACGCTATGCAGATATTCAAGACGCTTTTGAAGCTTATCAAGCTTTTTGTTATATTCTGTCTTATTCATACTAAGTGTTAAATCTATATCACTCAGAACAGGATAGTTTTTTAAAATCGGTTTAACGACTATATTAGGGTGAAGCCCTCTTTCATTTTCGACTTCGTGATTATCATATAGAGCCTCACCAGACTCAACGCACTCAACTGCTCTTTTTAGCTGAGCTGTAATAATCTTATACATTTCAAGAACTGCATAATCACTCTGCTCTGATGGAATAACATTCCACCTTGCATAAGGTGTATTTGTTTTCAAAAGAAGTTCATCAATTTTCTTGAAGTATTTTTGATATTTTTCATTTTGTTTAAGGTCTTTTTTGCTTACCTTCCAAAGAGTATTTTCATCAGAACGCAATTCCTCAAAGCGTTCACTTTGTTTTTTCTTGCTTATATGCAAGAAAAATTTTAGAATAATGGTTCTGTTATCGGCAAGCTGTCTTTCAAAGGTATTTACGCTTTCAATCCTTTTTTCTATCTCCTCATCAGAAAGTCCTCCATTATAAGCGTCACTATAAATATCGCTATACCAACTCTTATTAAGAATCAGAATTTCCCCGTCCTTAGGGATATTATCCCAATAACGCTTTAAGAATGGATAACGCCTATCTATTTCCGTAGGAATTGTGCCAGAAAAAACATTAAAGTTTCTTGGGTCAAGCGGTTCAATAATTTTCTTAATAGCCGTACCTTTTCCAGCCGCTTCCCAACCCTCCATAAGTATTATCACAGAAATTTTATGCTTCTGAATAGTTCTCTGAAAAATTTCAAGCTCTGTTTTTAAAGGCTTGATTTTTAATTTATATTCGTTCTTATCAATTTTCTTAGAAAGATTAACTTCAGAAAGCATATTAAAATCTCCTTACTTCTTTTTATTATTCGAAGTGTGCTTTTTAATTGAATATGTAGTCTTTTTCTTTAAAGAACCTATAACCGATTTAGCCTCTCTACCCTTTTCACTATTAGGATTTACTGCATGAATAGGTGTAGTCACAAGCACCTTAGATGTCTTAATCTTATTCTTGGGGATTTTTCTCTTTCTTAAACGAACATGAACAACTCTTCTTAAAATTGTGTAAATAACCGAAACAATCGGGACTATAACAAGCATACCTACAAAACCAAATACCTTGCCACCAACGATAATTGATGTCATAACCCAAAGTGCAGGCAAGCCCATAACACTGCCGGCAACTCTCGGATAAATCAAATTACCCTCAATCTGCTGAATAATAATCATCATAACAACAAACCATACCGCCTGTGTCGGATTTACAGTAAGAATCAGAAATGCACCGATAATTATACCTATTGTCACACCAAACATAGGAATCAAAGCCATAACTGCTACAATAACACCAATCATCATAGCATAAGGGAAACCAAATATAAGCATAGCTGTAACAGTAATTGTGCCAAGAATAGTACACTCTATCATAGAGCCTGCAACAGAACGGGAGAATGTTTCTCCTGTAAGCTTAAAGATTGAAACAACCATATCTGCCTTTTTTTCTGGAATAAAAGCATAAGTAAGCTTTTTAAACTGTGCATAAAGCTGTTCCTTTTTGAGCAAAAAGTAAATCGAGAAAATCAAGCCAAGGAATATATTAACAACAAAGCTTACTGTTCCAACAAGAATATTAAGGGCTTGAGAAACAAAGTTTATAGAAATATCCTGAATAGTTCCAATAAAGCTATTAAAAATTTCATTCCAGTTTATATTAGTACTCATAAAGAATTCTTTAAACTGTGGGTGGTCTTCTGATAGCTGTTCTATCCAATTTTGCAAATTTATAAATGTGTCTGGCAAATTTTGCACAAGCGTTATAATACTATTTAATAATTCAGGAATAATCAAGAGCAAAATTGCCGCAATTATTGCAAGTACAAGCAAAACCGAAAGTAAAAGTGAAATAGGTCTTGTAGCCTTACCAAGTCTTGATGTCCCATCTTTTCTTGTAAAAACCTTACGCTCAAAAAATTTTAGCGGTACATTAAATATAAAAGCAAATGCAAGGCCTATAAGCATTGGTGTAAAAACTGAAAGTATCCACCCCAAAAAGCCAAAGACCAAATTCATATTTTGCAGGCCAAGGAATATGAGTATCCCCATCGCAATAACGAAAATCAGCATTTTAACATTTTTCTTGTTTAATTCCATCAACTCAGCTCCCAAGTCTTTATAAGTTTTTATTCTCTGTCACCACTTAAAACATCAGCAACCTCATAAATTGAAATATATGCTTTTGCATCTATTCCATGGATAATTTCTTTCATCTTACCAATTTGAAATCTATTTACAATAAAATAAATCATTGTCTTGTCATTCTGTGAATACCAGCCCTTTGCATTAAAGGTAGTAATTCCCGTTTCAAATTCTTCAGAGAGTGCCTTACAAATTTCATCAGGCATAGTTGTAACAATCATAGCTGCTTTTGCTCTGTCAATACCCTCAACAATGTAGTCAATTGTCTTTAAGGCCGCAAAGTATGTAACAATAGAATAAAGTGGAAGAATCCAGCTATTAACAACGAAACCACAAGTAATATAAAGCAAAATGTTATATATCATAACAAAGCTGCCAACAGATATTCCTATCTTTTTCGCAAATATAACTGAAAGAACTTCAATTCCGTCCATAGCTCCGCCAAAGCGTATCGCCAGACCACTTCCTATACCTGAAATAACGCCACCAAATAAAGCGCACAAAAGTAAATCTGTTCCTGCAAGTGGTGAGGCAAATGTAACATCAACTGGCAGAATATCAGTAATCAGCCACGAGCATACAGAATATATCGCAACTGTATATATCGCATAAAAAGTAAATAATGCTCCTTGCTTTTTTAAGCCATAGATAAAAAGCGGAATATTTAAAATCAAAAGAAACATTGAAAGTGTGAGATAATCTGGTGTAATCTGAGCTAACAGCATAGATGTTCCTGATATTCCGCTATCGTATAGTTTTACAGGCGAAAGAAATATTGTAATTCCGATTGCATTGATTACGCCCGCTATTGTAAGCATAATCATATTTTTGAGTTTAATTCGCCTAAGTTTATCCATTTATCATCACTCCCATTTTACATATAATAACAAAAAAATCATAAAATTGCTCTTATTATATGCTTTTATAAATTTTATTATAATATAGCAACAAAGAAAAATCAACCATACAATCTGCCTGTTAAGATAATTAGTATGCGTTTGATGATAGTTATTATTTCATATCAAAATTATATTTAACATTTATCTTTTAAGAAACTTTCCTATGCTTTGTGGGGTATAAAGTTTTTTGCTCTCGGTGCAGGGCAAAAGGTCGTTACACTTGAACTATAAGCCCTCGAACAGATTTAAGCGAAAGCTTTGCCAAATTCACAATAGCAAAAACTGCCACAGTTCATTTTTAAGTGAGCTGTGGCAGTTTTAATTACTTAAAAATATTATTCTACTGAAATCAAGAAGTAGTAAAGTGGTTGACCACCATTAACCAAAGTAATATCTACTGAAGAACCATATTTTGCCTGAATAGCATCATATGCCAGATTAGCCTGAGCCTCACTGACTTTCTCACCATAGATAATAGTAATAAATGCAGCAGATTTACTTACCATTTCTTTAGCAAGCTTAATAGCTGCCTTAACCGGGTCTTTGTCCTTAAAGACAAGCTTTCCGTTATTAAGAGCTATAATATCACCCTCACGAAGCTTAGTTGAACCAAATTCGGAATCTCTTGCCGCATAAGTAACTTGACCAGTAAGAATCTTTTTTGCAGCCTCCATCATATATTCGATATTCAGCTCAACAGTAGCTTGCTCATCATAAGCAAGCATTGCTGCAATTCCTTGTGGAACTGTTCTTGTTGGAATAATCACAGTTTTTCTGTCTGTAATCAACTCACAAGCCTGTCTTGCAGCCATAAGAATATTTTTGTTGTTTGGGAAGACGAAAACAACCTTAGCAGGCACAGCCATAATCGCATTATAGAGATTTTCTGTGCTTGGATTCATACTCTGACCACCGCTGACAACTCTGTCAACGCCCAAATCCTTAAAAAGCTCATGTAAGCCTTCGCCTGCTGCAACAGACACGAAGCCAAATTCCTTTTCAGGTTCAGCTGGTTCAGGAGATTCCTCTAAAAGCTTAAGCTCCTGCTCGTGTTTTTCTGCGGCAATGCGATGCTGTTCACGCATATTTTCAACCTTAACAGTAAGAAGCTGACCATACTTAAGAGCAGTTTCAAGAGCAAGGCCAGGATTTTCAGTATGAACATGAGTCTTTATAATATCGTCATCTTCAACAACTACAACGCAATCGCCAATTCCTTCAAGATATGCACGAAGCTCTGCCACAGAATCAGCAGTAGCATTATCATTTTTACCCACAATAAATTCTGTGCAATATGTGAAATTAATTTCACTATCGAATTCAGCCGCAGCATTCTTAAAGAAATCGTCTGTATTTTCCTTTTTAACTTCAACAGGTGCATCAATATTTATCATTACGCCATCACGAAGTAAAGAAAGCATACCTTCAAATATAATGCAAAGTCCCTTACCGCCTGCATCAACAACGCCAGCCTTTTTAAGGACATGAAGAAGCTCAGGAGTCTGAGCCAAAGCATCTTCCGCAGCATTACAAACCGCACCAAGAACAATTATAGGGTCATTTTCAACATCAGCAGCAATTCTTGCAGCCTCAGCAGCAAGCCTTGCAACTGTAAGGATTGTTCCCTCTGTTGGATTCATAACTGCCTTATACGCATATTCTACACCAAGAGTAAGTGCATCAGCAAAAAGAACACCATCAACTTCTTCACTTTCCTTTAAAACCTCTGCAATTCCCTTAAACAAAAGTGAAAGAATAACGCCAGAATTTCCTCTCGCACCTCTTAGCATAGCAGAAGAAGTCATTTTAGAAACCTCAGCAACAGAAATCACTTCTTCACTCTCAGCAAGAAGCTTTGCCGCAGCAGTAATTGTCATAGACATATTTGTTCCTGTATCGCCATCAGGCACAGGAAAAATATTAAGCTCATCGACCTCTTTTTTATGGCGTACTATATTATTCGCACCTGAAATAATGGCATTTTTCAAAAGAACTCCATTTATCACCTTAAACACTTCCTCGTAATATAGTAAATTGTTAATAAATCATATCAGTAAAAAATCTACCGAATCTTAAAGCAATACCAAATAATCAGCGAATCTCTACAAGAAGCTTCATAGCAGTGCGTTCTGCACCATCAATCTCTATGCTTGTAAATGCTGGAATACAAATAATATCTACACCCATAGGTGCAAGATAACCTCTCGCAACAGCGACTGACTTCAAAGCCTGATTAGTAGCACCTGCTCCGACAGCCTGAACCTCAACGCAACCGTAATCTCTGATAACACCTGCTATAGCACCTGCAACAGAATTTGGTGAAGATTTTGATGAAACCTTTAGTACTTCCATTTTTTATTCCTCCTAAATATAGTCAAGGCAGTTAAGCTACCTTAACATTAACCATGATATAATAATATAGCAAAATGCAATATTTTGCAAGGGGTTTATTGAATTTTTTGGTTAAAATATAATTATCTTATTTCTATACGCTCAATATTTATGGTCTTTCCACTTTTTTCATCTATCTGAAACAATATACAATCCATTTTGCAATCGCCATCGGCTGTTTCAAAACGAACTGGCAATTTTTCCCTTTGTTTCTTTATAGCAAGCTCAGGTTTAACGCCAAGCACAGACTTTATAGGACCTGTCATTCCTACATCAGTTATATATCCCATACCATTTTCAAATATACATTCATCAGCCGTCTGAACATGAGTATGTGTTCCAAACATCGCTGAAATTCTTCCATCTAAATAATATCCCATAGCCAGCTTTTCGGCGGTAGCCTCAGCGTGAAAGTCAAGTATCGTAATTTTCGCTGTATTTTTCTTCAAAATTTCATCAATCGTTTCATATGGGTCTTTGAGATTTTCGAGAAAAACACAACCCATAAGGTTTATCACACAAACCTGAACTCTGCCCATATCATATATAAGCGTACCATTTCCAGGCGTAGTTTTTTCAGGAAAATTAGCTGGTCTTAAAATATATGGTGCGTCATCATAATAGGGATAAATTTCTCTGCGTCTGAAAGAATGATTGCCTGTTGTTATAACATCTACTCCACTCGAAAAAAGAAAATCTGCCGAAATTGGAGTAACACCATTTCCATCTGCAGAATTTTCTCCATTTGCTATAACGAGGTCTACACCTTTTAATTTTTTAAGTGCAGGAAGTCGCTGACGAAGAAAACGACAACCAATATTCCCCACAACATCGCCAATGGCAAGTATCCTCATAAACAATCCTCCAAAGCAAATTTATTCCAAATTTTTCTCGGACTTAGAATATATTTTATCACAAGAAAATTAAAAATAAAAGTCAATTTTAGCTTTTATATATTTTAAATAAAAAAAGCCTGAGCGAAGCAACCTCCGCCCAGAACATTCTTAAAAATTATCCTAATCTTATAGCCTGATATTTAACTTTTTTCTCTTTAGCATAATCTACTATAAATAGTACTGCCGCAACCACATAAGAAATCAAGCCATAAACCATATCTTCAGCCATTCCAGATTTAAGTTCTTTTATGGCTGATGACATTCCATATCCAATATCGTTAAGACTGTTATCAAATAAGAGCATATTCAAAAGCTTAAAAGAATCTCCAAATGATAACATTAATTCCGAGCCTCCTTGTGTAAATAAACTTATACCCACAGCAAGATATTCAGCAGCAAAGACAATAACAAGCGAAATAACCAATGAAGTAATAAGTCCACCTACGGTAAGCTTTCCACCCATTTTCTTCAAAAGCATACATGAACAAAATACTATAATCGCACCTGTAATAAATAATAGAAATCCAAGCTGATAAGTAATAATCCAAACAATTCCTCCAATAAGTGCTCCTAAAACAGCCCCTAAAATTCCCATAGGAAGATTAAATTGTTTGTTAGCCTCTGTCATAGCCATATTGCTTGTTTCAGCTTGTTTTTTATTAAAGCACTGTGTACACATAGTATCCACAGTTCCACCAATAGCAAAAAATCCTAAATCCATTTGATTTCCACAATACTTACATACTGGAACAAATCCAAACTGATTACAAAAATAAGTAGCTGCTCCGACAGCCTCCTGCAATGCAGAAATTGTATTCTTGCCCACATCACGAACGCTGATAGTAACTACCTTATCAAGATAGCTTGTATAGTTTATCGTTTTTTTGCGTTCACCTGCAAATTGGCTTAGACTTGAAATCATACCATTTACAGCTTCATCAGATGTTGCCGCCGCACTGACAAGAATGATATACTGTCGCTCAGAAGCTAAATATTTAACAACAATACCAAAGTTGTCAAATACGCCAAAAGCAGCAGGCTCAGGCTCATTTACATATTGAAGTCTGCAATTATTCGCCAAGCCCTGAAGTACTGAAGTATTAGTCATAACTTTCCCCACATTCATAATTTTATTACGTATAATAGCTTACTATACAATCATAATGCCTGTCAACAAATACCAGAAAATTTTGTCGAATTAACAAATAATATATAGTATTAAAGCACTTGATAAATCCCATGCACTAAAGCTAAAATAAGCTCTTAAAATAAAAACTCTCCCTAAATCTGCAAAATACAGATTCAAGGAGAGCTAAATCGCTATATCATTTTAGCTTACGAGTGTAGGCTTTAAATTACATAAGCTTCCAAAGTTCCTTAGCATATTGAAGGATAGTTCTGTCACTTGAGAATGTGCCAGAGTTAGCTGTGTTCTTGAGGCACTTTGTACCAAATGCGATTCTGTCCTTATAATCAGCATTAGCCTTAAGCTTAGCATCAATATAATCAGGAAGGTCTCTGAGAATGAAGTAGTGGTCTGGTTGATGCCAGCTTGCACCCTCGAGGATTGACTGACGGAGCTCTGCAAAGCTGCCTTCGCCTGTCTTGTTGCCACCGTCTGTGAAACGACCATCAATAAGAGTATCAATAACCTTCTTGATTTCTGGGTTAGCTTCATAGATAGCCTTAGGGTCATAGTTGTTCTTAAGCTCGTTGATTTCCTCAACTCTTGCACCGAAGATGTAGTTATTCTCTTCACCAGCCTGCTGAACGATTTCAACATTAGCACCATCGAATGTTCCGAGAGTAACAGCACCATTAATCATGAACTTCATATTACCTGTACCAGAAGCCTCTGTACCAGCAGTAGAAATCTGCTCAGAAATATCAGCAGCTGGCATAATCTTCTCTGCATAGGAAACATTGTAGTTAGCTACGAATACAACTCTGAGCTTGTCATTGACATCAGGGTCGTTATTTACGAGCTTAGCAATTTCGTTGATATACTTAATGATAGCCTTAGCTCTTGCATAGCCAGGAGCAGCCTTAGCACCAAAGATAAATGCTGTTGGTGTGAAGTTAGGAAGCTTGCCTTCCTTCAAACGGAAGTAGATAGCCATTATAGAGAAAGCATTGAGGAGCTGTCTCTTATACTCGTGAAGACGCTTAACCTGAATATCGAAGATGAAGTTAGGGTCGAGCTGTACACCATCATGCTTTGCGATGTAATCAGCAAGCTCTTGCTTCTTCTCAAGCTTAATAGCGTTGAATTGCTTAACGAGGTCTTCATCAATCTTGTCATTAAGCTTAGAAAGCTCATCAAGATTTCTTACCCACTTTGTGCCAATCTTATCAGAGATAAGTGCAGAAAGCTGTGGGTTGCAGAGACCAAGCCAACGGCGCTGTGTAACACCATTTGTCTTGTTCTGGAATCTTTCTGGATAGATAGCATACCAATCCTTGAGAACATCGTCCTTGAGGATTTCTGTATGAATCCAAGCAACACCGTTTGTATAGCTTGAAGCATAAACTGCAAGTCTTGCCATATGAACAAGGTTGCCGTCGATAATTCTCATACCATCAAGCTTTGTCTTAACAGGCTCTTTTTCCTTCTTAGCGTCTGCCTTAGCACAAGCACATTCACACTCAACAGGAACATTAAGACCCTTAGCTGTAAGGTCAGCTACGAGGCGAGCGTCGATATTCTTGATGATTTCAACAACATCAGGAATAACATCTGTGAGGAGGTTGATATCCCACTTCTCAAGAGCCTCTGACATAACAGTGTGGTTTGTATATGCGAATGTTTTCTGAGCAATATCGAAAGCAGCGTCAAATGAAAGACCGTCAAGCTCAAGAAGTCTGATAAGCTCAGGAATAGAGATAACTGGGTGTGTATCGTTGAGCTGAATAGCACAATGATTAGCAAAGTTAGAATAATCATTGCCATACTTAGCCTTATATCTCTTAATAATATCTTGGAGAGAAGCACTGCAGAAGAAATACTGCTGCTTTAATCTAAGAACCTTACCTTCATACTGGTTGTCGTTAGGATAAAGAACCTTTGTAATGTTTTCTGCATCGTTCTTATCTTGAACAGCAGCATCATAATGGCTGTCGTTAAACTGGAGGAAGTCAAAGTCATTAAGAGCTTCTGCTTCCCAAAGACGAAGTGTATTAATGTTGTCTGTACCATAGCCGATAACAGCCATATCATAAGGAACGGCCTTAACAACCTGGTCAGCAAACTTAACAATAACAGTGTCCTCATTTCTTCTGATGCACCATGGGTCACCGAAGCTCTGCCAATCGTCAGCTCTTTCTACCTGGAAACCGTCTTCAATGCTCTGCTTGAAAAGACCGTACTTATAACGGATTCCATAGCCATCGAGAGGTACATCCTGAGTTGCAGCAGAATCAAGGAAGCAAGCTGCGAGTCTGCCGAGACCGCCGTTACCGAGAGCAGCGTCATCGATTTCCTCGAATACATTGATATCAATGCCCTTGTCAGCGAGAAGCTTCTTAACTTGGTCAAGAACGCCCATAGCATAAAGGTTATTATACATCATTCGTCCCATAAGGAACTCTGCTGAGAAATAGTAAGCACGGCGTGAATTTGCGTGGTTCTTCTTAGCCTTAGCCCACTTTTCAGTGATTTCGCCCATCATAGCTCTGCCGAGGCATTCATGAAGCTCTGCAGGAGAAAGCTCCTCAAGCTCCTTACAATACTCGTTCTTCGCTGTCAAAATAAGGTTGTCGATGATGTTGTTCTTCATTTCTTTTTTGTCCTCCAGCCTTCTGTAGATTTTTGATAACTTATAAAGCTTTTTTGAAATCTCAGGTGTATTAGCACCTGCTTTCATTCTCCAAGCCCAGTTGCCACCGAGCGTTGAAGGGATATTTATACGAGCCTCAGAGCCAAGTCCGAGGATATCCTGCATTTGAACAATCGCATAATCGCTGACGCTCTGATATGCTGTGCGTATAAAGCCCCAGTTTATGCCTTCCTTTTTATTCAGGTTACAGTATTCATTAGCAAATTCTTGGTCCTCTTCACTTGCATGGTTATACCAACCACAGATTGTATCATTATCATGAGTGCCAATATAGCAAACTGTATTTGAACTAAAGTTATGTGGAAGATAGTCGCTATCCTCTTTAGAATCGAATGCAAATTCAAGAATCTTCATTCCTGGGTATCCAGTATCTTTAAGAAGCTTGATTACATCGGGTGTCATAAGACCGAGGTCCTCGGCAATAATCGGAATATCGCCCAGACGCTCTTTAAGCTTATTAAAGAAATTCATACCAGGTCCTTCAATCCAAGAACCGTTTATAGCATTTTCCGCAGGATACGGAATAGCGTAGAAAGAAGCAAAAGCTCTGAAATGGTCGATACGAGTTACATCGAACATCTTTGATGCACTTTCAATACGCTTAAACCACCAGTCATAGCCTGTTTCCTCAAGATAAATCCAATCATAAAGTGGATTGCCCCAAAGTTGACCTGTTTCTGAGAAATAATCCGGAGGACAACCCGCAACACATACAGGCTTACGGTCACTATCGAGCCAGAATACATCAGGGTTAGCCCATGTATCAGCACTATCCATTGCAACATAGATAGGCATATCGCCGAAGATGAGAACACCGTTGTCATTTGCGTATTTCTTAAAGTCTGCCCATTGGCTATAAAACTTATACTGAACAAACTTCCAAAAACCTACATCATATCCGAGAAGCTTATTATAATAATTTATAGTATCAGGGTTACGATGTCTTATAAGCTTATCAGGCCACTCTGTCCATGCCTTGTTTCCGAAATAGTTCTTTACAGACATATACAAGGCATAATTTCCGAGCCAGCTGTCATTTTTGTCACAGAACTTCCAGAAATCCCACTTTTCTTTGTCATCAAGAGCCATAAAGCGGTCATAAGCAATTTTCAGAACCTTAAAGCGATTATTATAGATTTTTGCATAATCTATCTTTTCCTCGTCTTCTCCCCAATCTAAAGCTGTAATCTCATCACGAATCAGCAAATTTTCCTCGCAAAGGAAGTCGAGGTCAATCAGATATGGGTTACCTGCATAGGTTGAGAACGACTGATATGGCGAATCGCCATAGCTTGTCGGTCCAACAGGAAGAATCTGCCAGTATTTTTGACCTGAATACTTCAAGAAATCAACGAAGTCATAGGCCGCCTTGCCGATAGTACCAATTCCGTATGGTGACGGAAGGGAAGTAATCGGCATAAGAATTCCGGCACTTCTTGCCATGAAATCATCTCCGTCCATATAAAATTTTCTCCGCCTGGGTTTATAAATGTATAATGGCGAAATAATTACAAAATAAATCTTGGCTGTTCAAGCAAAATTAAATAATGTATAAACTTCCAAATAAAATCTACACACCAATTTAAATTATACTAACTTTATTTTACAAATATGTCAAAATAACAGCCCATAAATAGATATTAACACAATTTTATGATTTTTTCAATACATAATAGCGAAAAATCCTTAAAATAATGTGCAATTTTTGGCTAAAATACGATGTGCATTTTGCACAGAGCAAATTTTCAAAGCTCTTCTTGTGTTTTTACACCCTTATTTTTTATTATAACATATAATTTCGAATAATCATAGCACTAATTTTAATTTTCAGTCGGAAAAAAGATTTTTCGTCAATTTGTGCATATAAGCTCAAAGAAACTTCTCAATTTCGCCTGCTGTTTCGGCAAAATTCACAGCACCCTCGGCTTCCATTTCTTTACGAGTTCCATATCCATATAAAACCCCGACAAAGCCACAGCCACAAAGCCTTGCTCCCTCTGCATCAAACTTGGTATCGCCAATCAAGGCAGAATTTTCGGGAGTAGCACCAAGATTTTTAATTCCATAATTAAGCACATCAATTTTCTTCTGACGCTCTGCGTTTGCCGTAGCACCCGAAACAAAATCAAAATATTGCAAGAGTCCGATATTATCTATAATCTGCCTTGCAAAAAGCTCATACTTAGAGGTTGCAACTCCAAGCTTGTAACCCTTTTCACGAAGTCTTTCTAAAAGCTCTTTGATTCCGTCATAAGCTTTATTCATATACTTGCCCTTAGTATCATAATAGCTCTTATAAGTTTTAACACCAAACTTGACCTTTTCATCATCAAGACCAAGCCTATAAAAACTATCTGCAAGTGGCGGACCGATAAATGATTCAAGTCTGAAATTTTCCGGAACAACTATTTTTAAATCCTCTATTGTCCTTCTGACACACCAAAGTATGCCTTCTCCGGATTCGCTAAGAGTTCCGTCAAGGTCAAAAAATACAGCGTCATACTTTCTCATTACCCAACTCTCCTTCAAGTTGAAAAATCCCTTTTTCTTTGTTATAATTGTAGCATATATATTTGATTGCGAAAAGCCCCACTAAGATATTTCGGCATTATTGGAGGAAATAAAATGAATATTGAAAAATTTTTCAACAAAACCCAAAAACCGAAATCCAATCGAAGGCGAATTTATGCTCTTGATGAACTGCGAGGCTTTTCTGTATTTTGTATGGTATTTTATCACGCATTTTTTTCTATCGGTGAAATTTTCAAAGTTCCATTCTTTTTATCTTTACTAAAATTCTTTATGCCAGCAGAACCATTTTTTGCGGCAATTTTTATAATAATATCAGGAATATCTTCAAATCTTAGCCACTCAAACCTATCTCGTGGTGCAAAGCTTTTTATAGTGGCAATGGCAGTAACACTTGTAACATCAGTCGTAGAGCCAGAATATATAATCCAGTTTGGCGTCCTGCATATGCTTTCTGTTTCTATGCTAATATATGGATTGCTGCAAAAGCCACTCTCAAAAATGCCACGAATATTCGGAATGATTTTATTCGCAGTTCTGTTTGCAATAAGCTATTGTGTGCCATATAGATACCTTGGCATACCAAATATTTTTGCAATAAAGCTTCCGAATGTGCTTTATTCAACATCTTGGCTATTTCCGATAGGCTTTCCAAATGCAAGCTTTTCTTCATCAGACTATTTTCCGTTGATACCATGGCTTTTCGCATTTCTTTTCGGAACATATATAGGTAAGTACGCTGCAGAAGAAAGGTTTCCGAAATTCGCTTATAAGAGCCATATTCCATTTTTCTCATTCTTGGGCAGACACGCACTTCTGATATATGTTGCACATCAGCCAATAATATTTGGCATAACCTATGCCATAGCCTTTATGTTAGGTATGTTGCCTTAAAAACACCTTTCTTGCGAACAAAGTTCGCCTTGTCGGTAATTCATTGGTAAAATCTTCAATAGGGGCAATAAACTTTTCTTACAAAATCAACTATAAAACTTAAAAGCCACTACAACATTTTTAATTTAATTTTAGTTTTCTTCTATATATTTAAATTAAAGAATAAATTCAAAGGTTGTGAGATTATGAAGCTTCTACTTTGTGAAGATGAAAAAGAACTTTCTAATGCGTTAAAAGCAATTCTCCGACATAATAATTATACTGTTGATGCAGTTTATGATGGAGAAGACGCACTTGCTTATGCAGAAGCCGACCAATATGACGGCATTATTCTTGACCTTATGATGCCAAAAATGAATGGCTTAGAGGTACTCTCAACACTTAGAAGTCACGGAAACAACACTCCTGTACTTATCCTCACCGCAAAATCAGAAACCGAGGACAAAATAACAGGTCTTGACCTCGGCGCCGATGATTATCTCGCAAAGCCCTTTGATATGGGAGAGCTTCTTGCAAGAGTAAGAGCTGTAACCAGACGAAGTACAGGTAATGCCATTGATACAATCACATATGGTGACTTAACCTTAAATAAGCAAAGCTTTGAGCTTTCAACATCTAAAGAAACAATCCGTCTTGGTGGCAAGGAATATGGCATAATCGAGCTTCTCATCTCAAACCCTGCAAGCCTGATTTCCACAGAAAAAATTATGGAGCGAGTATGGGGTTATGATTCCGAAGCAGAAATAAATGTTGTATGGGTTTATATCTCATCACTAAGAAAAAAGCTCGCTCAAATAGGCTCGACTGTTGAGATTAAAGCATCACGAGGACTTGGCTATACCCTCGAAAAAGCTGATTAAACGAGGGTTGAAATATGATTAAACAACTTCAAAAAAAATTTGTACTTATAGCCATGTGTTCATTTCTTGCAGTTATAGTATGTATAGTAGGCGGAATAAATATAGCTGTCACTATTCACGAAAATGAGGCAACCGAAAATATTCTCAATATACTTTCTGATAATGATGGTAAATTTCCGAAAAATAATAACCATACTGAACCCAAAGATTTCAACAAAAGAAAGCCTTTCTTTGATTTCAGTATGATGACAGAAGAAACGCCCTTTGAAACACGCTTTTTTACTGTTATGGTTGATTCAGATAATAATATTATTCAGCTTGACACAGGACATATCGCCGCAGTTTCATCAGATGAGGCAGAAAGCATTGCACTTGAAATGCTGAATAGTGGTTCAAATTCGGGAAGCTATGGTTCATATAAATATCGCATAACTGAACAAAGCTATGGAAAGCTTATAGTATTTGTAGACCGCAGTAATCAGCTAAAAACATTATCAACATATCTCATATGGTCATGTTCTATTGGTGCAATAAGCCTTTTGATAGTATTTATTCTTGTTTCGTTGCTTTCACGCCGAGCAATAAAGCCTGTTATAGAAAATATGGAAAAGCAAAAACAATTCATAACTGATGCCGGTCACGAAATTAAAACTCCACTTGCTATAATTTCTGCTAATGCTGATGTTCTTGAGCTTGATACAGGCAAATCTGAATGGATAGACAGTATCCGCAATCAGACTAAGCGTCTTAATAGCCTTGTTAAATCATTGCTTGAGCTTTCTAAGGTCGATGAGGGCAAATCCACTTTAAATATGTGTATGTTTTCAATTTCTGATACGATAGAACACGCTGTTGAAGATTTTCAACCTATTGCAAAAAAGCTTGATAAAACTCTCGTTTCCGAGATAACTCCACAGCTTTCTATAAAGGGAGATTCTGAGAGCATAGCAAGATTGACAGGTATTCTAATAGATAATGCACTAAAATATTCAGATAAAAACGGCACAATAAAAGTAACCCTCACTCGAAATAGCAGAGGAACAATTCTTGCTGTCAGCAATACAGGTTGTACATTAAAGCAAAACGAGCTTTCAAGATTATTTGATAGATTTTATAGAGCTGATTCGTCAAGGTCGAGAGAAACTGGTGGTTATGGAATAGGCTTATCTCTTGCAAAAGCAATAGTTGAGGCTCACAAGGGAAAGATTTCCGCAAAAGTTGATGATGGTATAATCACCTTTAAAGCTATACTATAACAAAATAAAAAGCTACTCTTGCTAAGTGATATGTGTCTAAAATTCCAGATACATATCAAACTAAAAATAAGCAAGAGTAGCTTTTTTGTATTATAAACTTTTAGTCTTTAAGACCTGCAATAATTCCGTACTGTTCAGGTCGTCTATCTCTGAAAATGCCCCAGCTTAATCTTTCTTCCTCAATCTCGTGGAGGTCGAATTCTGCGGTTATAACAGTTTCGGATTCCCTATCAGCAGAAGCTCTTATTTCGCCCAATTCATCAGTGATAAATGATGAGCCATAGAACTTTAAGGAAGATTTCTGATGATTATTTTCATATGATGGCTCAACGCTTTCAATACCAATTCTGTTTGCGGCGATTACAGGAATGATATTTGCAGCCGAATGTCCCTGCATACAACGCCTCCAGTGTGGCATACTGTCAACCTCGAGAATAGGCTCAGAACCAATCGCAGTTGGATAGAATAAAAGCTCTGCACCCTTTAATGCCATACATCTTGCTGCCTCAGGAAACCACTGGTCCCAACAAATTCCTACGCCGATTTTTCCGAAAGTAGTTTTAAATACTTTAAAGCCTGTATCTCCCGGAGAAAAATAGAATTTTTCTTGATAAAAATGGTCGTCAGGAATGTGCGTCTTTCTATAAACGCCAAGAAAGCTTCCACAATCAAGAATAGCAACGCTGTTATATCTCAGATACCTTGCTCTCTCAAAAAAGCTTACAGGTATAACAAGATTAAGTTCACGGGAAAGCTCTGTCATTCTTATAACAGCAGGGTCTTTTTTTGCCTCAAAAGCAAGAGAATAATAATCGTAATTTCTTTCTTGGCAAAAATATGGCGTTTCAAAAAGTTCAGGAAGAAGCACAATATTAGCCCCTTCTGCCGCAGCCTCTCTTACCAGCTTTTCTGCCTTTGAAATGTTTTCTTCACGAGAACTGCTCATAGACATCTGAACAGCAGCAACTTTAACTTTCCTCATAATTAAAATTCCTTTCAGCAATCTCCCTTATATTTTCTTCTTGTAGCCATACCACCACGGATATGACGCTGTGCCTTATTTATCTCTAAAACACTCTTCACCTCACGATAAAGCTGTGGATTAACCTTCTTCAGCCTTTCGCTGACATCTTTATGAACAGTGCTTTTACTTATTCCAAACTTTTTGGCTGTCTTTCTTACAGTAGCCTTGCTCTGGATAATATATTCTCCAAGCTCAACCGCTCTCTGTTCTACAAAGCCTTTCACATAATTACCCTCCTATGGTTTAGTGGTAATTTATATGAAATTTTCTGTAAATATATGCAAGCTTAGTTTATCTGATTCTTGCCCTAAGAGTAGCTACTGAAGATATTACATCATCATATGCCTCGTTATAGATTTCAGAATTTTCCTCATTAACCTTCTGATAATCAGAATCGTCTCTATTATCATATGCTGATTGAACCAAAGCTTTTGTTATAGCAACAGTTTCAAGAACCTTATCGCAAGGTTCTTCAACATTTTCCTTATCAAATTCAATGAAATTTTCGCTTGCATCAATATTCTTAGTCTTTGCGGCAATTTCTTCTATTTCGATAAGCTTATTTATATATTTTTCTGTGGAGGCTTTATCTTTATAACTCCAAGAATTACTTATTTCTTTAAGCTCTCTGTTTTTCATAAGAAAAGTATCAGTACATTTGCTCAGCTGCTCATAATATTCATTATTCTGCTTACTTGCCTCAGCAGATGAACAAGCCGACAAGACAAACATCATTCCTGCCAAAAATAATAAGCTAAATGACCTCTTAAAAAGTCTGACAGCTCGTGTCATTCAATGGCACTCCCTTTCGATAAAATCATTCGCTATAAGCCAGTTCAAAGCTACCATCAACTCTATAAAGCTTTTCATAAAGATTCATAGCATAATCTCTGCAATAATCCTTAATTTTCTCAGCAGCATTGACTATATAAATAGAACCGCTATCCCACTTTGATTTTTCTTCTTTTACAATTTCCTTTCTTTTTGTCTGAAAACCATTTATCCAAGCATCATAATCACTTTGAATTGCTTTCTTTTCCTCATCAGAAAGAGATGATACCTGAAGCTTATTATTTGCATTTTCAGCTTCAGCAAGCCAGAGCTTTTCATATTTCGCTAAAGTTTCGGACATAGCCTCTGTTGTATCTGCTCTCTTCATATCGTTTGATAATAAAATATCAAGCTTATTATCCTTAAATACCTCATCGAAATCCTTGTTACCAGTAGATTTTGAGCTTTCAGAAGGCTTTTGAGCTTCACTTGCATTACTAGCATTTTGTTCACTGTTGACACTGCTTTCAGCCTTAGAGCTTTCCTTATCAGACGAATCTTTTGAATCTGAATTTTCGGTTGTTTCAGAACCTTCTTCTGAGTTCTCATTTTTTTCAGAATCTTCGCTTGATTCATCATTTTTAGATTCGTCATCGCTTGAGGTTTTCTTTTCTGAACTTTCATCGGAAGAACTCTGTGCAGATGAATTACTTATACTACTATCGTTACTGTTATTATTTTCATTATCAGCACCGCAAGCACTAAAAGCTGCCACACAGATAATAAGCGAACTAAGAACAGCGATAAATCTATAACTTTTTTTCATAATTATCCTTTCCTTTCAAAGTCAAAGCCCATACAATCGTAACCCTATACTATCACAATTTCCTCCATTTTTCAAGTATGGTAAGCTTAGCTTTATATAATTCATTCAAGCCTTTCAAAAGTCATTTTATTGGGCAAACACAGCTCGCAGCTACTAAAATCATTCTAATTCCTATATATCACATCACAATAGAAATCAATAGCATTTGTTTTAATCTTTCATAAATGCCCTCAAGGTCAGAAATAGGGAGCGGATTTTTTCCATTTCCTATTTCTATTGTAAAAGCGGGAGAATTAAAAGTTTCCACAAACCAATCCTTAAATCCTCCACCAACAGCAAGACCATCAGGTTCACTCATCGTATATCCACTCAATTCAGCCAGTAATTCTCCTTGAAGCCTTGCATTTTCGGGCATATATTTCCCAAAGCTCCAGTAAATTTCCTCTCCTTGGCTATGAAACGCAAACGCACGAATAAAATCATTATTTCTGCAAAGCCTTGCCATAGCTCTGCTTTCAGGTTCACTTTCGGGAAATTTTCCACCAAATCTTGTAGGTGCTGGAGCGTTAATTCCGTTCTTTATTTCAAGTGCTTTCAAAGCTTTCCAACCCGCATTGAAATTATGGTTTATGTCAACTCCTGTGGCATTAGCCTGCCAACGCTTTTCACTGCCTATTGCCTTAATGCTATCACAATATTCGCCAGCACTCTCCGCACCATTGATAGAAATTTCAACCCCATCAGGATTTACACAAGGCACAACACAAAGTGTACGATTGTGAAAAGCATTTTCTGTTCTAATGCCACAGAAAAAATTTCTCTTACTTATGCTTTCCAAAAGTTCATCAAGAAACCTCAGAATAACAAGTGTAGTCAGCCATTCCATACCGTGAAAGGCACACGCAAATAAAACTTTTTTTCCTGTGCCAAAGCTAAGCATAGGAATTTCTCGTCCACAATGACTTACACCTATACACTCTTTTTTTAGAAAGGGATATTTAGAAAAAAGCTCACCTATAAGATAATTCCTATTATGTTCATCATTAGGTGCATAGAGATATTTCTGATTAAGCACAATATCACCCCGCAGTTATTTCCATATATCTTATGCTAAATTTCCTCGAAATATGAAAAATGTAATATTTGCTTTCTTTTGGGCAAGCTATTAACAATAAACTTGTTATCAGGAGGAACTTTTATGCAGCTGCGAACAGACCTTGCACTTGAAGCAAGAGAATTTGTTGATGAAAAAGAAGAAGGTGTAGTTGTCAAAGAGGAAGAACAAGACGGCATTAAAATTTCTGAAATTAAAATCCTCAACCAAAAAGCCGCCAAAAAGATGAATAAACCAATCGGAACATATATAACCGCCGAACTTGCACCGCTCACAGATAATCTTCGTGATGGTGATTCCAAAGCCGAATATATTGGCAAGCTTATTGAACCCTTGCTCCCAAAAGAAGGGACTATTCTTATCGCTGGAATAGGCAATGAAACCATAACTCCCGATGCCCTCGGCCCAAAAAGTGCGGATAATATTCTTGCCACCCGACACATAACAGGTGAATTAAAGCGTTCCTTAGGGCTTTCCGGACTTCGTTCAGTTGCTGTTCTTGCACCAGGTGTTCTCGGTCAGACAGGAATAGAAACAGGTGAACTCATCAAGAGCGTTGTTGAGAGCATAAAGCCTTCAGCGGTTATAGCGATTGATGCTCTTGCCTCAAGAAGCCTTTCAAGGCTTGGCTGTACTATACAGATTTCAGACGCAGGAATTTCTCCAGGCTCAGGCGTTGGCAATCATCGTCTTAGCCTTAATAAAGAAACAATGGGAATTCCAGTTATAGGAATAGGCGTTCCAACAGTAGTTGACGCACAAACTCTTGCATTAGAGCTTATCCCGGAAGCAAAGCTTTCATATCAGCAAAAAGGTCTTGTATCCCCTCGTGGTGAACAAATGATAGTAACACCACGAGAAATAGACCTTTTAATAGAAAGAGCCTCTCGTCTTGTTGGAATGTCCTTAAATTGTGCCTTGCATAAGGGCTTGAGCGTAGAAGATTTCTGTCTGCTCCTTGCCTAATAAACACAATTTTTGTAAAAACAAAGGGGCGAATTGTATTCGCCCCAATAATTATTATCTCATAACAACTTTTAAAAACTATAAAAATACAAAGTCTTAATTAACATTTAGCTTTCAGGGAACCCCCTGCGAGGGTTTTCTACCCTCCTGCGCTTTAGGAAGTATAAAGTATTTCGCTCTCTGCGGAGAGCGACCAAAGGCTCTGCCTTTGGAAACTGCGAGCCTTTAAAAAGGCTCGAGCGAAACTTTTAAGTGTCTTAGAAAAATATGCTAACTAATCGTTAGCTACTCCAACAGCCGAAGCATATCGAAAATCCGCTTCTGCACCAAATTGATGAAACATTATCCCCACTATTCCCTCTGCACTTGCATAATATCTTGTTTCAGTACAAATCGGATAAAATATCGCATTATCGCAAAGATACTTTTCTGCTTTAATAATTGTATCCAAACTCTCATAATCCGAAGAATTTTCTATTTTTTCGATATAAGAATCATATTCCTTTGAGCTTAAACCCGATACATTACCGCTCTCATTTGCGCGGAATTTTCTAAGTGTATCAAGCGGAGAATCTCCATCGCTCTGAATAGGCAAAAATGCCGCCGTATAATTTCCGATAGAAACAGCATATTCAAGTTCAGCTTGAGAAACAGGATTTTTATTAAAATAATATCCTGTACTTTCGTTCCAGTCCTCGAGTATTTCATTGATAAGCGGTTGAAGTTTTTCATCATCGGGGCAAAGAATCTCAATATCAGTAAGCCTTGTCAATTCAAGCTCTTGCATACCGTCATAAACAAACTGTCTTGCATTTTTGTCCTGTTTAAGATACATCTCGCCAGCTTTTGTGCGGTAATTCTGCGAACCTACTTCCACAGATTTCGGCACAATTCCTCTTGTGATGTTATAATGTTCAGGCACAGCTTTTTCAATATTTTCTCTGTTAAGAGCCTTTAGCAAGCCCTTTCTTATATTACTATTCTGCATAGTTTCGTTTTGCATATTAAAGCAAATGCCCCATGTTGTATCATCATATTCCTTAATTGTCATTCCAGAATTTTTTGCACTTTCCAAATCACTGCCCGAAATTGCATAGCAATCTACCTTTCCATCAGCAATAGCCTGATAACCATTTCTTATACTTCCTATTGAAATATCAATTCCCGCAGGAATAGCCTCTTCATCTCCAACATAATTTTTATTATTTGCAAGGCTTATGCTATTGTTATGTGACCAACCATAGTTTTTAATATAGAAAGCACCATTTGACAAAATAAACTCATCATCTCTGCCATACTGTCCTTTTGTTGACAAAAAGAATTTTTCATTGCAAGGCATAGTTGGCGGAGAAGTCAAAACTTTAGGAAAAGCCTCATCCGAATATTCCAAATCGAAGATTATCTTATTTTCATCAACACTTATTCCAAGCTCTGATTTCTTAGCCTTGCCCTTATGAAAATTTTCTGCATTTTTTATGCAGTAAAGGTTCTCAACTGTTTCAGAACCAGTTTCAGGCGATAATGCTCTTACAATTCCATATCTAAAATCCTCTGCTGTAAGTTCAGTGCCGTCATTCCATTTTAAATCATCACACAGAGTGAATATAAAATGTGTATAATCTTTGTTTGATTCATAGCTTTTTGCTGCTCCAAGAATGACCCTATCCTTTTCATCAAGCCTCATAAGCCCTTCAAAAATATTAAGAATTACAAGCCTTGACGAGCTATCATTGGCAATCTGTGGGTCAAGTGTGATAGGTTCACTTTCGATATTATATTTTATAATCAGTTCTGATTTTCCTCCATCATCAGAACAGCCACACATAAAAAGCATAAGGCTAAGCACCAAAAAGCCAGCTAAGAATATTTTAATAAAACGCATAGAAATTCTCCTTGCCAAAATCTAAATAATATTAATATAATTAAGAATAATATGGTTTATGCTCTAAATCAACTTACAAATCTGTTACACAAGATTATATATGAAAATTTCTGCTATAAAACAAACAAAAGACAAGTGATATTCTAAGCCATCACTTGTCTTTATTATTAGCTGTTCAATTTTATTTCAATTATTAACAAAATCATTCGTTAATAACAGTCTTATAAAGATTGATATAATCGCCAGCACTTCTATTCCAGCTTAAATCCCATGTCATAGCACGCTTAACAAGAACATTCCAGCCATCACGCTGCCAATATCCTGCAATAGCTCTTCTTACTGCACCAAGCATATCCATCGCATCGTAATTCTTGAAAGTAAAGCCATTGCCATCACCACTTGCACTATCTTGAATAGAGTCACGAAGACCGCCAACCTCACGAACAATCGGAATCGTGCCATAGCGGAGAGCAATCATCTGAGAAAGTCCACAAGGCTCTGCTTTAGAAGGCATCAAGAACATATCTGCACCTGCATAAATCTTTCTTGAAAGCTCAGGGATAAAGCCATGACAAGCACAAAGTCTGCCTGGGTATCTATCCTGCATTGACTGGAAGAAGCTTTCGTATTCCCAATCGCCTGAACCAAGTATTACAAACTGGATATATTCCTCACGCATCATTTGGTCGAGAGCAGCCTTAACAAGGTCAAGTCCCTTATGAGATACAAGTCTTGTAACCATAGCAATAATCGGAACATCAGGATTTTGCTCAAGTGAAAGACGCTCTTGAAGCTTACGCTTATTTTCAGCCTTACCGCTGAGGTCATCAACGCTAAAGTTATTATAAATCTGAATATCTGTTTCAGGATTATAAGAATCAGTATCAATACCATTCAGTATGCCGCAAAGCTTCCACGAACGGGCGTTAAGAATTGGGTCAAGACCATGTGAGAACCATGGGTCACGAATTTCCCAAGCATAACTTGGGCTAACTGTTGTTACTCTGTTAGCTGTTTCGATAGCACCCTTCATAAAGTTAATGCAGCCGTCCCAATCGAGGACTGAACGCTGATGTGGTGGAATACCAACAACCTCTTCATAAAGCTCTGTGCCATACTTACCTTGATACTGGATATTATGAATAGTAAAGATAGTCTTAATACCCTGATACCATTGATTTTGCCCATAAAAAAGTGAATAGTATGTAGGTACGAGAGCTGTCTGCCAGTCATTACAATGAATAATATCAGGCTTAAAGTCGATAAATGGGAGCATTTCAAGAACCGCTCTTGAGAAGAAAGCAAAACGCTCTGCATCATCATAGTGGCCATAAAGACCTGAACGCTTAAAGTAATACTGATTATCGAGGAAATAATAAATTACTCCGCCCCAACGAGCCTCAAAAACACCACAATACTGTCTTCTCCATGCAACAGGCACAGAAAGACTTGTGATAAAACGCATTTCGTCTTTTAGATTTTGTGGTATTTCATCATAAAGTGGCATAACAATTCTTGTGCCTATAAGTCTTCTGCGAAGAGCCTGTGGTAACGAACCAGAAACATCTGCCAGACCGCCTGATGCTGCAAACGGCTGTGCTTCACTTGTTACAAATAAAACCTTCAAGGTTTATACCTCCTTAAAACTACAATACAAAAAGCATTGTATAGAATATTTTTATATACATACCGATAGTATGAAAGCCCCTACACAAAATCGGCATATAATCACTCTCAGCAAGAGAGTTATTTAAGTTTTAAAATCAAACTGTGCTTGCCTTGTTAATATAAACAGGATATGTAAGGAAGCCCATAAGAGAGCGATTATCCTTTATAACAACATCTTTATCAGCTATAACATAGTTAAGGTTAGAGCCTGCACCAATGACTGTATCCTGCATTATAACACAGTTGCTGACCTTTGCACCCTTGCCGATATGAACACCCTTAAAGAGCACACAGTTTTCAACTTCGCCTTCAATAACGCAGCCATTACCGATAAGTGTATTCTTAACATTAGAGCCAAGACCATATCTTGTTGGCATATCGTCACGAACCTTTGTATATATCGGTCTTGCAGAATTGAAAAGGTCGTTCCTTATATTTAAATCCATTAGCTGCATATTTGCATTGAAATAGCTGCTCATAGAATCCATAATTGCACAGAAGCCTTCAAATTCATAGCCATAAATTTTAAGCTTATCAAATTGTCCCTGAATAATATCTCTCTTAAAGTTGTTCTTATTCTTGCTTACACATTCGCTTACAAGAGAAATCAAAAGCTCACGCTTCATAAGAATCTTATTAAGATAGAAACTGCAAGGGCCTTCGATGATTGGATTAATGAGGACATCTTTAACTCTGCCAGTAGAATCAAGAGAAAATACTGTCGGTTCGTCCTGATGCTCCGGCAGCTGACCTCTCTTATACACAACAGTTATGTCAGCATCATTAGAAATATGCTTTTCAAGAACATTCTGATAATCTATATTGCAAGCAGTATCACAATCAGAAATAAGCACATATTCTTCTTTAGAATTAATAAGGAATTTCTTAATTGAGTTAAGAATACTTATTCTGTTTCTGTATTCCTCCTCACTGTTGTTGAAAGGAGGAAGCATAAATAGTCCGTCACGCTTTCTTGATAAATCCCAAGCCTTACCTGTTCCGATATGGTCCATAAGTGATTGATAATTATTCTTTGTAATAACACCAACCTTGTTGATTCCTGAATTTACCATATTAGAAAGCGGGAAGTCTATAAGTCTATACTTTCCCCCGAAAGGAACAGAACCCATTGTTCTCTTATCAGTAAGCTCGCTTATAAGCTCTCCATGAAGGTTTGTGAAAATCAAGCCTATAACATTATTTCCACGCATATCAGTTTACCCCCTCTTTATCTTCGTAGACCATTTCTTTCGGGGCAACGACAGCACCCTCACCGATTGTACGGTTATCGCCAACAACGGCAACTCCCCAATCTTCCTTGTTTTCTATATCTTCAGGTCTTGCACCGACAACTGCATTTTTCTTGATAACTGCATTTTCAGATACGATAGCATATTGAATTACAGCACCCTCTTCAACTACAACACCAGGCATAAGTATCGAATCATTTACAACTGCACCCGGAGCAATAGTAACATTAGAGAACAGAACTGAAAAATCAACATTTCCTTCAATTATACATCCATCAGAAATGAGTGAATTTTGTACAACACCTGTCGGGCTGACATAATGCGGAGCAACAACAGGATTTCTTGAATAAATCTTCCAGTTTTCGTCTGCAAGGTCGAGAGTAACATTCGGGTCGAGCAAGTCCATATTAGACTCCCAAAGACTTTCGATTGTTCCAACATCCTTCCAATATCCTGAAAATGCGTAAGCAAACATTCTTTGACCATCTGCAAGCATTTTCGGAAGAATATCCTTACCAAAATCGTTTGAAGAATCTGGATTAGCCTCGTCCTCAATAAGATATTTTCTAAGCTTATCCCAACTGAATACATAAATGCCCATAGAAGCATTTGTACTCTTTGGATGAGCTGGTTTCTCATCAAATTCGTAGATAGAACCATCAGGATTGGTGTTCAGAATACCAAAGCGTGAAGCCTCTGCAAGCGGAACATCAATAACCGCAATAGTGCAGTCTGCATTATGCTCCTTATGATAAGCAACCATCTTAGAATAATCCATTTTATAGATATGGTCTCCTGAAAGGATTACAACATATTCAGGATTATATCTATCTATGTAGTTTATATTTTGGTATATAGCATTTGCTGTGCCGGAATACCAATCCGCACCACCTTTTTTCTCATATGGTGAAAGAACCTGAACGCCAACATTCATGCCGTCCAAATCCCAAGGCTGACCATTGCCGATATATTCGTTAAGAACTAATGGCTGATATTGCGTTAAAACACCAACAGCCTCAATGCCTGAGTTCACACAGTTAGAGAGCGGAAAGTCAATTATACGATACTTACCACCATACGGAACTGCTGGCTTTGCAATTTTTTGTGTCAATACGCCCAATCTGCTTCCTTGACCACCTGCAAGCAACATTGCTACAACCTCTTGCTTTGGATACATCTGTACTCCTCCTTAGAATAACCTTTTGTTATCCGATTTTATAGTCAATATATTTATACCTTACTTTTCTTATTTTTAGGTTTTTTAATTTCTTTTTTTGGTTCAGCCTTAACCTCGGATTCAACCTTGACCTCTGCTTTAACTTCTTTCTTAGCCTTGGTCTTTGGCTCTGCCTTAACCTCGACAGGCTCAACCTTGACCTCTGCCTTAGCTTCTTTCTTAACCTTGGTCTTTGGCTCTGCCTTAACCTCGACAGGCTCAACCTTGACTTCAACAGCCTCAACATCTATAAGCTTAGCTTTTGCTTTAGCTTTAGTTGTTTTAGTTTTCTTTTCGCCCTTTGTGTCTTTAGAAACTGGCTTTGCCTTTGCTTTAGCCTTGCTCTTTTTCTCTGTAACCTCAGCATCAATAGTCTTTTTCTTGGCACGCTTTCTTACAAGCTTAAAGAACATTACAGAAAGTGGTGGCAATGTCAATGTAATAGACTGTTCAAATCCATGCATTGGAGCACCATCTGAACGAATAGCCTTGCCATTTGATATTCCGCAACCGCCAAATTCAGTTGCTTCTGTATTGAATATTTCTGCATATGTACCATCAAAAGGAACACCAATAGAATAATTTTCTCTAAGGACCGGCTGGAAGTTGCATACGACAATAATTTCCTTACCACTCTTATCTATTCTTCTGAAGCTTATGCAGCTTTGTGTATAGTCATCGTTAGAAATCCAATTAAAGCCTTCCCAAGAGAAATCAATCTCCCAGAGAGGACTATTCTCAAGATAGAAATGGTTAATAGCCTTAAAGTATTTCTTGAGCTGATTGTGTGCAGGATAGCTTGTCAACATCCAATCAAGCTCTGTTGCGTAATCCCATTCCTTAAACTGACCAAATTCAGTACCCATAAAGACCAGCTTCTTGCCTGGGTGAGCCATCATATATGCTATAAAGGTACGAACTCCTGCAAACTTCTGTTCGTAGCTGCCTGGCATTTTATTGATAAGAGAAGCCTTTCCATGAACAACTTCATCGTGAGAAATCGGAAGAATGAAGTTTTCAGAGAAAGCATAGTAGAATGAGAATGTAAGATTATCGTGATTAAATGGTCTATAAAGTGGGTCAAGTGAGATATAATGTAGCATATCGTTCATCCAACCCATATTCCACTTATAGTTAAAGCCCAAACCGCCCGAATATGTAGGACGAGAAACCATTGGCCAAGAGGTTGATTCCTCTGCAATCATCATAACCTCAGGGAAGTATTGGAAAGCCACCTCGTTAAGCCTTCTGAGGAAAGCAACTGCCTCAAGATTTTCCTTACCACCAAATTTATTTGGAACCCATTCGCCATCACGCCTTGAGTAATCAAGATAGAGCATAGAAGCAACAGCGTCAACTCTAATTCCGTCAATGTGATAGCGGTCCATCCAGAAAATAGCACTTGAAATAAGGAAGCTTACAACCTCATTTTTGCCATAGTCGAACACAAGAGTTCCCCAATCCTTGTGTTCACCCTTTCTTGGGTCGGCATATTCATAGCAAGGAGTACCATCAAATTTTGCAAGACCATAAGCATCTCTCGGAAAATGTGCAGGAACCCAGTCCATAATAACATAAAGCCCTGCTTCATGGCATCTATCTATAAATGTCATAAAATCAAAAGGTGTACCATATCGTGCAGTCGGAGCAAAATATCCTGTAACCTGATAACCCCAAGAGGCATCAAATGGATATTCTGTCAAAGGCATAAGCTCAATATGTGTGTATCCCATATCCTTAACATAAGGAATAAGCTCGTCCGCAAGCTTTGTATAAGAGAAAGTATTTCCATCTGCATACTTTCTCCAAGAACCAATATGAAGCTCATAAATATTCACAGGACTTGAATAGTGCGATACATTTTTCTTATGCTGATACCACTTGTCATCAGTCCACTTAAAGCCATCAATATCAAAATATACAGACGCATTATTAGGGCGTGTTTCATAGTGATAGGCATATGGGTCAGACTTGAGAATACAAACATCATCAAAGGTTTCTATGCTATACTTATATATAGTAAAGTTTTCTATACCCTCATCAATATAGCATTCCCAGACTCCGCCATCGCTGATTCGTTGCATAGGATTTTTTTCTCTGTCCCAGTCATTAAAAGTACCTACGACTGAAACAGTTTTTGCGTTTGGTGCCCAAGTACGAAACACAAAAGATATTCCCTTGTCAGTCTTAACCTTATGTACGCCAAGAAAATTATAGGCTGTATAATTCTCACCGTTGTGGAATGATTCAATAGGGGACATTTCAAGGTTTTTTTTGTTTTCGAGAATCATATATACTCCTCCTACTCTTTAAGTAATGCCAAAACAAACCGATTTTGACCTTATTTTATTTAAAATACACAAGCACAGAAAAGAATTACTAAAATTTTTCTGCGGTTATTTCAAAAACGATGTAGTTTGGTATTCCATTTAATTATATATGTATATCATACCAATTTTTTGGATATTTTTCAAGTCTTATTAGCTCATTTTAATAATTTTTTGTATATTTTATGAAAAATGACCATTAAATCTACATAAACCTTAGGTAAAGCCCGAAAATCACCTTTCAAAAATAAAGTATAATACCTTCCGTTCGTCGAAAAAAAGTAATTTTCGTCACCAAATTTCTATAATATTGACTCTACTTTATTTCATCTAAAAATGATTGTTAAAATAAAATTCATAAAATTTATTTAAATTTATTTAAATTTATGCTATAATTTATTCTATGTATAGGGCAATAGAATTACGCTATACTCACCAGTAAATAATATAAAATAAATAAAAAAATCAGCTTTGCTGTTCAAATATAAGGGGGATTTAGAAACTATGACAAAAGGGAAAATATTAGTAGTAGATGACGATAAAAATATATGTGAACTTCTTAGGCTCTATATCGAAAAAGAGGGTTATGATATAGAAATTGCAAATGACGGTCAAGAAGCCCTTACAAAATTCAAAGAAGTACAGCCAGACCTCATTATGCTTGATATAATGCTTCCTATTCACGATGGACTATATGTCTGCCGTGAAATCAGAAAGACTTCACAAGTGCCAATTATCATGCTCACTGCAAAGGGTGAAGTTTTCGATAAGGTTCTTGGTCTTGAGCTTGGTGCAGATGACTATGTAGTAAAGCCATTTGAAGCTAAGGAAATCATAGCAAGAATAAAAGCAGTTCTCAGAAGAACAGGCGGCGACAAAGTCGAAGAAGAAATCAAGCTTGTTAAATATGATAAGCTTTCTATAAATCTCACCAACTATGAGCTTAAAGTCAACGGAGTTCAGATTGATACTCCTCCGAAGGAGCTTGAGCTTATTTATCACCTTGCAAGCAATCCAAACAGAGTATTCACTCGTGACCAGCTTCTTGATGAGGTCTGGGGCTTTGATTACTACGGTGACTCACGAACAGTTGATGTCCATGTCAAACGCCTTAGAGAAAAGTTAGAAGGTGTTTCTGATAAGTGGGCATTAAAGACAGTATGGGGAGTTGGATATAAATTTGAAGCTAAAGATTAAATTTAAGCTTAACGGACAAAGTACCCTTTTCCATAAATATCTTGCAATAAGCTTTGTCATTATACTTCTCAGCTTTTTGATTTTAGGCTTTATTCTTATGAGCGTCCTGACAAAATATTGGACAAATAATAAGATGGAAACTATGAGCAAAAATACATCCTCACTTGCGTCACTTTGCACAAGATACATAAGATTACAAGATTCTATCAAGCAAGATTATTTTTTTGATGAAAGTATTGCTCTGCAAGATATTATGGAAACTATTTCAAGCAATATCGGTGGTGAGGTGTTTTTCGTCAATGCTAACGGAAAAATCATCGTTGCTAATAGCAATGCAGTATATGCTACTGAAGGTAAATTCATTGACTATGAAGTTGTTAAAAAAACTATTCTTAATAACAAATATTATGACGAAACCGACCTCGGCGGAGTATTCAAGCAAAATCACTATATCTACGGTCAGCCGGTTTATATCGGTAATCAGCTTGTCTGTATAGCTTTTACAACTGCAGATACCTCCGAATACTATCAGTTCACCTCACTTATGCTCAATATATTTCTTGTTTCTGCACTTATAACCTTTGCAGTTGCAATTATCGCCATTGGTATTTATACCTATTATATGGTCAAGCCCCTGCGTCAGATTGCCTTTGCCGCACATAAATTTGGTCAAGGCGATTTCAGCACAAGGGTTAAAGTAAAATCACGAGATGAAATTGGTCAGCTTGCAGATGAATTTAATAATATGGCAGAATCACTATGTTCATCTGAAAACATTCGCCGCAGCTTTATAGCAAATGTTTCACACGAGCTTAAAACTCCTATGACAACCATAGCAGGCTTTATAGATGGTATTCTTGATGGAACTATTCCGCCAGAAAAACAAAATTACTATCTAAAAATAGTAAGTGACGAGGTTCGCAGACTTTCACGCCTTGTCCGTTCTATGCTCGACCTTTCTAAAATTGATAATGGCGAACTAAAGCTAAATTATCAGAATTTCGATTTTGTTTCTACGCTTATTTCCGCTCTTGTAACCTTCGAGGCTGAGATAGAACGCAAGAATATTGAAATTCGTGGACTTGAAGATATGCAGAGCGTTTATATTGATGGTGACGCCGACCTTATTCATCAGGTAGTCTATAACCTTATAGAAAACGCCGTAAAATTCGTTAATGAAAATGGATATATTCAATTTATCATAAATGACCTGCCAGACAAAACCGAATTTGCTATTATAAATAGCGGTCATGGCATTGACAAAAACGACCTTGGGCTTGTCTTTGATAAATTCTATAAAACAGATAAGTCGAGGAGCATTGATAAGAAGGGTATGGGCTTAGGACTTTATCTTGTAAAAACTATTATCGGACTTCACGGTGGTAAAATTACTGTTTCAAGTGAAATTAATAAATATTGTCGCTTTGATTTCTATATTCCACGCAAAACACCTAAGAAATCTCGACACGAGAATAAAGTCTCAAAGCTTGAAAATAAAAATGCTAAACTTCCCTTCAAAAAAGGAGATTCAGAAAAATGAGCGATGAACGCAGAGAGGACGATTTCAACCAAAATTCTTGGCAGTATAAACAGCCAGGCTCCGAACCGTCCACACCGCAGGAAGAACAAAAGCTTCCACAAGATAATAACCATAATGATATTAAGGAAGGCTTTAGTTCTCCTCAAACTCATTATAATGTTGATAACGAATATAGCGGTCCATCAGAAAATACAAATACTGCTAAGCAATACCGCCAACAATATCAACCTAATAACAGCTATTTCTATCAAGCAGAAAATCCTCATTCAACAGAAAGCTACCCCAAGCAACAGAATACCTTTTCAAATCAACCAAATCTCAGCTATAATCAACAATATCAACCGCCATATTCCACACCATATACTCCTCCGCTCCCTATGTCGAATGGAAGGTACAGAACGAGAAAGGGTCTGAAAGCTCTTGCAATCACACTTGCGGTTGTCATTCCAAGTACAGCCATAGGTGTCACTATCGCAAGTATAAAAATAAATTATTCTAACAAAGATGACAGCATAAAATATGACTCCTCAGGCGAATATTCTTATTATGTTCCAGAAAATTCGTGGCTTCAGACATCACAAGCACCAGACGCTTCCGCAAACCCTAACGGTCCTCAGATTGAGACTGCATCAACACCCGAAAACAGTGATAATAATGAGGCTGTAACAATTTATAATAAGGTTTCGCCAAGTATAGTTGGAATAATTTCTTATCCAGCAGGAACAGATTACACAATAACAGAATCTGGCGAAGGCTCTGGAATCATAATCAGCAGTGATGGTTATATAGCTACCAATAGTCATGTAATAAATGACTCAAAAGATACTGGTATTCTTGTTAAGCTAAGCACCAATGAAGAATATATCGGTGCAGTTGTTGGCTTTGATAAGCGTACTGACCTTGCTGTTGTAAAGATTGATGCAAAAAATCTTCCAGTCGCAGAATTTGCAAATTCTGATAGTGTAACTATCGGACAAAATGCCTATGCTATCGGCAACCCTGGCGGCTTGCAATTCTCAAATTCACTTACAAAAGGTACAATTTCTGCAATAAACAGAACTATAAGCTCAAGTAGTGCTGTAAAATATATTCAAACTGATGCCGCCATCAATCCAGGAAATTCAGGTGGTGCTTTAATCAATTCTTATAGCCAGATTATCGGAATAAATACATCTAAGCTTGTTTCTGAGGAATATGAAGGTATGGGATTTGCCATTCCAAGCAATACAGTAATAAGCATAGTTAATAATATTATCCGAAATGGCTATGTCAAGGGCAGAGCTTACCTTGGCATTACTGCATCAGAATGGTCAACCTATGCTGCTAAGAAAAATGATACTCCAGTTGGTGTCAAAATCGAATCTTTATCAGAAGAAAATGCTTTTTCAAGTTCTGATGTTCAGATAGGCGACATTATCACAGAAATTGATGGCAAAACCATCAAAGACCTTTCATCAATGTTTGATGCAATAAATGAACATAAGCCTGGTGATAGAGTAAGCATAAAGCTTTTCAGACTTAAAAACTTCAATTCTGATGGCAAAGCTAAGAGCTTTAGCGTATCAGTAGTTCTTTTGGAGGATACTGGACAATAATGACTGATATTCATAATATTTTAAGAGAATATTTCGGCTATCATTCGTTTCGTGCAGGTCAAGAAGAAATTATAAATTCAATACTTGCTAATCGTGATGTTCTTGCGATTATGCCAACTGGGGCGGGTAAATCTGTATGCTATCAGGTTCCCGCCCTTGCACTTGACGGAATAACAATAGTCGTTTCACCGCTCATTTCACTTATGCAGGACCAAGTCCGCTCACTAATAGAAATGGGCATAAGAGGGGCATATCTGAATAGCTCACTTACACCAAGACAGCTTGCCCTTGCCACCGAAAGGGCAAAGGCTGGTACATATAAAATAATATATGTTGCTCCGGAAAGACTTCTAACCGATAGCTTTATTGATTTCGCTAAAAATGCAAATATATCACTTCTTGCAATAGATGAGGCTCACTGTATCTCTCAATGGGGACACGAATTTCGACCAAGCTATACAAAAATCTCAGATTTTATAGAGCTTCTGCCCTATCGCCCAATAGTTGCCGCCTTTACTGCAACAGCAACAAGCCTTGTTAAACAAGATATTGCTGAAAAGCTAAAGCTCAATTCGCCATTTGAGCTTACAACTGGCTTTGACAGACCAAATCTTCATTTTGCCGTTTATAAACCTCTCTCCAAAGAAAGCTGGATATTAAATTATCTTGAAAGAAATTCTGATGAATCAGGCATAATCTACTGCTCATCAAGAAAAATAGTTGAAAGATTATGTGAAACACTTTCTGAAAATGGCATAGACGCTCTACCCTATCACGCAGGAATGTCCGATGAACTACGAACCAAAAATCAGGACGACTTCATATATGACAGAGTTAAAATTATAGTTGCGACCTCCGCTTTTGGTATGGGCATAAACAAGCCAAATGTACGCTTTGTAATACACTACCATATGCCAAGAAATATTGAACAATATTATCAAGAAGCTGGTCGTGCAGGTCGTGACGGTGAAAAAGCCGAATGCATCTTACTTTATAGCGGTTCAGATGTTTCTCTTAATAAATTTATGATTAACAAAGGCAGTGAGGAAAACGAAAGTCTTACTCCCGAAGAAAGAAAAGCTTTTCTTAAAGAAGAGCTTGAAAAGCTAAGAATAATGACCTTCTATTCTACCTCAAAAACAGTTTGTCTTAGAAAGCGTATGCTTAATTATTTCGGCGAGTATGCACCCCAGCATTGCAATAATTGCAGTGTATGTGAGGGTTACGCAAACGATGACTATTCAGAAATTATAAAACCAATCCGCAAAACTGAAAGCTATACCAAAGAGGAAGTTATTCCCGATAAGGAGCTTTTCGAGCATTTAAAGGTCTTGCGAAAAAATATCGCTATGCGACAGAGCGTTCCTGCTTATGTTGTATTTTCAGATGCAACACTGCGAGAAATGTCAGGCACTAAGCCAAGAACCGAAAAAGAATTTTTATCCATAAATGGCATCGGCGATAATAAGCTAAAACGCTACGGTTCAATCTTCCTTGCCGAAATCCAAAAATACATTGATTAAAAAGGTATATAAATATGAAAAACTATATATTCATTGAAACTCCTCTTGGTAAAATGACTCTTGCTGAGGAAAACGACTATATAACTAATATTGCTTATGGCGAGATAACTCTTGAAGCTTCTTGCGAAAACGAAACAGAACTTTTAAGCCAAGCCAAGCAACAGCTTGCAGAATATTTCAACGGTGAACGCAAAGAATTTAATCTTCCACTAAAGCCTTCTGGAACAGTATTTCAGCTTTCAGTTTGGAAAGCATTAACAGAAATTCCTTATGGCAAAACAGCAAGCTATAAAACTATTGCCAATAAAATACATCAGCCTTGTGCGGCAAGAGCTGTCGGAATGGCAAATAACAAAAATCCTATTGTAATAGCTATCCCTTGTCATAGAGTTGTCGGTGCAAAAGGCATTATAAAGGGGTATGGCGGAGGAGTAGATAAACTTAAATTCCTTCTAAAGCTCGAAAATATTACAGATGTTGAAGATTTTCCAATAAAGTGGTAAAATAAATTTATGGTGGTGAGTTTAGTGAAAATACATCAAATGGAACTAAACAATAAGCCGTTCAATATGATTAAAAACGGCAGAAAAAATATTGAGCTTAGACTTTATGACGAAAAACGCAGAAAGCTTAATATTGGCGATGAAATTATCTTTAGAAATCTTAAAGATGGCGAAACAATAAGTGTTACAGTCTTAGCACTACATAAATATGAAAGCTTCGCAGAGCTTTACAAGCATTTTGATAAAGCTTCTATTGGTTATGAAGATAATGAATTTGCGAATCCTGAAGATATGAACGAATATTACACTCCAGAAAAACAAAAGCAATATGGTGTTGTTGGAATTGAAATTGCACTTAATGAGTAATTGAGCTTTCCCAATATATATGGGCAAGCTTTGCTCGCTCGCCAAGAAACTACTATTATATAAAAGTAACTTTTAAATATTGACAATAATTTATTAGGAGCTGAACCTATGGCAGTTCAAAATTCCACAACTAAAAAGCATATACATCAACGACCGCTATTCTATATTAAAGAAATTATTGAAAATATCTTCGGTGGAATTATAATCGGCTCTACAATATTTGTTGGTGGTATAAACTGTGGAGCAATGGCAAATATCGTTAGTCTTTATGATAAGCTTATACACTCAATAGGCAAGCTATTCAAAAACTTTAATTATAATTTTCTACTGCTTTTGCAGATTGTAGCAGGCATTGTCGTTGGGATACTCCTGTTTTCGCAGATAATATTAGATTTAATGCAAAAATTTGAATATCCTATGATGTACCTTTTTATTGGTGCAATTATTGGTTCTCTGCCGTCAATTTACCGCCGCGGAAAAATTAAAAAATTCAATCCTCTCTATCTCTTATGGGTAATTCTTGGCGGAGTACTTGCTTATGCTCTTGATTTTTTACCTAAAAATCACTTCATAATCAATCCAACAGATTACTTTCAAAGCTATGGAACGCTGTTTATAAGTGGTATAGTATCGGCAATAGCTATACTTATTCCAGGAATAAGTCTTTCGCATAGCTTATATTTTATTGGAATGTATAATTCCATACTTTCATCAATTATCAGCCTTGATTTACTAAACTTATTTTTTATTTTTCTCGGATTTTTTATAGGTTGTCTGTTTATATCAAAAATCCTTAGCTTCACAATCAAGCATTTTCTCGCCCCAACACACCTTATAATAATGGGTTCAATGCTTACTTGTGTAATAGAAATTTTTCCGGGAATACCAAATAATTATATTATGATTGCCTGTATAGCAGGATTTATTTTCGGAGCAGGTGGAGTTTATCTTATAACAAAATAATATATATTAGTAACTATGTATATTGACATCAAAGAAAATTTATATCTGCACCTACAAAATTTACAAAAAAATCTTTGACTTTTGCGTTAGATTGTGCTAAAATGTTAGAAGAGGTATTGCAAAATGGGAATGGTAACAGTTATAACCTCCGGCAAAGGAGGAACAGGAAAATCTACGGTTTCCGTAGGTTTAGCGGCGGCACTTGTTCGCCGTGGAAACAGAGTTCTGCTTATAGATTGTGACGCTGGTATGCGTGGCATCGACCTTATGCTTGGTGTCAGCAGCGACCTTGTCTTTGATATAGCAGATGTTATTAATGGAAGCTGTCCGCCTGCGAGTGCTATCTATCCTTGCAAAAATATGGCAGAGCTTTATGTGCTGCCTGCTCCGCAGAGCGTTCACGATGAGCTTAGCCCCTATCTTATGCGACAGCTTACAAATATTCTTCGTAAATATTACGACCATATAATTATCGACTGCCCCGCGGGTATCGGCTCAGGCTTTGAGGCCGCTATCGCTCCTGCGGATAGAGCATTCCTCGTCTGTAACGCAGACCCGCTCTCGGCCCGTGGCTGTTCTATGGTCAGAGAAAACCTTCAATCGGCAGGAATAACAGATATAAGACTTGTAATCAACAAATTTTCTGAAAAAAAATTCAGAAAAGCCAATCTCTACGAAGATTTAGATGCAGTCATTGACGAAGCAGGTGCAAGACTTATAGCAGTAATTCCAGAAGATTTTACTGCGTCAGCACTTTCTCAACAGGGCAAACCTATTGAAGGAAACTCTGATGCTGTCTATGCCTTTAACCGATTTGCCGCAAGGGCGGACGGAGAGAATGTTCCTCTCGAAATAAAATAAGCCCTATATACAAATTGTAACTTAAACTCTTAGGAGGTAATTTTTAATGAATATAGCTCTTATTGCACACGATTCAAAAAAGGAACTTATGGTTCAGTTCTGTATCGCATATTGTGGTATTCTAAGCAGACATACCCTATGTGCAACAGGTGTGACAGGCAAGCTCGTAGCAGAAGCAACTGGTCTTGAGATTCAGCGTTTTCTCGGCGGTGCTCAGGGTGGTGACCAGCAAATCGCCGCAAGAATTGCATTCAATGAAGTTGATATGCTTATCTTTCTGCGTGACCCACAGAATCCAAAGCCACACGAACCAAACGATATAAACCTTCTTCGCCTTTGTGATATGCACAATATTCCAGTTGCAACAAATATTGCCACTGGTGAAGTTCTTATCCATGGTCTTGAGCGTGGTGACCTTGATTGGCGTAATATCGTAAAATCTTAATTGAATTAAGAAATAAATATTTTGTTAATACAAGCAGTATTAGGAAATTCTGCAATAAATGTAGCGTATATCTACAAACTAAAATAACTGCGTTTCCTTAAACTAAGGATACGCAGTTATTTATTTTAATATAAGGAACGATTGACAGGTATTATTATATCGTGTATACTTATCAGTATGAGGATATTCGCACATACGGTAGGCGGTTCTCCCTGAGTAAGGGAGGTGATAATATGGTTACATACAGCGAACTTATTCAGTTTGTCATTATGTTGACTGAGGTTATCACTCTTTGCTATCTTATCTTCAAAGATAAAAAGTAAAGCGTTTCTTTTTAATATAAAATAAAAGAAACACCGCCAAACTCTCACAAAGTCACGGTGTTTCTTTTACACTATTCGAGGGAGAACCGCTTACTGCGAATATCCTCCGTACTGTCTATATTATAATCTCTAAAATGCTAAAAGTCAAGCAAATAACTTTGAACATAAAGGAAGATAGAAAATGGATTTAATTACTAAAAGTGTAAAAGGAACTCAAGATGTACTGCCAAAAGAAAGCTATAAGTGGCAGTTTATCGAAAAAATAATGAGAGAAGAAGCCAATGCTCACTCATTCAAGGAAATTCGTACACCTGTTTTTGAGCATACAGAGCTTTTCCAGCGTTCAGTTGGTGATACAACAGATGTTGTCCAAAAGGAAATGTATACATTTAATACTAAGGGCGAAGATTCAATCACACTCCGTCCAGAGGGTACAGCTGGTTCAGCAAGAGCTATCCTTGAACACGGTGTATATAATGACGGCTATCCTATCAAGGCTTACTATTTCACATCTTGCTACCGTTACGAAAAGCCACAAAAGGGCAGACTTCGTGAATTTCACCAGTTTGGTATGGAAGTATACGGTGCAGCCTCATATTTTGCTGACGCTGAAGTTATATGTGCAGCAGATTCGATATTCAAGCGTCTTGGAGTTAAGGGATTAAACCTTGAAATTAACTCTATTGGTTGTCCAAATTGTCGTGCAAATTATCACAAAGCCCTTAAAGAATATTTCGCAGAACACACATCAGAGCTTTGCGAAACCTGCCTTTCCCGACTTGAGAAAAATCCAATGAGAATACTTGACTGCAAAAGTCCTATCTGCTCTAAAATTGCAGAAAAAGCTCCAACTGTTCTTGATTATATCTGTGATGATTGTAGAGAGCACTTTGAGGGTGTAAAAAAGTGTCTTGATTCCGTTGGTATAGAATATACTGTAAACCCAACTATCGTTCGTGGACTTGATTATTATACACGCACAGTTTTTGAGTTTGTTTCCTCATCTATTGGTGCTCAGGGTACAGTCTGTGGTGGTGGTCGCTATGATGGACTTATCGAAGAGCTTGGCGGTCAGCACACACCATCTCTCGGATATGCAATCGGCATCGAACGACTTCTTCTCTTGCTTGAAGCTCAAGGCATTGAAATTCCAGCCGCACCAACCTGTGATATTTATATTGCAGGCTTAGGCGAAAAAGCACAGCTTAAATCCTTTGAGCTTGTAAAAACAGTTCGTTCATCATCACTTTCTGCTGAATGTGATATTGTAGGCAGAAGCCTTAAAGCACAGATGAAATATGCTGATAAAATCGGAGCAAAGTTCAGCATAGTCCTCGGCGATAGTGAGATTGAGAGTGGCAAAGCACAGCTCAAAAATATGGAAACTGGTGAGAAAACAGAAATTTCTCTCGGAGAAAACTTCTTCTCAGATTTCTATAATGTCTATATTCAATCGCAGTTCGCTGTAAAATAATAAATTAAAAGTGGTTGCAAGCCTAAAAAGCTTGTAACCACTTTTTATAAACTCAAAATTGTAGATTTAAGAGTTCTGATAAGTTTTCAACAATATAGTCTGGAAATGTTGAAAGCTTGTCAGGATTTCCCAATCCTCCAAATCCTTGCTTTATCCACACTGTTCTCATTCCTATATGCTGTGCAGTAATAATATCATTATCAAGCCTATCCCCTATCATATAAGCATTTTGTGCAGAACAATTTGCCTGCTTCAATGCAAATTTAAAAATCCGTTCATCAGGCTTTGCAAAACCAATATCAGACGAAGAAACAACTATATTAAAGTAATCATATATTCCAAACTGTCTTAACCTTTCTGATAAATCTTTATTTTGGTTTGCAATAATTCCAAGATTATACTTTACACTTAAATAATTTAAAACATAATCTGCCTGTGGATAAATAGTTTCAAGCTCACTTTTCCAAGGGACTTTCTTTAGTCCACATCTTTCTAAAGCACACTTATAGAAATTCATATTACAACAAGCATAATATTCCATATTATAATAAAATTCATAATAGCTAATAGAACTCCCATTGATAGTATCAATAATTCTTTGCTTTTCACATTCTGTTTCATCTATAAGTGTAGAACCGACATCGAAAAACAACCATTTTTTCATAAATTCCTCCAAAATAGCAACACCCCGCCTATCAGAAATTATCCGATAAATGGGGTGTTATTTTATAAAGCCAATATTATTATGATATATATTTTCTCATTTTTCTACGAACAATAAGAACAATCGCTGCAATAATACCGATAATCAAAACAGAACCACCAATAGTTACACTATAGAACATTGGCTTATTAGCATAGAAAATAACGAAATTATTCGGTGAAACAGTTATATTTGAAATAATTTTCTTATTTTCATTAAACTGTCCATTTGAACCTACCGAACAATCATCACAGTAAAATACGACTTGGTTTTCAAAACCTTCTGGAATATTAAATTCAACCTTGCCATTATTACTGCTCAGATATTTTAATAAATCCTCTCCAGATTTATTAAACAAAACATTTATTTCCTTGCCATTAGAATCAAGAATAACTATTCTCAAGCTTCCCAATTTTCCTCCATTATCCGAAGGAATAACTGTAACTTTCTGCTCCTGTACCTGATAACGACCATTATCCTCTATACCACTGACTATAAGTGTAGGTGGAGTCTTATCAACTACAAACTTAACTTCAAGACCTTTCAAATCGCTATAAGCCACAGAACCAGCCTTATCAGTTGATTCAATTTTTATATCGTAATCGCTCTCATTTTCAAACAACGATGAACTTATAACATATTTTCTCTCGCACCACTTAGAAGTATCTGTGGTTTCAGAGCTTGTATATCCCTCATTTTCTTTAAGAGCTGTTCCGTTAAGCTTAACTACATAATTTTCTATCGGGTCAACATTTATCTCTTGAATAACTATATCATTATCAACGCTTGAAACATAATAGTTATCTAAAAGCTTTTGTGTATTCTCATCAATCTTAAAGGTTGAACCATTTCGGTTTATAGAGAATTCTGCATTATCATATGTCTTGCCATCATCAAGAAGAATCTTGTCTGTCTTATTGCCAGACATATCTGCAACAGAACAGCTAAGTGTATATACTGCATCATCACTAAGATTATCAACAACATATGAATATGATGTACTGCTATTTTTTCTGAGATACTTGCTAAGGTCAATGCTTTCTCTTGTAAATTGTCCTGAGCTTGTCATCATAAGTGCTTCAAGAACTGGCTTAAAGCTATTATAATCAATATTAGTATCGCTTGCCTCAATAGTAAAGCCATAGGTCTTATCCTTGTTAGCAGTATTATTTTTGATATTAGTAACCTTTAAGCTTGGTTTCTTAGTATCAATAACCAGATAATCAGAAGTATAGTTATTCATCTTATTCTTTGAACGGTCTGTATATTCAACCTCTATACGATATTTTCCGTCCTTATCAATCGAGAAAGTACCTGTGTGTAAATCTGAACTATTATCTGTCCAGCTTACTGAAGGGTTCAATGTACGCTCTGCGTTTATATCATAAACCATAACCCTGACATCTTCAGAATAGAAATTAGCTTCATTTATTTTTAGTGTGGCATCTATTTTACCATCATAATAAGCTGTTCCATCTGCTGTTGATATTGGTTTATTAAGAGTTACATCTATTTCAGGTTTGATATTATCAACTATTATCTTCTTAGTATCTGATTTATCACTATCATTCTGCGACATATCATATGCTGTAAATTTAACAGTACCATTATACTGATGCTGAGCATCAAGAACTGATTTTGGAATTTTGAATATTGCAGTATTCACATTGCCATTTCTCTTTATATCAGCCCTGCTGATTGCTTCATTAAGCAGCTGTGCATTAACATCACTTGAATTATTATCCTTCAGATAACTATATACAAATTTTCCAATAGCTGTAGTATCATCTTCTGCTGAAATAGTAACAGTAACAGGTGCATTGTAATAACCAAATGTTATAGAATTAAGCACATTCTGAAAAACATTCTGGCTATATGATATTCTCAAGTTTTTAGGTGCAGTCTTATCAACTGTAAACTTATCCTCAACATTATTCTGCACTTTTCTTCCAGCCAAATCCTCATACTCTATCTTAAAGGTATAATTAGCGTCAGTCGAATATTTAATATTTGCTGTGTATACATCGCCATTTTTTATCCAGTTGCTTCTCTTGCTAAGGTATTGAGCATAATTCTCAACACCAACAGCCTTTCCATTAACATCAACCGCAGTAATATTTGCAGCAATCTCATCTGCTCTGAAATTACGCTCAATAACACTAATAGTAGCTATCTGTGCAGAATTATAGTATTTAATTCCATTAGCAGTATTTACAACCTTATTTGGAGAATATACAACATTGATTACAGGATTAGTATGGTCAACAATAATCTCATTCGATGTATAAGTTTTCATCTTATTATTTGACCTATCAATATAACTAATCTTTATGATATACTCTCCCTCTTTTGAGAGTGTAAGACTGCCTGTCCAAGTATCGCCATTCTGTTTCCAGTTATTCAGCTTTTGCTTTGAGCCATTAACTTCTATATTAACATCTTCTGAATAGAAGTTTGCCTCAGTAATTTTAATAGTAGCTGTTGCACTGTCCTTATAGTATAGCTTATATAAATTTCCTTCTGTACCATAGTTGTAATTACTTACATCATTCATATCAGATGCAGTAACAATCCTATCAGCCTTACTAAATTCAACACTTCTTGTTGGTGAGATATTATCGACTATAAGAATACTATTTTTACTATCATTCTTTACATTGCTTGTATTTCCGGACCTATCAATTGCAGTAAAGGAAATTTTTCCTCTATACTGTTTTGATTGATCGGCTGTAAGAGTGAATTTTGCAGTTGCTATTTTCTTATCTGATGTAATTGTCATATTTTCACGGTTAATAGTTCCGCCATCACTTTTCAGATTTTTAGTAGTACTTGAACCATTTTCTCTTGTATATGTCCATGTCATACTTTCAACGCCTGAAATATCATCAACCGCTGTCAAAGTAACTGTAACATCTTTCTGATATGCGTAATAACCAAAAGTAATGCCATTTAATACACTTTCCCAGAAATTAAGTTCTTTACTATATGAAATTTTCATCTTTGAAGTTGCTGGAGCATACTCATCAACTGTAAATTTATCCTGCTTATAGTTATCAGCAGAGTGAGAAGCCAAATCGGAATAAGAAATATCAAAAGTATAATTTGCATTTACCGAATACTTTATTGTTGCTGTATATGTATCTCCATTCTTTTTCCAGCTATCTCTTGATGAAAGATATGCCGCATAGTCAGTTACTTTGATGTTATTTCCACCTGCGTCCTTAGCACTAACTGTTACTGCAACATCATCTGCACGGAAATTACGCTCAGTAATTTTAATAGTTGCTGTCTGCTGTTTATTGCAGTAAACATTTTTATTTGCATCAGAAATTTTATCTTCTGGAGAATATTGAACATCTATAACAGGCTTTGTCCTATCAATAATTATAACATTCGACTCATACGACTTCATTTCATTAGTCGAACGGTCCGTATATGTCATTTTAATAATATGCTCTCCCTCATCACTTAGGGTAAGCGTATTTGTATACTCATCACCATTTTGTTGCCAATTTTCGCTAAAGTCTATAGACTTACCATTATCATATAGATTAATATCCTCGCTAAAGAAGTTAGCCTCTTTAACCGTAAATTTGAGAGTGGCATCGTCTTTATAATAAAGTCTGTAATTATTAGTGTCAGACTTCATATCATATGTAGCATTTTTAAAGCTATCTGCATATATTGACTTTACAAAGTTGCTTGTTTGATATTCAACACTTCTTGTCGGTGAAATATTATCAACAACAGTTATTCTCTCATCTTTGTTTTCTACTGGATAAGTTGCTATTTTTCCTGCCATATCAGTAACCGTAAACGAAATCGTTCCACGATACTGTTTGCTTTCCTCTGCTGACAATTCAACTGTTACTTCACCAGTTTTTCCATCTTCAGAGAATGTAATATCTTCTTTTTTAAAGTGCTTACTTACATCAGCAACAGACGAATCACTTGAACCGACCTGTCTTTGATATTCCCAATCAATCGAATCAATACCAGAAGTCATATCATCTGCACTAAATGTAATTGTTACATTATCCTTATAATAATAGGTATTGAATGTAATATTATCAATAATTTCTTCAAAGAAGTTCTTTTCCTCTGAATATTTGGCATTAAGATTTGTTGGTGGTGCTTGGTCAATCGTAAAATCAGGTGAATTATACTTTTCCTCAGCATTGTTACCTGCGAGGTCAGTATAATTTAATGTAAAACTATAATTTGCATCTGCGTTAAACTCAATTTCAATATAATGATTATTTCCATCAGAAATCCACTCTCCATTATGAAGTGTATCATTCAATTCTTTAAGAACTGTTTCATAATCGCTTATATTATTAAGTGTAACATCTTGTGCTTTAAGCTCAAATATAATATCATCGGCTCTGAAATTTACTTCATCAACTGATACCTTTGCTCTAATTTTTGTTGTATAGAATTTTTCGTTCACAGCCGGAGAATCAGAAAAATAGTCAACAGAAATTATCGGTTTTGTTTCATCTATGACAAAGCTTGATGTTTTTTCATCAGAAACCTGTCCAAGCTCATCACTTGCAATAACAGAAATGTTATAAACTCCATCTTCACTAAATTTAATTGAGTTTGTCCATGTTATCTTTGCTGTATTACCATTCTTAACCCATTCATCATTTTCAAGTTTATATCCACTTTCAGAAAGCTTCTTATTATTGATAAAAATATCAACCTTGTCCGCATCAAAATTGCTTTCAGAAATGCTAATATTGGCTACAACAGATTTATTGTAATACTGTCCATTAGTTGCCACAGCCTCAGAATTAAGCTTAATATCAACATCAGGCTTTCTATTATCAACTATAACCTTAGCATTTTTATCGTATTCTGTTTCAAGTCCTGCCTTACTTTTTGCAATAAACTTAATATCTCCTCGGAACTCAGCCTCTATCTTAAATGATGCTTTATAATAGGTCTTTCCGTTGTCATCTATCGCTGTTTCTATATTATCGAGTATAACATTTTCACTAACCTTATTTTCTATGTCAAGTTCTCTGCCAGCTTCAGGTATTAACTCATAAGAAAAACTCTCTATACCAGAAATATCCTCATACGCACTCAAGGTTACTTCAATATTTGTATCTCTACTGCTTACAAGTCCAAATGTAATATAATCAAGAATAGTATTATATACATTTTTTTCGCTCTTATAAGAAATATCAAGATTATAAGGTTTAGTATTATCAATATTTATATTTTCTTTTTCTACTCCATAAACTATTCCATTTTCATTATTTCTAACATAAAATTGAATATGCTGATTTTTTCCATTGTTAGTATATACGTATTCATCTTTCCAATTACTCTCACCAATGCTCATATTATCACTAATTTTATATCCTTCAGGAGGGGTAATAGTGACACCATTTGTTGTGTTATACCAGTCATTATAATCTGTCTTAGAATAATTACAATATAAAGAATCTGATTTTGCAATATCAAGATTGATATATGCCTCTGCATTAGATTCATTATAGCACTCGCCCTGTGCATTTTTAATAGTTACCTTATATTTTCCAATATCTTTATCCGCAAATTTTATGAGTCCTGTATTGTCTATTGAGGTTTTTCCTTCGCCAATCAACTTCTCATAAACACCATTATGAAGCTTGTAAATATTATAACTAACATTTATATCTACATCTTCCTCTTTTGGCAAAGCATACGAAAGCTGATATTGTTTTTGTTCACCATAATTAAGTTCAAGTGTATGGCCTGTAATTTTCTTATTACCAGCAAAAATATCAATGCTTCTGTCCCCACGCTTAACAGCTACTGTAAAATAACGAGTAGTAAATTTATTATAATGTCTTGTTTCATCAAAATTAAATCTGATGTTAAATTGTGCATTATCGCCAGCCTTTTTAACTATTATTCTATTTTCACTTAATTCCACATAATCGTTTTCTTCAATTTCAGCATTTAATAATGTCGCATTTTCTTGAATGCCACTAAACCAAGTAGGGCTAATTTCTATTTCGTCACCATAATTAACAATTTCAATCATTTTATTTGAATAAGAAATATCTTGGTCTGCTTTTCCTACTTCTACTGAATAAGAAGCTTCATTGATTTCTCTGCCATCTGAATCTCCAAATACATATGATTCGCTATCAAGTGTAGCTGTGATAGTTGCTTTTCCTATATCATTTCCAGTCACATTTCCATTCGTATCAACCGATGCAACCTTACTATCACTTGAGGAATATGTCAAAGTACCATATTCTGAATTAAAACCATTTAGTTTATTTTCAGCTTTTTCTCCATATTTAATGCTTAAGTTTTCTTTTTCAAATTTTGGTCTTACTATATCTTTGTCTACAAGAATTTCTTTTGTTTCGATTGTTTTAATCTTATAATTTAAATTTAAACTTTTTATATCTGCTTTTACTTTAAATCTACAAGCCTTATGAAAACTTAACTTACCTTCAGAGTCAATCTCAACATAATCACTATATTGCTTCGTATTAACATTGCTACCATCAAGACGGGTAACCTTTGATATATAATATGTTATCTCAACTTCTCCAGCGTCTTCAGAAATATTTGTTACTTTAAGTTGATTACTTTTGCTATTTACCTTAGGATTTTGAGGAACGCCTAAAAATTCTATTTCATCACCTAATTCCTTTGCTTCTACTGTAACTTTAAAACTCAATTCACTTTTCTTATACTTTCCATCATAAGGCACCATTACATTAATAGTAGCCTCACCAACACTATTGGCGTTAAGGTTAATGTATGAACCATTTTTTACAACAGAAACTATCTTTTCATTAGAAGATGTTGCTGTTATATTGCTTAAATACTCACTATTAGAGTTATCTGGTTTTACATATATATCCATACTATGACTATAAATCATATCAAGTGCTGAAGAAAACTCTTTTTCTTTACCATTTTCTAACCTATATGCAAGCCTCAGACTTTCATTACCAAGTAATTTTTCAACAGTTATAGGTCGTATTTCATAAACTTTTTTACCTTTAAAATTATCTATATTTCCTGTTAATGAACTTTCTGCAACCTCAATATTATCAGGATTTAAGTTGTTATATACCACAGTTTGGGTTTGATATTCACTAGATGTGAGTGTAAATTCATATATTTCATTCTGATAAAGCTCGGTTGTATACTTATTTAGTCCTTCAGTATACCTCATATATTTACTGCCACGCTCATCAAGAACTAATTTTCCATTTTTATTTGTTATGTAGTGTTTAACAAGTATGCTGTTATTTTCAAAATTAGAGGAATCTACAACATTTTTAGTTGCACTGCTTTCAGATATAAGTTCCTCTAAAGAGATTGAATAATATGCCCCCTTGTCTTTATAAAGCATAATATTAGAAACAGTATTTGATTGAACTTCAACCATATCTATATCACTTGAACTATATCCATAGGCATCAGCTGATACTATATCAACATATACAGTTCCATTATCATCTAATTCAATTTTTGCTTGACCATTACTGCCTGAATAAGCAACCTTTTCATCAGAAATAAGATTCTTTTTATCTATATCAGCATATACCTTATACTTAAAAACCGTATTCGGCACAGGAATATTGGAACTTTTACCTTTAGTAATTGCATTTAAAGTCAAAATTATTTTATTATCTGTGTTCTCAGTGCTATGTTGAGCAACACTTAGATTGTTAGTACTTTCATCATTATAAGAAACTGCTTCTGCTGAATTAAACGAGCTTCCTATATTAAGTCCAAGTATTGGAATAAGTAATGCCAGAACACCAGAAACAATTCTATCTCTAAGTTTAATATTACTATCTGCCATCTTAAGCTTCACTCCTTTTTTTATTTATAATCAAGCAATTAAACATCTTACCATTTAATATGCAGTGCATAATAAATGTAAAAGTAACTGCACTAAAAAATATATAACATATATATAATGTACCATCAGTTGCAATCGTTAAGATAATAAGTCCTATAATACTGATTATCAACAAAATATCAAAAATGGCAGCAATTTTATTCTGAAAGAATTTTATAATACCTATTCCTCTTTTTGCCTCTTTTATTCCATTTATATTTTTTCTAGCTAAAAATAGGCTTATCATACCAAAGATTAAAGTAAGCCAAAAGATAATACCAACGATAATATTATAAGCATTACTTCCACTATCAATATTCGTCTGTATAAGTGGCATTACTAAAAATGTAGCCGACATTATAAAAAATGCAATCATTGATAACAAGAGAAAAGCTTTTCCCTTACTATTCTCATTTTTCATTTAGGTAACCTCCTAATTTATAATTTCATCTGTCCATATATATGTAATATCATATATAATCGCAAACTCTTTTGGTTCTGAACCATTATCAGTACCAGCCTTATTATTCAAAACACTTGTTTCTTCTAATGAACTCATCTGCAATAAAACCGTAGTTTCATTACCTCTTTGCTTAAGCACAGTAGTTTCATTATAAGGTGCTAATGATGCCGTCTTAAATTTTTCAGTTACTGGTGAATCCGAGTCCATTGATACATTTGTCTTCTTCATAAGTTTGCCAGACGATGAAAAATCAATTTCGTTATGTGCTTTACCTTTTTTGTGTTTAAGTCTTTGGCTCATTGATTGTTCTGTATGCTCATTTATACTTTTGATTGCCTTTCGTGCTGTAGCACCAGTTAAAAAACCGACTATCTTAGGAATTTTAAAGACAAAAAAGAGTATGATAGACAAAACCAACATAATTATGCACATTATAAGTGAGCCATAGAAGATATATTGATATATTTCATATGTCATTCATTGCCACTTCCTTTTTCTGCACTTGTTATTTTATATTTCTCCATAGTATCAGAAATTATAGCACTAACCTGTTGCTTTTGCTCTTTATATATAGAGTCATCAATATCCGCAAGACTTGAATTCATATCACTCAGAAGTGTATTAATATCATTATAACTCAAGCCATTATTTTTTATAGCATTCACAAAACCATTTGCATTATTATAAATTATATTTGTTATACTGTTTATAACATTTATCTTGGTATCACTTTCCTCAGGAGTTTTTCCCAAACCATTTATCTTAGATTCAAGCTTAGTAAGCTTATCCCATAGGTTCTTATATTCTTGAAGTTCTTTACCTTTCTGTACCATTGTAGACTGATGATTTTGGTCAATAAGTTGAAGGCAAGACGCAATATCACAAAAGATAGAAGCCATTTCATATTTATTCTTTGCCTCTGAAAACCATTTTGAGGCATTAACATATCTTTCTCTATCATTTGTTGTATCTGATGAAAAAAGAAAGGCATTTCCAAATTCATAGCATACATCAATATAACCATCATAATTTTTTTCTTTAAGTTCTTCAAGAACATTTACCGTTTCTGAATATCCATTAGAATTTTTTCTGTCAAGTCCAGCCTGAAGCTGATTAAGCCCATCTGCTTCCTCTTTTGTTAGTGTATCTGTTCTCAGATAATTAACAAGCTCAATATAAGCATCAGTTTTTGATGGGTCAGTCAAGATTGCATTATAATAATCGTCTAAAGATTTAGCATTTGAAAGTATGTAAGAGTAGTTTTTACTTTTAACATTTTCGGCTGATGCGTTACCCCATATGGCTACACAACCAAAACCTATTGTAAGTATAACACTTGTAATGAATATTCCCAAACGAAATTTCATTTTTCTTCTATAGGTATTATCCATCTCATCAAAATGCTCAAGGTCATACATAAGCTCCGCACAAGATTGATACCTTGCATCGGGGTCACGCTGTGTGCATTTCATAATAATTTTTTCAAGACCATTGGAAAGTGCAGGGTTTATCTGACGGATAGGTTTTATTTCATAAGGCGGTTCGCAAGGATTCATTCCAGTAACAAGATGATAAAGAGTTGCACCAAGACAATAAATATCTGTTCTTGCATCTGTCTGTCCCATTCCACCAAATTGCTCTGGTGCAGCATAGCCTATTGTTCCAAGACAAGTTGTATCAGCTATATTTTTAGACTTATACTCTCTCGCTGTGCCAAAATCTATCAGAGTAATACTTCCATCTGGTTTTAACATAACATTTGCAGGCTTCATATCTCGATATATTATTGGGGGTTTTCTTGAATGAAGGTATCCTAAAACATCGCATAATTGCTTTGCCCATTCAACAACATTTTCCTGAGATTGTGCCCCATACTCTTCCAAAGTTTTGCTCAAAGGATTACCCTGTATGTAATCCATAACTATAAGAAAAGTATTATCATCTTCTATAACATCGACAATACTCGGCAAACTTGGGTGACTTAATTTTTTAAGCATATCAGTTTCAACAATGAGTCCTTGCTTTATAAGCTCAAAGTCTTTTACACCATCTTTTCTGACTTCTTTAATAGCCCACTGTTTATTTGCCTTTTCATTCATAGCAAGGTATACAACGCTCATGCCGCCCTGTCCTACCTTGTTAAGAATTTTATATTTTCCGTCTATAATTGACCCTATCTTTAGCATAATTATCCCTCAAAAATAAACTAACTAAGGCACCACCGCACAAATAAAGAAAAATTCCTGTAATTATTTATGCGGTGCTGCCCTAATTTTTAATCAAAATGTTCTGATTAGAGCAACAGAAATATTATCTCGCTCCATTCGTTCCTTATTAAGTTCTATAAGATCTTTAGAATTTTGCGTCATAATATCGTTGCTAATCAATAATTCTGGTTTTAATTTTGTGTATATTTCTTCTTGAGTTATTTCGTGTCGAAGACCGTCTGAACATAACATATATACTGTGTTTATATCTGATTTCAAGTAAAAAACATCAGGGTAAACCTTCTCAGATGCACCAACGCACTGCAATAAAACATTTCGTCTTCTGTCAGTTTTAGCCTGCTCAGGTGTCATATGTCCGAGTGCTATCTCACGAGCAATAAAAGTCTGGTCTTGTGTTATCTGATTTATGTCATCATTTATAATGTATGCTCTTGAGTCACCTACATTTATAATATAACATTCACTTTGAGTTATCAACATAGCAACAACCGTTGTACCAAGCTTTATTCCTTGTGAATCTCCATAGCGACCTATGATTTCATTTTGTCCTGAGATAATATCTTTCCACTGAGAGAATATAACTGACTGGTCAAGGGTTTGTCTTGTCAAAATAGGAAGTTGTTCATTCACCCATTTATCAAAGGCCTTTATTACTGTTGCACTTGCAACCTCACCTTTTTGCAGTCCGCCCATACCATCACATACTATGGCGAAAGCCATTCGTCCCTGATATGTATCAATAATTTTAACGCTCAGACTATCTTGATTTGTATTTTTTACTATTCCAATATCAGTTTCTGCTGAAACCATAAAATCCATTATTTTACACCCTTTCAAAATGAAAGCTTAAATTATACTATCTCAAAAGTAAATTTTTCATTTGCAAGGGTAATCTCACACCCTGATTCAAGCTTCGCTTCAACATTACTTGTAAGCATCTGTCCATCTAAGAAGGTATGATTTGTAGAATTAGTATCAACAATAAAATATTCACCATTTTTACAAATTATATTTGCGTGGCTTCTGCTTATTGCAGGATTATCACCTATAAAGTAATCCACAAAGCTTCTCTCTTTACCTATATAAAAGACATCTTTTGTTATTTTTATTCTTTCATTATTTTTCTTTCTTACCAAATATGCTGATTTAGCTTGTTGATATGTTGTTCCCATATCACTTCCAAGAACAGTCGTATCACCAATATTGTCACCTGATAAAACTGTTGTATCTCCAAAATTAGGTTGTACCATATTAGCAGGCTGCTGAACTGGAGCAAAATTATTTATAGGCACATTATTACTAACAGCACTATTATTTGCCACTTGAGTAGCAGGTACTTTTGCAGGTGTTACAACCGTATTGGGTGCTGGCATAGGGTTATAAGTTGATGTTGGTTGCTGTACTTGTGTATATTGAATTTGCGGTTGAGCTTGAGGCTGCTGTATATTTTGTTTCTTACCACTTTTTTTAGCCTCTTTTTGTGCTTTATATATTGCAGCATTTTCCTTGTTATAGTGCTGCAATAAGTAAAACATACTCATCGGCTTTTCAGAACTTTCAGTTGTTTGCTGAGAAACGTTCTCTGGTTGAACTTTTCCTGGCACAGCAAATGATGATTGCGGTTTAGCCATAGTAGGAGATTTTTGTGGAATAGTAATACTTTGTGCAGGTGCTGCAATATTATTTGGTGTTTTAGGTTTCTGAACTGAACCTTGAAAACCTACGCTTGTATTAGTCTGTGAACTTGTTGGTGCCTGATATGTAGTTTCTGCTGGTTTTGGCATAACTGGTGTAGCTTGTACATTAGTTTTTTGAACATTTTGAGGTATAGCATTCTGAACTGCCACAGAAGTTGGCACAGCCTCTGTTTTCATTGCATCATTTTTTCCACCATCAATACTATCAAGTACCTCTTTAAAGCCTTTAAGTGAAAATGAAGCTGAACTATTCAAAAAGTTTATAAGCTTTGCAATATAATCACAGTTTTCTGTTTGGTCATAATTTAATGTAAAAACAATATTTCTGAAGAAATCTTTTAAATTATTATTTTCATTTGCAATACCATTAAAAGGAACACAAATTACTTCAGTCTGACAAGTACTAACATTAACAAAGATACAATCTAAGTCAAGAAGTATATAATTAGTATTAATCATATAATCTTCTGCAGAAATAAAAGCTGTCAAGATGCCTTTTAGAACACCAATAACCTTCTTTTTATTAACTGTACCTGTAAAAAATTGTTTTACGCTAACTTTTGCCGAAATATTATATTTTATGAATGAAATACCATCTGCACAGCCATAAATAGAAGCCAAAAAACCATCAATGTTATTATTGCTAATCATTCCTAATGCCAGCCTATCAGGTGTTGCATTTTTAGGAAAAACAAACTTTAAATATGTGTTTGTTCCTTGATTTTCATACGAAAAATTTTCCATCATAAAATATCTAACTCCCCTATCATAATCGAAGTTAATGTTATTGACAACTTAAAGCAATAACTAACCTATTTAAGCATTCTCTTAATAATTTACCACATATTCACTTTAATAGTCAACCGTCTATCAATTCCAACAAGACCTTGAAAATCAAATACAAACTTTTGTCTGTACTTAATAACCATAGTTAAAACACCATCTTCAACCGTACTCTCAGAAAAATCTAATTCTTCATTCTCAACTCCGATGAGCTTATATATTTCTTTAGCTTTTTCCTCTGCCTTTGTTATGTCCGATTCGCCAGTTAAATATCCTAAGAAACGATTTTTTATCACTTCGTTCTTATCAATTTCATAGAGTTCATTTCTGTTTCCATGCTTATAGTCATCAGCATCCTTATCATACCAACGCTTAGTAGATGCAAAGGTAGAATCTATACTATCTGCAGAAAAACTACCAGTAAACAAATTCTCCATAAAGGTTATCACCAATTCAGTTGCTGGGTTATCATCTTCATCTCTGATTTTTTCCGTTCCATAAGAATCTAATGAAAGGCTTTCAGCACTTTGTAGCATAGAATGGCTTATCATTTGCTGTCCCATAAACATTACAATAAACCCATATATAAAAAGTATAAGAAAAATAAAAATCGGAACAACTATACATGCTTCAAGTGAAATTGTGCCATCTTCACTTTTTCTTTTTTTTAACACTCAAAGCACCTCCTTAGTAACTTAAATCCTGACTATATTGTTTCGTAAATATGCTATTATCAGATATATTCAATATAGAAATAAAAGGATTAAAGGTAACCTTAGATGTTGTGTTTATTGTTGTGTAGGCCTGATTTATCTTAAAGTAACTTCCACTTCCCTTATCTACTGTCTTATCTTCTTCAGGTATAGTAGTACCACCTTGTATAATTTTTATCTCATCTTCTATTTTCTCAAGGTCTCCGTTACGATAATAGCTATCTGCTTCAAGCTGAATAATATTTGCTAACCTTCCCAGCTTTACATCGACCGTAGGCCCTAATTTTAATGCAAAAAATAGATATGCATTATATTTCATGTCAATTAAACCATCTTTAAAATCATTTTTACTATTCTTAAGTTTTTCATTTGATTCTTGAAGGTTCTTAATCTCTCCTTCTACTGCCTTCTTCATATCTCCATTTTCAATAGCAGCATCTTTAATCTTACCTAATAATACTGGAATTCCACTTGCCGAAAAATAACAGGTTTCTTTAATCAATGGTACATCAGAGCCATTAACTAATAATATAGTATCTATATATGATTCCGCAAGAATAAAAGCAATATAAACTACAAAAGCAAATAAGCCTGCGGTTGAGGCAATTCCTTTTATTGTTGTATCTTTCATAACTGGATAAATATTAGACACTAATCTCAGCATAAAAACATCAAAGAATGATTGTACCTGATTAAATATTTCATTTGATGTACCAACTAAAACATATTCAGCTTCTGCACCTTTAAACATATTGTCGCTTCCATATGCTACGTTGGACATATTTTCTAACATAGCTTGATACTCTTCCTGAGAAACTGACAATGGGGTACTTTGTGTTATAATATCTTCATATTTATAACCTGTAAGCGATTCTCCATCAAGATTAACTCTCTCTTGATTTTTGATTGATGATGTTGTGACTCCATTAGCTGCATTCGTCCTATTAGGCAAATTATAGACTATATATCCATCAATCAACAATTCATCATAAATTTTGCTTGGGTCTTTAATTTGTTCTATAAACTCCTGTACTTTAGCTATTTTACTAGAAACTTGGCTTGAAACAGATTTTATAACCGCTTTAGCTCCATTGAATATCTGTTTACAACCTTTAAAAAAGTCTAAAATTGACGGGTCAGAAGTAAGTGAAGACTTAACTGTTCTAATACCATCCATTAACTCTTGAATACCTTCGAGCAGTGTCTGAAACGGACTATCTCCGCTTGATAATAAATTACTTACACATTCTTGACTAAGCTTTGCATTTAATCTCCCATCAAATAATGTATGCATATTAAATAATGATTCCATCATTTTTACAAGCTCATCAAGAAATCCATCTATATTATCAGAACTATTATTAACAAAATCTTTAAGCAGATTATTCATAGCATCAATGTAGTTAGTTATACTATTTGCAAAATCGCCAATACCAAGTAAACCACTATCCAAACCATATATTTTTTTTATAGAGTTATTTAATTTTTCATTTCTTTCTGATTCAGATAAGGAACTATCATTCCAGTCATCATAATAGATACCCATAAGGGTACTAAGAAAACTCTTAATATTATCCTTGTCTGAACTAGTCAATTCGGAATAAGATGATGCATCACTCTTTGAAAGTTTAGATAATTTATTCCGATTTGAAATAAAATTATCCAATAATGTTATGTATTTTTCAAATTCTGTTTTATTAAAATCTTTTGCTGCTTCTTCCATTTTTTCGTAAAGGTTATCTATAACATCTTCAAATCCTACTTTTTCATCACTAGTTTTTTTGTGTAATTCTTCTACTTTTTCTTTAGCTTCATTAAAACTCTTTATTATTTCCAGAATATTTTCAAGCTTGCCCTTAAGAATAGCATAAGCTCCATCATTGTCAGAAAGTTTTTTTGCACTATTATAAATATTCTTTACTTTAGAAAAATAAGTATCATTTTCTAAGATGTTTTCTAACTTAGAATCAGCAGAGTTATTATTGTCAGTATGATAATCAAATTTATCATTATATAGTTGTGTAAGAAACTCATTGTTTGCTTTGATAAATTCATTTGTTTTTTTTTCAAACTCATCAGTTTTCAAATCTTCTAATGAATTTTTTATTTCATCTATAAAGCTAGCTACCTTATCCAATACTTCTGCAACAGCACTTGCTGCATCTACACCTTTTTCTACCTTTTCAAACTTTTCCTTTGTTTCATCGCTAAACCTATTTTCTATTTTTTCCATTACACCTGTTGAGCCCACTATATCCTTCAACATATTTACAGGAACATTTATTTCTGCATTGTCTTTTATCTGTGTTTTAAGAACATCAGGTTCACTAAGTGGATTTTTACCATTTGCTTTAGTATCTCCAGTAGTTATTGCATTTCCCAGAATACTTAAATTGTCATTTAGGTCATTTATAAAGTTTTTAAAGACATCATCATCTTCTTGCTGTGACATAGCAAATAATCCAAACCTATCTTTCAAATATTCATCAGAATTCGCCAAAGATGAAAATTGAGTTGCATCTACTACATCACGATATGTCTGAACTGCACCTTGATATCTATATACTTCAACTAAACCACAAGCAATAGAAACAAATGGTGTTACAAGTACACAAAGAAAAATAGACATAGCACCTTTACAAGATTGCTTGATTTTTTTTACCACCGATTTTTTCATATCTGTAACTCCTCAAATGATTTTATTAACTTAACCAGTTATCCAACCTTTAACTGTATCAAATATGTCAACAACTTTTCCGACAAGTGCCAAAGGCGTACCATCACCCGCTATTCCATTTATAACCCCATGCACCATATTAAGATATGAATTATATTCAGTAATGTCCAAACACTCTGCTGATGAAGATGCTGTAAATCTTGGAGTTGAATCTATAATATTAAAATATTTTAAAACCCCCATAAATAATATTTCTGTTTCCATAGATACATCTACTGTAACATGAAATCTTCCTATATTATCAGTATATAGTTTAATATCCTCTACTTCAGGAGTCTTATTTGAAATTCCAAGATTAGTAAGTCCTATGCGTTTGCCTATATACTCTTTTGCTTTGATTTTTTTAGCATCAAGTGTATCATCTCTATGAAACATATATCTATACATTTGATTAGATGATAATTCGTTGCTTCCTATCTCTCTTTCCATCAAATCGCTGTCTTTAAACTTAAATGTTGCACCAACACTTGAGGCAATCTCATCTGCAACAGAGTTTAACATAGCTTTTTGATAAAATATAAATCCCATACTAAGTAAAGCTAAAAGGAGGAAAATTGTAATAGTAAATATTATAGTTGATTCCAGCATTACTTCGCCCGAATCATCATTTAAAAGCATTTTTTTTATTTTTTTCAAGTAAAATCCTCCTTATAAGCCACTTAATAATCTATTTTAAATAAATCAATAATATTCCTTAGTTACACCTGACCATTGATATTCTTCAAAATGCTCATCTGCATATGAGCCTTTTTTAACATAAACAGTAAGCTTGTAAGATGTATCTGTATCATCTAAATCGCCAAGAAATGAACTACTTATTGTAGTTAATGATTCTGGTAAATATAGCTTTTCAATCTTAGTATATCTAAATACTGTTTCACCAACAGATGTTACTGATTCCGGAATTTTAAGCTCTTTTATTGCTGTATCTTCAAACGCCTGGTCCTCTATTTCCGTTACAGAACTTGGAATCTCAATACTTTCAAGTGATTTACAGCCACTAAATAGATTTTCAGATATTTTTTTGAGTTTTTCAGGTAATTCAACCTTCTTTAAATTTATATCATTTATAAAACATCCTGAGGGTAAATCCTTAATATCATCTGATTCAAAAATAATACTCTCTAAATTATCATTATCGCCAAAATTGCCACTTTGAAAATCTGACATCATAAACATCTGGCATTTTTTAGGAATAACTATTTCCTTTTTCTTAGCACCTTCTTCTGATAAATCTGTAATATACTTACCGTCTTCCCATACAAAATCTCCATCTGTTGCCTCGTTACTATCAGAACTTATAGACTCTGATTTGCTTGAATCTGAATCAAAACTTGAAGATGAATCCTCTGTAGATGATTCTGATGACTTTGATGATTCTTCTGATACAATGCTATTATCTGATGAAGAATTTTTATCATCAGTCTTGTTTGAACAACCTGCTATCATAACAGAAGATGCCATAGTTACTACCAAAAGTGCAATTAAAATTTTTTTCATTTTTCTCTCTCCTTAAAATTTTTATAATTATTAAAACTTTTAATCATTTTTTATTCCTATAATCAATGATAAAAGTTGTAATTTTACATCTTCATTTTCGTTATTATCATCTGTTCCCACACAGCAACTACCATTTGAGTTGAAATAATACGCTGCATCACTATCAGTATCTTTGAACTTATAGTCAATAACAACCTCGTTATTTTTATCTATAAATCCCCATTTCCCTTTAGAATAAACCGCAGCTAAGCCATAACTAAAGCTTTTAGCATTATCATACTGAGGTTCAATAACTATCTTTCCTTCTTCATTAACAAAACCCCATTTATTATTATTCTTAAATGCTATCAATCCATTATTAGAAGTTTTTCCAATTTCAGAGCAAGTGACATTAGCCTTTTCTTCCAATTTATTATTATAAATAGTGTATGTTCCTTCTTTAGTAGAGGCAATCATAACATCATTACTCATATATGAGCCAGTTTCAGATAATACTATATCTTTATATTCATCACCCACCTTTTCACCCTTAGTATTAATAAGATACCATACGCCATTATTCTTTACAGCTGCTTTACCATTATAGAAGCAACCAGCATAATCGAAATCGCCAAAGACCTTTTTAGCAAATTCATCATAATAGCTATATTTTCCATTATTCTTTACAGGCACTAATCCTTGAGAATATACACCCGCATCTTCTAAAATCTTAAAATCAAAAATTCCAAGAACAACACCTTTACCAGATATTAATCTACTATCTTTGTCGGTTGTATAAATTCTATCACCATTATTATTAGCCAAACTCATATATTCATATAATGAACGACTCGACTTACCAGCTTCGCTAAATGTAATCATATATTCATTATAAGTGACAACATATTCTCCATTTGATGGACCTTTAACATCGCTATAAGCTAAAGGAGAAATTTTATTCATATACCTGACTTCATTTATTCTCTTTTTAATATCTGCTGAATCAATACCATTTTTCATAGCTTTTGATAAGCATTGATATTCTTTTTCATACTTTTTGGATTTACGATATAAGTCTGCCAGCTTATCAACGAAAGCTTCATTTTTCTCATAAGCAGCAGTTATACTTTCCATACTTGAAATATAATCCGAGGTTATTCTATCATCTTCTTCAAGTCTTTTATCATATGCGTTTATAAGCTTCTTACAAATTTCTTCAGACTGATTATTATTTAAATATTCCTTATAATTATTTATTGCTCTTTGATAAAGACCTTCCTTAAAATAATTATCAGCATCTGTAATAAGTTGTTCTTGATAATTCTCCTTAGATTTCTCACTTAAAAAATCTGAAACTGTAAATGCCCAGCCTATTCCAAGCAATATAACTATAAATATTATAAACACTATTCTTTTCATTAAATCATTTCCTTAAAATTAAAATGTTCCTAAAAGCATTGTTATAAGATAACCAATATATATAAAAGGAGCAAAAGCTATTTTGTCCTTGACTTTTCGCTTTTTAAATGCAATAAATCCTATTGCCATAAACATACATACTACCATTCCATAGAATACACTAAAAAATGTTCCACTCAAGCCTATAAGACAGCCCATAGCACTCACAAGCTTAACATCGCCCATTCCGATGCCACTTTTGGTAAGAATAGACATAAGAAAAAATACAAAAAATGAAATTGCAAATCCGAAAACACTACCCATTAATACTCTAAAAAAGGTATCATTAAAAAGAAAATATTCTGGCACAAACAAAATTACTCTTATTAAATATGCTGAAACCACAAGTTTATTAGGAATCTTTTTTATCTGCTTATCAATGATAGAAGCTGAAATAAGCATTTCCATAGTCAAGAAAAGTTTTATAATTGTAATCCAATTATTCGAATTAGACTGTATCCATACTGTTTCTAAACACAGTAGTGCAGATGAAGCTATTGAAATCAAAACAAAGATAACCCATTGCCAAACGGTAAGAGTTTTTATTTTATAAAAAAAAGTTGTACACGGGCTTGCGTCCTGCTTAGTACCTTTATTTTCCTCGTCTGAATTCTCGCCTATTTTTTTATCTTCCGATTTCTGTTCTTCTGAACTCTCCTCCGAAGCTTCAACAGCCTCAAGGACTGCTTCTTTCTGTTTTCTGTTTTCTGCATATACTAAAGAAAACACACAAATAGCGAATGATACTAATAGGCACAAGCCTGTTACAACATAAATCATAAATTAAACTTCCTCAGTTATATTATGTATTTTAAAAAATTTTGCAATTATTTCGAAGTTACACCGCTTCCAGTATAACTTTCTGGCTTATCTGCCTGATTAAAGAAAGTTTGTGTAGTGCCATTGAACCATCCAATAATCTGGTCCTTAAATATCATAAATGCAACAGCAACCAAAAGAACGATTGCAAGAATAATAATGATAGAGATAAAGTTTGTATCACCATTTTCTTCCTTAACAATGCTCTTTGCTTTTCTTCCTAAATAATCCTTTGCTTTGCCAAACTTGCTCTTAGCGTCAAAAAGAAAAAGTGCCGCCTTAGTACTGATGTTCATCAACATCTTCCTCCTTAAAAATATTAAATATATTTATAATAATGGTTTTTCACCAATATTATCCTAAAAGTAAACCTACTGCTGCCGCAATAACTACAATCATTACTCCCACAAAAATTAAAGTTGTAGGTAACAATAGCTTTGAAGAAGCCGCCTCACCCTTTTGAAGCATATATTGTTTCTTTGCCTCCAAAAGTTGAATAGATTGTTCTGCAAGTATCTCCGAAAGGTCTTTACTTCCCTTATCAATACCCTGTATAAGTACGCTTGTAAATTTCTTTACTTCAGCAGAGTTTGAATATATACCAAACTTTGATATTGCTTCTTTCTCTGTCATACCATTTTTCATATCAATACAAGATTGTTTCATTAAAGAATATATTGTTCCCTCTTTGCTATTAGCAACAAGCTCCCATACTTCTTTAAGTGTCATACCAGAATTCATAAGCATAGCGATAGTAGAAACTACCTCTGGCAATTCAGAAACACAGTCTTCTTTTCTTGATTCAACTTTATTCTTCATCTTTGTATAAAAATAGTTTCCAAGTGCTGCTGCAAAAATCGCACCTACCAAAACAAAGAATATTGAATTAAAAATTCCTCCAATGATAAATCCAAAAACAACACCAAGATAAGCAAAAGTCAAGGTTTGTGCCCAAGCTACCATAGCATAATATTCTGAATATCTGCTATCATATAAAAGCTTTGCCTGAGAAATAAGTTCATCTTTGTTTTTATCATGAATTTTAAATATAGAATTATCATTCATAGAAAATCCTATAACATAAAAGTCTTTTAAAGGGTACTCATTATCGTCCTCAAGACCTTCAATCAAATCAGCATATTTTTTGCCTTTTATATATTTGATTATAAGAAAAACAGCAAGTAAAGTTCCAATAATCATCATTGCTAATCTCATATTTCACTCAACCTTTAATACTCATAATCTTTTGACCCAGCTTATAGGCTATAATAAGAATAATTACACAAGCTGTCATTGCTACTACTCCAAGTACTGATGAAAAGCTTTCATTAAAATCGGAGCTCATCAATCTCATCATAGATACTAATATAATAGGTATAAATTCCATAACAAGCAACTGGGTTTTATTTGATGTAAGTGAGGTTTCTATTTCCTCACTCATAGAAATCTTAGATGCGATAATGTCAACTGTACGCTTTATAGTTTCCTTTAAATTACCACCAGACCTTACACAAATATTAAAGACCGTTGCGAAGTTATAAATATCGCTGTCACCACTACGCTCTCCAAGATTTTGCATCATTTCTTCAAAAGAAACATTATTCTCAATACCCTTCAATATTTCGTATGTTTCTTTTACTATATATGAGTCACTTGAGTATTGCATATTAAGGTCATTATAAGATGATGCCAATGCATCATTAAAATTCATACCACCTGAGATAGAGTTTCCAAGAGCAAGCAAAAAATCTTTAAATTGAAGCTTTAGTGTGCGTATTCTTTTCTTTCTGAGTTTTTCTGTTATATTTGGTATAAAAACTTTTAATCCTATAAAACCAACTAAAACAAAAACTACAATATTGCTTATATGAGTTGCCAGTGTTTCTACACCATCATTTTTAAATAGCCCACCATAAAATATCAAACCAATAACTCCACCTGCAACAAAAGCTATTGTATAATACATCAGCTTTTCCTTTTTACTCATATAATAAACATTATAATTAAGTAACTGTGTATTGATTTTTGATATATAATATTGTGGTTCTTTATTTTTTTTACTTCTTGACATTATCCCACACCCTAAATTTCAATATTCATACCAGACAACTGAAGTTTCAATGTATTTTTCATTGGATTTTTTGTCCTTTTTAATTTTCCAGAAACCTTTGTTAATGTACTTTTCTCATCTTCCTCAAAAACATACAAAGGATTAAGCTGAATTTGGCCATTCTCATATCCCACAACTTCAGTTATTTCCATGGTTTTTCTGGATTTATCACGAAGCCTTGAGAGATGAACTATAATATCAACAGCCGAAGCAATTTGTTGTCTTATAGCATCAAGAGGCAAACCAGCCGCACCCTGAAGCACCATAGTTTCAAGACGGCTCAACATATCGTGGGTTGAGTTGGCGTGTCCTGTTGATAATGAACCATCGTGACCAGTATTCATTGCCTGTAACATATCCAGAGCTTCACCGCCACGAACCTCACCAACTACAATTCGTTCAGGTCTCATTCTCAGCGAAGATTTTATAAGGTCTCTTATAGTGATTTGACCAATACCTGATGTATTAGCGTTACGGGTTTCAAGACTTACAAGGTTTTCAATTCCTGTTATCTGCAATTCAGCCGAGTCCTCTATTGTGATTACACGCTCATCTTTAGGAATGTAATTAGATAAAGCATTAAGAAAAGTTGTTTTACCTGAGCCTGTGCCACCACTTATAAATATATTATATTTTGATTTTACAAGAACCTCCAATTTATCAGCGATTTCTTGCGTTATAGAGCCATAACTTATAAGTTTCTCTATGGTCATAGGCGTTTTAGAGAATTTTCTTATTGTAATAGTAGGTCCACATAGAGCGATAGGTGGAAGTACAACATTTACTCTCGAACCATCAGGAAGTCTGGTATCGCATATTGGGTTTGCTTGGTTTACTTCTCTGCCAGCAAGTCCAACTATACGCTGTATAATATCTTCCAGCTTTTCTGTGCTTTCAAATCTTTTATTAAGTTTTGTAAGTCTTCCGTTCTGTTCTATAAAAATATTATCTGGACCATTTATCATAACTTCCGTTATGCTATCATCAGAAATAATCGTATCGAGCAAACCAAAACCTCTGATAGAACTATATACCTGCTCAACCATAGATGCTCTCTGATTCAGTGAACAATATAAGCTTCCTATTCTTTGGTTTACTATATTATCAATCTTTTCTCTAAGTTCGTTATCATCTATATGGCTTAATGCCAAATTTTGCGATACATACTCTTTAGAATCACTTACAATTTTTTGCTCCTGCTCGTAATCCATAATTTTCCCCCATCAAAATTATTCAAGCACATTAAAGAATTGCATTCCTGAAATTTTTGTAATAATCTGCTGTGTATTCAGATTCTCAAATGGAGGAATTCCTGCTATAGTCCTCATATCCAGATTTTCAATAGTTCTACCAGTATAATTATTAAAGCGATTATATAAAAGCATAGTTTTTCTGCAAATAGACATATTTTTTTCTTGCTCCAAAATTTGAATAGAAGCAATTGCTCTTACGGTTTTATCATTAGAAATTTCTGAACCATCGCCAACAAGTATAATTTCATTTGCCATTGAATATAATTCTAAATCATCTTTCTGCATTCCAAAATCACAATCAATCACAATATAATCATATTGTGATGACATAACTAATGTATTTATAAGAAGTTTTTTATCTTCTATATCAAGCTCAAGCAAATCAAGCACAAGGTTTGGTGAAGAAAAAAAGTATACCCCTCTCTTATCAATTTTCACAGAGCTTTCAAGCTTTAAAGAGAGATTAGATTTTTTACTCTTTATGTTATAAACAATATCACTCATTGTGTATTGTCCTTCGCCATAGAAGAACATATCAGCCGAACCAAATTTTTCAATATTTAAATATAAGACTCGTTTGCCATTTTGTGCAAAATATAATGCACATGCTGCTGCTGCTGAAGATGCACCTGTGCCACCCTCTATACCAGTAAAAAGTAAAACCTTGCAATTCGTATTAGCCATATTACTGCCAGAAACTATATATTCTTTCTCAGAAAAAATTCCAAGTATATCTCTATATATTAAGTCAATCTTTTGAAAACGGCATACGGTATGTTCATTCTTAAAAGATTTAATATCATTTGAATCCACAAGATATGCAAAACCACACTCTTCAGGAATATTACTTGTATCTATTTCAAAATTATCTCCTGCAAGAAATACATCAATTCTTGAAGCAGCAAGAGCTGACATCGCATTTTCCAGATTGCTAAATGTATAAACCTCAAGTTTATCAGAAAATCTAGATGACAATGCTATTGAATAGTTCTTCAAAAAATCAACATCAGATTCTAAGATTGCAAGTTTTATTTTCATTTTCACACCCCATTTATTATCACTAACCACATAATAGATATAAAGTAAATTTTACTTATATAAAACTAAATCTTAATTTAATATACATTGTACTTATTTATTAAAATAAAAAAATATAAAAAAGACCATTAAAATTATACATTTATTGCTAATATTTGTCAATTATTAAAGTGAAATACCAAAGTTATTTAATTTAAGTAGCTTTACATAAAACTTACATACAAATCTAAAATGTTATATTTAAAAGTTCTAATTAGTTAAAACTAATGTAGCTTAAAGTTAAGTTTAATTTGCTATAAATTTCCCAAAAATAGCAACACCCCGTTTATCAGAAATTATCCGATAAACGGGGTGTCAAACTATAAAATCAAATTATTTAAGAACTACAACGCTATTTGCAGGAATAGTAAGCTGTTCGCCGTTAAGCTCAACCTTTTCTGTATTAGTTGTATCACTCACAATATAGCCTCTTACACCTGAATAAGACATTGCTGACTTAGGAACTGTAACAGTTGCCTTATCGCTAAGGTTAAGAATGACCATCACCTTAGAACCATTGTATTCGCTGATGAATGCACCAACAGCCTTATTATTCTCATCAAGAGTAACAGGAGTAAATGTGCCTCTTGCGATTTCAGGGTTCTGAAGCTTAAGTCTTATAACCTTCTTATAGAGATTAAGCAGAGAGTTTTCATTCTTTTGTGCCTCTGCTACACCCTCTTCAGGCTTTTCAGTATTTGTAGTAGCACCCGGAATACTTGCAACATAGCCAGTATTATCAGAAAGTGACCAAACCATACCAGTTCTCTTATCAGGGTCTTCTCCAGAACCAGTCATACCAATCTCCTCGCCATAATAGATAAATGGATTACCTGGAGTAAGGAGATAAGCCATAGCTGCGTTCTTTTCCTTTTGAGTATTTCTTGTAAGGAAACCTGCACTCCTTGCAGTATCGTGATTAGAAATAAATGGAGCACTTATAGCCTTGCTATTGTTTTCAGTAATTGTATCAACCCAAGATTTTACATAGTCATAGTAGCCCTTTACATTCTTGAGGTTTACAGCCTTAGTTGCAACCTGTCCAGAAGTACCCTGCATATCGAAATTAAAGAAGCTGTCTGCACCACTCTTATAGAAATCGGAAATAACATTTCCGCCCATCCAAACTTCACCGACCATATAGACATCGTCTTTAATACTCTTGCAGTAGTCATATAGCCATTTAATGTCATTAATAGATTCGTTTGAATTTTGGTCATAGTGATATGCAGCATCAAGACGGAAACCATCTATACCAATATCCTTGAGCCAGAAATCGCAAATGCCTTCTATCTCCTTACGAACCTTTTCGTTCTTGAGGTTAAGGTCAGGCATATTCTGAGCAAATGCCGATTCATAATACCAGCCCTTTGTTCCACCATAATAATAACGTGAAGCACCTACATCTGCTGGCTTTGAATCTGACTGAACAAAGTTATAATATTGAGCATAACCATCAGTTTTGCCCTCTTTTAGCTCCTCTTTAGCCTTTTTAAACCATTCATTAGTATTAGAAGTATGGTTAATAACAAAGTCAATAATAACATTTATACCACGCTTATGAGCCTCTGAAAGGAATGTTTTAAAATCTTCAAGAGTACCATAGCTCTTATCAATATCCTTATAGTTATCAACATCATACTTATGATATGAACCAGAAGGCATAATCGGCATAAGCCAGATTCCATCAATGCCGAGGTCATCTGTTGTTTTAGGGTCGCCGTCATTAAGGTAATCGAGCTTAGATGTAAGACCCTTAAAATCGCCTATACCATCACCATCTGAATCGCAGAAAGAATATACAAAAATCTCATAATAATTTCTATACTTGTCCTTAGATGCCTCATAGCTTATCGTTTTAAAACCGCCATCTTCAGGGATACTGCTATCAGAGCTTGAAGATGCAGCAGATTCAGTATTAGAAACAACAGAATTGTTGCTTTCTGTTGTTCCACCATTCTGGCAACCAGTCAATACCGCTGAAACAAGCATAGCCGCACAAAGAGTAAGTGCTAAAAGTCTTTTTTTCAAGTAAATCTCTCCTTTATAAACAAGGAAGCAGGGAATAGCTCAAGAGCCACTCCTTGCTTCGTTTTTGAATAAAATCAGCCTTTAACAGCTCCGCCTGTAACACCTTCAACATAATACTTCTGCATCTTAATGAAAAGAAGTGTGATAGGAAGTGCAACTATAACAGAACCTGCAAAGAATGTTGTATAATACTTTGCATTGTTCTCTCTTTCGAGCATTTGCTGTAAGCCATAAGCAACAGTATAGTTATCTTTGTTGTCCTTCATGATATAGCTGACGAATATAAAGTCAACCCAAGGGCTGATAAATGTTGTCAAAGCTGTATATACAAGAATCGGCTTTGAAAGTGGAAGAATAATTCTCCAGAAGATGGTGTTTTTATTAGCACCATCAATAGTAGCAGCCTCATCAAGTGAATGTGAAATTGTATCGAAGAAGCCCTTACTAATCTGATAGCCCATAGCTGCACCTGCACAATATACAAGAATAAGTGCGAAGAGTGACTGGCTAAGACCAATCCATTCGATGATAGCATAAATAGCAGCCATTGACATGAAGCCTGGGAACATACCAAGGATAAGACCTATGTTAAGGAATTTCTTACGCCATTTGAAACGGAGACGGCTCAATGTGTAGCTTGTCATAAATACGAAAAGTGTAGAAATTACACAAGAAACAATCGCAACAAAGAGTGTATTCAAGAACCAACGCCAATATGGGAAGCTATCGTCTGTAATAAGTCTTACATAGTTATTGAAAGTCCACTTCTTTGGAACGAAGCTTGCGGACGGACCCATCTGGTCACTAAATGATGTGATAATCAACCAAACGATTGGAAGCAACCAAATAACCGCCATAACTGCAAGTATAACATAAATAACAATGTTGACTGTTTTTTGTCTTTTGGAATATGATTTTTCTCCGGCAGCCTGTGTCATCCGAATGCCTCCTCATCTTTAGCAGATTTTGACATATTATAGGTAATCAACGATGCAATAGCACAGATAACGAAGATAATAATACCTATAACAGCCGCAAGGTTATAGTCCTTATTATTAGCAGTCAACTTATAGAGCCATGTAACGAGCAAGTCTGTCTTACCTGCACCGCTGTAATAATCTGTACTCTTTGGTTCACCGCCAGTTAAGAGGTAGATAACATTGAAGTTGTTGATGTTTCCTACGAAAGAAGAAATGAGGTACGGAGTTGTAACGAAGAGCATATATGGAAGAGTAATCTTCATAAATGTCTGGAAAGCATTCGCACCGTCAATCTTAGCACTTTCATAGAGGTCCTCAGGAATATTCATAAGAATACCACTGGTACTAAGCATTGTGTAAGGAACACCAATCCACATATTAACCAAGATAACAACTACACGAGCATAGTTCGCATCTGATAAGAATGGAATACTGTCGCTTATAAGTCCCCAGTCCTTAAGTGTCAGGTTAAGAGTACCTTGGTCAGCAAGGAGCTGATTCATAACAAGGAGTGTAACAAAGTTAGGAACAGCGATTGTGATAACAAAGAGTGTTCTCCAGAGTCCCTTAAACTTAATGCCCTTCTTATTGATGAGAAGTGCAAGAACCATACCACCTATGTAGTTGGTAAATGTTGCAAAGAAAGCCCAAACAATTGTCCAGCCAAGAATCTTACCAAAGGTATAAGACTTTTCAGGGTTATCATAGAAAACATCCGCAAAGTTCTTAAAACCTATCCAAGTAAAGAGCTTTTGTGGAGCCTGATGGAACTGGTCATAGTTTGTGAAAGCAATAAAGACTGTAAATATAATCGGAAGGACTGTAAAGCAAAGGATAAGAGCAATAGGAAGGCTGAGAAGAGTGATGTGAAAACGCTCATCAAGGAATATAAGAAGCTCCCTCTTAATGCCGATTGGCTTTTTGCCAGCCTTAATTGTTTCCTGTGCAGCAATAGCAGACTTGATATTCATAAGATAGAATACAAAGAATGCAATAGTTACAATCATTGCCATAACGCTTATGAGAAGAATGTGCATAGAGTTATCACCCTGAATCTCAGTCTGAACACCCCATGTATCCTTTTCAATATGAGTTTCTACTGTACCAAGTGTGAAGAACTGTGAAAGTCCATAAGGAACCGCAAAACCAATCATAAATAAGAAGTATAAAACTTCAAGCACAAGGTAAAGGATACCCTTTACTATCTGCTTATGACCGATGCTACCAGCACCCATAATAATATAAGAAAGCTTTGTGAAAATATCGCCTTTCACAAAATTTCTGCCATAGTTAGCAAAGCCTTTGGCGATAGCGTTTAAAAGTTTAATGACTTTCTGACCAAACAAGGTAAAGACCTTGCCGATGTTTGAAGGCAGAGTTTTAAAGAATGTCTTAAATTTATAAGCAAACTTTTGACCTGCACTCATCTGCATATAATCAAGAAAATCCATGCGGTTTTGCACCCTCTTTCTGAAAAAATATAAGTTTTTATGTTCTTAACTTTATTTGAGCAGCCTAACATTAAATATCAGGCTGCTCGCATAAAGTTTCACCGTTTTTATTATACGGTTATTATTCAGTCTGTGGTGCTATTAGCCTTGCTCGACGCTCTTAACAACCTTCTGGAGAGCTGCCTTAATGCCTGCTTCATCGCTGCTCTTGAGGTTACCGTTATTAATATCAGTACCTACAGATGCAACTGGATCCCAGAATTTCATTGTGCAAACGCTCTGTGAGTGTGAGTATGGACGCTGAGCCTCAATAGCCTTTTGGATTGGGTCATTCTTAAGTGCGTCTGATGCGAGAATGTCGTTGTTTGTTGGGATAACCTTAAGCTGGTTATATCTTTCCTGCTGAACTTCAGGACCTGTGAGATATGTTGCGAGTGTAGCAGATGCGAGTGGGAACTTAGAAGCAGAGTTTACACCTATGAGCTTGTAACCACCGAAAGAATGGAGCTGTGTATCTGTACCATTCATCTTAACTGTTGGAAGCTTTGTAGCTGCAACATTCTCCTTGCCCCATGCATTTTCGATAGCAGGAGTATTCCAAGTACCTGTTACAACAGCCTGAAGCTTGCCAGATGAAAGAAGTGTAAGAATAGCAGCATTGTCACCTGTAGATACGAAAGAATCCTTGTTGTTGTTTACGAGGTCTGCCATAGCCTTAGTAGCTGCAACACCCTTATCTGTATCAAAGTCAATAAGATCCATCTTCTGTGTTGCTGTATCAAGCTTAATATCGCAGCCTGCTGCATAGAAGAAGCTTGCGGTATACCAAGCGTCACTAATTGTCATAAAAGCCTGAACTTTCTGCTTAGCTGCCTTATCAAGGAGAGTTTCAAAAGACTTAACATCATCAGCTGTAAACTTAGAACTATTATAATAGAGGAAGTATCCGTTATCAGATGTCATAGGATAAGCGTATACCTTATTCTCATATGTGCAGTTCTTAACTGCGTCTTCCATATTTTCAGAAGAAATCTGACCCTGGAAAACTGTAGGAACTTCTGCGAGAACACCAGCATTGATACCTGTGAGAAGCTGGTCTGTTGGGAACTGGAATACATCAGCACCCTTAGAAGAGTCTTCTGTAAGTGAGTTAATGCACTTATCTTCGCCTTTTTCAACAACCTTAATTTCGTATGTTACGCCATCAACAGCATAAGTTGTCTTAAATTTCTCAACCATACTCTTGACGAAGTCCTTACTATTGCTAGGAGCCCATACCTTAAGAGAAATCTTGCCGTCTTTAGCTTCTGTCTTAAGTCTCTCTGTGATTTCTGCAACTGTAGGAATAGAAGCTTCACCTGCTGAAGATGCTGTAGAAGCTGTAGAAGCTGTGCTTTCTGTACCGCCTGCTGAAGAACCACCTGCTGTACTACCTGTACCGCCATTATTGCTGTTACCGTTACAACCTGCGAATGCACCTACACACATTAGAGATGCGAGAAGCAACGCTGTGGTCTTTTTTGCCTTACTTGCCATTTTAAAATCCTTCTCTCTAAAAAATTTTTGTTTGTTCTGACTTGCATATAAAGCATCTGCTTTATACCTCTCAGCGAGGTATTCGGAGCATAATAACGAAAATCAACAATTTTGTTTAAATCGCATATACGCTCAGCGAACCCCTCCGCCTCTGTAGTAATAATAACATATGATTTTGAACTTTGCAACTATAAATTGTAATTTTTATTCATATAACTATAAATGGTGTCCTAAATTTGTTTAATATTACTCGTTTTTTTATGATTTTTTCTGTTTTGCATAAATTAAATTTCCTATTTATGTGCATTTTTAATATAATTCTTCCGTAATATTTTGACAAAATTTTGAATAGCTTTTTTATTTTTTGTTAAAAATAGTTCCAGCCAAGAACTATTTTCCCCATTTTTAGCATTTTTTGGGTTTTTTAATGCTTTTTGACGGCATTTTGCACAAAACGACACTATCATTAAAAAAACTTCCAAAAATTCATATATAAATTTGCACATTTTAACCATAATAATATACTACGCAATTATACAATCTTCAAAGTATACAGATTATAAAATATCTTCTATATAAATAGCTTTATAACCGCAATAAGTATTATAACAAGTCCTGAAATCCTTGTAAAAATTTCAGATGGTATTCTTTCTATTCCTCTCAGCTTTTTTCCTAAAAATAGACCACAACAAAGAAATATCAACTGAAACGCTCCACATAAACCTGCTGCCGAAATTGCACCTATTCCGCTTACTCCCATAGAAACCCCTGCTCCAATCGAATCTATTGAAAGTGCTGTACCAATATAGCAGGCCTCTTTTGAGTCTATTGTATTTGATTTATCAATATCACAAAGAGAAGGCTCTCTTATTATGCTTATAGTTATTCCTAAAGGCTTTAAGGCCAGTGTTATGCTTTTCCTTTTTTGTTTTTTATTTCTGGCAAAGCTCCCAAAAATTATATAAATACCAAGTATACATAACATTCCACAGCCAATATATCTTGCCACTTCTTGGCTTATAAATCTTGCCAAAGCTTCACCACAGAATATTGAAATACCCATAATAAGTACAGAAATTGCACAAATTATCAGCCTCGATTTCCAAGAGGCCTTTATTCCACCTAATGCACAACTTGTTCCAATTGTAAATGCATCTATTGAAAGTGACATTGATAGTAAGAGCAATCCAAATATTTCCATAGCCTACCCCCCTAAATAGCTACTCTTACTATAATATGAATTTTACCAATTTCTCGCCATTCATAGGCTCAATATACTTCTTCAAAGCTTTTAAGTTTTAAAGCTGTCTTATTTGTAAAAAATAATAGCCAAATTTATACAGCAATTTTATACTTTAAATGCGACTGTAAATCGCTTGACAATTTATATATCACCGTTTAAAATAATACTTAGGGTAGTTTGTCAACTATCCCTATAACGGTTCTGCTGTTATACTATTTTTCTGCCGAAAGGCTGTTATTATATATATTAAATGATGATAAGATTCCACATTATTGGGTTATAATAGTTCTTAACTCAAAAAATGATTTTCGAATTCATATATTTTTCCGTAAAAGAATTTATTGCGGTGAATAGATATATTTTCTGAGCCTTAATAATCTGTTTAGAAATAATGTGCTGATGTAGGGGATTAGTGCGTTATTATGAAGTATCACGACTTTTCGGACTGATTTTATAATACTCAGATTAAAAATTTTATAAAATATAATAGCGGCACTTCCTCGGCAACTGACATAATTTTGAAATACTAAAGATTAAAAAGGAGGTGCCTATAACTATGGATTTATGGTTGGCGATTGTACTTATTATAGTTTTTGCTGTAATAGCTGGCATAGTAGCTTTTTACGCCGGAGTAAACTATCGTAAAAAGGTTGCAGAAAGCCAAATCGGTTCTGCTGAAAAGGAAGCTGAGCGTATAGTCGAGGCTGCTAAAGAATCCGCAGAAGCCAAAAAGAAAGAATCCATACTTGAAGGTAAGGATGAAATCCATCGTTTGCGTAATGAAGCAGACAAAGAACTTAACGAACGCAGAAGAGAGATTCAGCGTCAGGAACGCAGAATACAACAAAAAGAGGAAACTCTCGAAAAGAAAATGACAAGCCTTGAGGCTAAGGACGAAACTCTTAACAAAAAACTCAAGGGGGCTGATGATAAGCTCGCTGAGGCTGAAAAGGTCAAAACGGCTCAGATAGAGGTTCTCGAAACAATATCTAAGTTTACTTCAGAGCAGGCAAAGGATTATTTGCTCAAAACACTTGAAAATGAGCTTGTTCACGAAAAATCTGTTAAGGTTCTTGATTACGAACAAAAAACTCGTGACGAATGCGAAAAAAAGGCAAGAGAGATTATTTCACTTGCTATTCAGCGTGTTGCGGCTGACCATGTCACAGAAGCAACAGTATCTGTTGTTCCACTGCCAAATGATGAGATGAAGGGCAGAATTATCGGTCGTGAGGGAAGAAATATCAGGGCAATAGAAACTCTCACAGGCGTTGACCTTATTATTGATGATACACCTGAGGCTATCACACTTTCTTGCTTTGAACCTGTAAGACGAGAAATCGCAAGAGTTATGCTTGAAAAGCTTATTTCTGATGGAAGAATCCACCCTGCAAGAATTGAAGAAATGTATGAAAAGGCTCGCAGAGAGGTTGAAAATACCATCAAGGAAGAGGGCGAAAGAGCTGTTATTGAGGCTGGCGTAAACGGAATACACCCTGAGCTTATTAAGCTGCTTGGCAGACTTCGTTACCGCACAAGCTATGGACAGAATGTTCTTAACCACTCACTTGAAGTTGCATATCTTGCTGGTATTATGGCTTCTGAGCTTGGTCTTGACCCGACACTTGCTCGCCGAGCAGGACTTCTTCATGATATTGGCAAGGCTCTCGACCACGAGATTGAGGGTTCTCATGTTGAGATTGGTGTTGATGTTGCCCGCAAGTATAAAGAGAGCGAAACAGTTGTTCATGCTATTCATGCTCACCACGGAGATGTTGAGGCTAAGACAGTTATTGCTTGTATTGTTCAGGCAGCTGATGCTATTTCCGCTGCAAGACCTGGTGCAAGACGAGAAAACCTCAAAAACTACATTAAGCGTCTTGAAAAGCTTGAAGAAATCGCATCAAGCTTTGATGGTGTTGAGCGTAGCTTTGCAATTCAGGCTGGTAGAGAAATCAGAATCATTGTTAAGCCTGAAAAGATTAAGGACGACCAGATGGTTCTTCTCGCAAGAGATATTTGCCGTAAGATTGAGTCTGATGTTGAATATCCAGGACAAATTAAGGTTAATATCATAAGAGAAAGCCGAGCATTCGATTACGCAAAGTAAAATAATATAAACTATAAAAACGGTAAAGCCTAATTTTGGCTTTACCGTTTTTTTGTATGTTTTAAGTAAATATATATTGAAATTTATTAATCTTCGCCACCATTTATTTCATTGAGGTCAAGGTCGTAGGTTGTTACTGTATCCCAATCTCTACGAATAACAATTTCGGCTGTAAGGTCGGTATTATTGTATAAAATTGACCATTGAGTGTTGCTGGTTATATCATCTTTGCTTGGTTCTTGTGATGCAGCTTTGAGTGCGTTCCACGCAACTTTGTTTGTGATTTTGCCCTCATTTTTGTTGAAAATTTCTTCCATAGCATCATATCTTTCCTTGCCATGACCGTAATTTTCGTTGTGTTGATTTGGCTTTACCTTATCCTTATACATTTCAAAGAAGTTTGTTACAGCACGAGCAGGTGTTGCAACAAGCTTTCTTTCGCTATCAAGGCTATACTCGATTACTCTTCCGTCACCGCTTGAGTCTGTTATATAAAAATGATAATCTCGACCACTACTTGCCATCATATCATAGTTTTTTAGAAGTTCGACAGCTTCCTCAGTAGATGCGGCTTTATCAAGCACTAATCTTATGGCTAAGGTTGTAGCAATGGTTGGTTTACCAGTATTTTGCTTGGTCGGTTCGCTATCGAGAGTAAGAACAGCGATAGATACACCTTTTTCATTCATTCCGTCTAAGCATACAAATGGTGCGGTAAGGCAGGCAAGTCGGGATTTGAGGCTTGCATCAGCAGTATTTGCAGAAATATTATCAAGAGCAGCAAAGGCGACTGACTTATATCCATCTTTTGGAGTTGAATAAACAAGCATTGCTGAACTATCATTTTTGAAATCGTAATTTCTGCCCATAAGGTTATTATTGTCGGTATCCTTAACGCTGAAAGCACTGCAACCAAAATCGGGAACTTCAATATGTACTGGCAAAAGTGGCAAAGCCTCTTTTGTTACAGCGTCAACAAAGGACTGATTATCAGTTATACCATAATTTATGATGTTTTCAATGCTGTAATCATATTTAATATCCATACGGTAGAGGTTATATTCATCATATGCTGTGATTTTTTGAATAGTTGCCGATGTTTGGAATCTTGTGAAATAGATAGTTGTAAAAACAATAGCAACTACAACTATAAGTGCAGCTAAAATAAGGAGCGTCCTTTTTAATATTTTCATCTTATTTCCTCCATTCAGTATTAAAAGTGAAATCAAATTTCATTGCTAATGCAATAAAAAGCTTTTGCATTACTTGATTGGCTATATGGCGAATATCAAGGCTTGATATATAGCTAAGGATTTGTTGCTGTTCATGATCAGGAACAGCATAGACAGTCATACTCATAGCAAGAAAGCGTTGAATCTTTTTTTCGAGTGTGAAATATTTATCGCAATGCTTTGCCATATATCCACACATAATTCCTGATGAGCCAATTTCAAGCTCATAAAAATCGCTTTCTTCATAGTCCGGAAGATAAGTGCCAAATATTTTATGCAATTCAGTAGATGTATGTTGATGAATATATTCTATGGTCTGACTATTTGAATATGCTTCTATATAAATATCACGAAGATTTTCGTTTAATTCTGCTAAGGCAATTTGAATAGATGTTTCTACGGCGTATATAAGTACAGGATTTGAGGTTTTGGCTATTGTTCTTGCCATACCGAATTGATTTTCAAACATAAATTCAACTAAATCCATAAGTACACCGTCTTTTGTGCGGAAAATATTTTGAAATGTACTGCTTGTAACATCAGCTTCTCTTAATATTTCTGCTAATGTGGTATTATGATAACCTTTCTCTATGAAAAGCTTTACACAAGCGGATAGTATTCGTCTTTTTGAGTCTTCCTTATCATATCTTCGAGCCATTTTAATCACTCCTTTCTGATATATAATTGGTTTATAAACCAATTATAACATAAAGGTTGAATTTTTGCAAGATATATAATAATAAAATCAACATTAATAAAATATAGTAAATATCTAACAAAAAATCAAATTTAAAATTCCTCTTAATTTTTTTTGAGAAATTTTTGTAAGCTTAAAGTAAATTTAAGGCAGGACAATTATTATATAGACATAGAAAACAAACCAACCTATTAGGAGATGAGAGATTATGAGCCAATTCCAAAGTATCTTTAAAAGATATGAGAAAAAATATATTCTCACATCTTGGCAAAAACAAAAAATCCTTGAAACTGCAAAGCCGTATCTCGCAAAGGATAAATATTTTCATAGCACTATTTGCAGTATATATTATGATACCCCATCAAGGTTAATGATTCGCAACTCTATTGAAAAGCCTATATATAAAGAAAAATTAAGACTTCGCAGTTATGGTACACCAAGTGCTGATGATAAGGTTTTCATAGAGCTAAAGAAAAAATATCGTGGTGTAGTTTATAAACGCCGTACAGCTATGACACTTCGTGAGGCGGAAATGTTTCTTTCTGGTAAGCTTTTGCCGAAAACACAGATTGAAAAAGAGCTTGCATGGGCATTGAAATATTACGAGGGCATAGAACCAGCAATGTTTGTAAGCTATGAGAGGGATTCTTATGGCGGTATTCAAGATTCAACCTTGAGAATTACCTTTGATAGTAACCCACTTATCAGAGAAGAAAGGCTTTCATTAGCTGACGGAATATGGGGAGAAAAAATTCTTCAGGACGGGCTTTATATTATGGAAGTTAAAACACCATCTGCAATGCCACTTTGGCTTGCAGATGAGTTAGATAGATTAAAAATTTTTCCGTCGTCATTTTCTAAGTATGGTACGGGATACATAAATTCGTTGAAAAAACAAAATACATCTGAACTTGAAAAGGTTCAAAAAATTAAGAAATTAGCATAAGGAGAGATTATAATGGATATTTTTAACAGCGTATTATCAAATCAGTCAACAGCGAGTTTTACAGAGGGTTCATTCTTCCTTTGTCTGGGTGCATCAATAGCTTTTGGATTGATTATTGCATTTGTTTATTCCTTCAGAAATTCAACTTCAAAAAGCTTTGTTATGACGCTTGCTCTGCTTCCTGCAATCGTACAAGTAGTTATAATGCTTGTGAATGGCAGTATCGGTGCGGGAATTGCAGTAATGGGAGCTTTCAATTTGGTTCGTTTCCGTTCTGTGCCAGGAAGTGCAAAGGAAATTTGCAGTATATTCTTAGCAATGGCAGTAGGCCTTGCAACAGGTATGGGTTATCTTCTCCTTGCAGGAATTTTGGCTGTTGTTATTTGTACAATTCAGCTTATCTTTAGCTTTATAAAAATCGGTGATAAGACTTCTGTTAAGAAGGAGCTTAGAATTACTATTCCTGAAAGCTTAGATTATACAGGCGTTTTTGATGAGCTTTTTGAGCAGTATACAAAGTCAAATGAGCTTGTAGAAGTAAAGACTGCAAATATGGGAAGCCTTTATAAGCTTAGATACATAGTTATACTTAAAGAGCAGAGCCAAGAAAAGCAATTTATAGATGACCTTCGTTGCAGAAATGGCAATCTTGAAATCTCTTGTTGCAGAGCGACTTTTAATCAGGAAACATTATAATTTATGATAAAGGAGATTGATTGAAATGAAAGGTAAAAGAATTTTTGCGGTGTTAATGTCCGCACTTATTATAGTTTCAGCCTTTGCGGGCTGTTCAGGCGATTCGTCACAGACAACTTCTGTTACTTCTGAAAGCAGTAAAACTACTACAAGCTCAAGTAGTAGTTCGGAATCGAGCAAGACAGTTAAAGCGGAATCTGTAAATGCAAACTTTACTGCTCGTGATATGGATGTTGGTTATGAAGAAACAGATGCAGTTAAAATTTCTTGTAGCGGAAGTGAATTTAGCATAAGTGGAAATGGTGCAACGGCTAAAGACGGTGTGCTTACAATCAACAAGGAGGGTACATATGTACTGAGCGGTTCAATAGATGAGGGCAGAATAGTGGTAAATGTTACAGATAGTGAAAAGGTTCAGCTTGTTCTGAACGGCTTTACAATAAAATGCACAACACATTCACCGATATTTATAAAATCTGCGGATAAGGTTTTTATCACCATCAAAGACGGTACTAAAAATACTATAACAGACGGTACTTCTTATACAGACCTTGCAGACGATGAAAGCAATGTTGATGCAGCTATTTTCAGCAGAGCGGATATGACTATAAACGGCAGTGGTTCTCTGACCGTCAACGGAAATATGAAAAATGGTATCGTTTCAAAAGATGATTTGGTGATTACAGGCGGTACGATTACTGTTAATGCAAAAAACAATGGTATTTGCGGTAAGGACTGCGTTAAAATTGCGGACGGCAATATTACAATTAAGTCCGAGGGTGACGGTATTAAATCTAACAATAGTGAGGATACTTCAAAGGGATATATTTATATCTGTGGTGGAAAAATCAACATAACATCGACAACTGACGCTATTCAGGCAGAAACGACGCTTACAATAGAAAAAGGCGAAATTAATCTTAAAACTGGTGGCGGAAGCGAAAATTCCTCAAAGACCTCTGGAGGTAAGGACAATCCTCAATGGGGTAGGTGGGGACAAGAGGATTCATCTACAACGGAAGAAGATACTGCAAGTGCAAAGGGTCTTAAAGCAGGCGGTGATATAAAAATCAGCAATGCAACTATTACCGCAGATACTTCGGACGATTCCATTCACTCAAATTCTAATGTTACCATAGAGAGCGGAACATTTAATCTTAAATCTGGTGATGACGGCATACACGCTGATACTTCAACAGTTATTAACAACGGTAATATTGTTATAGAGAAAAGCTATGAAGGCATTGAGGGTTCTAATGTAACTATAAATGGCGGTACAATAGAACTTACTGCAAGCGATGACGGAATAAATTCCGCAGGTGGCAGTGACAGCTCTTCTATGGGCGGAAGAATGGGACAAAACAGCTTTACCGAAAATTCTGATATTTATATAAAGATTACAGGCGGTAAGGTTACAGTTGATGCCTCTGGTGACGGACTTGATTCTAACAGCAATCTCATAATTGAGGGTGGCGAAATTTATGTAAACGGTCCTACAAATGACGGTAATGGTGCTTTGGATTATGACGGCACAGCAACTATCAGCGGTGGAACTTTCGTTGCGGTCGGTAGTTCAGGAATGGCACAGGGATTCTCGGATAGTTCAACTCAATGCTCTATTTTATATAATCTTTCAAGCAGTCATTCCGCTGGCGAAAAGATTACACTTGCTGATTCGAGCGGAAATGAAATTCTTTCCTATACATCAACAAAGCAGTTTAGTTTGGTTGTTGTAAGTTCAGCAAAGATTACAAAGAGCGGAGCATACAAGCTTACTGTTGGTAGTGAAAGCTATGATATAGAAATGAGTTCGACAGTATATTCTAATGGCTCAAATGGCTTCGGCGGTGGCGGAATGCGTGGCAATAAGCCTAACGGTTTTGGCAGAGGCAACAATGGCAATCCTCCTGACGGAAATCCTCCACAAATGCCAAATGGCGAAAATTCGGGAATGACACCACCAGATAAACCAAGCAGAGAAACTTCAACCACAAATACTTGAGATAGATTAGTTGATAAACTTCTCTAAGACAATTAAAGTTTAGATCAAGGCGGCGAGCCGCCGCTCCCAAGACGCGTAATCGCTCGACAAGTCTCGCTCGTAGTGAATTAGGAAAATCCGTTGCCGCGGATAACTAAATTACCAATGAGCTACCGATTAACTAACGCACTTTCCCAAGACAATTAAAAGTTTCGCTTGAGCCTTTTTAAAGGCTCACGGATTCCAAAGGCAGAGCCTTTGGTGGGTTTTAAGGGCGAAGCCCTTAACATCTCATTCTCTCTAAGAGGCGAACGAAGTTCGCCTCTTAATTTCTTTTGTTATGAAAATCAGTATTTTGAGGAAAGCTTGTTAGCTATTGACTGTTTTTTTGTATAATGATAAAATTATAATTGATAAACTGAATAGCGGAGTATCATCTTATTTTAGTATATGATGTTAAAATATTTTGCGGAGGATTTATAAATGCACTTTAAAAAAATAAGTATAGAGTTTGACGGAGAGTGGATTTTAAGACATAGACTATCTAAAAAGCTTCCGATAAACACTTTTATTGATTTGATAAATGATAGATTCAATGGAGAAACTGAAGTACTTTATACTTCTTTTACTGATTGCGAAGTTGCTGTTAAAGTTCCAAATATTTCAAAAGAAGATATAGCATATGCTGTTGAGAAAATTTTATCAGAAAATTTTGATATAGAAAATGATGAAATAATAAATCTTAGTATAGGTGATTTTTTTGAAGATAGTATTGAAAAAGAAGAAAGCATAATCGAAAAAAAGAAACCCGTTATTGTTGAAAGCAAAAATGCAATAAGACCTATGGCTCTTGATAAAATAGAGGATTTGATAGGTGCGGACGATTTTAAGGTACTTATCAGAGAAATCGTTACTATTGCTCCAGGTATTATCAGACATAATACCTTTGAGGCTTTTGCATTTCAAAACTATCTTTTTTCTATAAATGATGGCTGTGGATTTACAACATATCTGAGTCTTTTTGCAGAGCTTTTAGAGGAATTAAAGTTATTTAAATTCAGAAATAGGCAAAAGGTTGTTGAAGTAAAGCTTCCACCACAAGGAAATGATAGAGTAGACCCGTTTGCAGGAGTTATGAATTGTTTTCAGTCACATACAAATAACAAGGGTATGCTTATTTCAATAGATATAAGCGAATGGATGACAAAAATTACTGAAAAGCAATTTCGTGATTTCTTGCTTTATCTTGAGGACTATACTAATGATAATGTTATTATTTTTAGAATACCATTTGTTGAAAAAGATGTTCTTAATGATATAAATACAGCTTTGCAGGATATTCTTTTCGTGAGAGAAGTTTCATTTCCTCCTTTGGGAATGGAAGAGCTTACAGAATGTGCGGAAAGATTTCTTACAAAAATGGGCTTTACTGCAAATAACGATGTATGGGATGTTTTTCATGCAAGAGTTATGGAAGAAAAAAGCGATGGCAGGTTTTATGGTATAAATACTGTCAATAAAATCGTTCGTGAAATGATATATCGCAAACAGCTTAGCGATGCACAGAATGATAGAGATAATTCAATTATAAGAAAAGAAGATATTCTTTCACTTTCGCAGTCATATATCAATAATAGCGTTAATGGTATGGATTTGCTTGATGATATGATTGGTATGGAGCAAATTAAGCATAGTGTAGAGGAAATTATAGCACATATTAAATTCTCACGAAGGATTCCAAATATAAGCTATCCTTGTATACATATGAGATTTGTCGGTAGTCCTGGAACGGGCAAAACTACTGTTGCAAGAATAATCGGAAAGATTTTAAAGGAAAACGGTGTTCTGAGAAACGGCAATTTCTTTGAATATTCGGGCAGAGATTTCTGCGGAAGATATGTTGGCGAAACTGCTCCAAAGACTGCTGAAATGTGTCGAGATGCCTATGGCTCTGTGCTGTTTATAGACGAGGCTTATTCGCTTTATAGAAACGAAAATAATACAAATGATTTCGGACAAGAAGCACTCGATACGCTGATTTCCGAAATGGAAAATCATAGAGATGATTTTGTTGTTATTATGGCGGGTTATACAGATGAAATGAATGAGCTTATGAAGGGTAATAATGGCCTTGCAAGCCGTATGCCTTATGTTATAGAATTTCCTAATTATACTAGAGAACAGCTTTGCCAAATTTATTTTAAAATGCTTGGCAATTCATTTGAGTATGATGAAGATTTCCAAAGTGCTGTTACTGAGTATTTTAATTCTATCAGTGATGAAACTCTTTCAGCTAAGGATTTCAGCAATGCAAGATTTGTTCGCAATCTTTTTGAGAGAACCTGTGCAAAAGCAAGTATGAGAATGCAGCTGAGTGGAATAAATAAGCTTACTCTTACAGTAGATGATTTTAAGCTTGCTTCAACAGAAAGAGCTTTTCAGGCTTTAGTTGCTAAAAAATCAAGAATAACAATCGGATTTTAATTGTAGTTAATGCGAGGTAAATTTATAATGTCTGACAAGAAAAAACAGATTGATTTTGTTTTGAAAAATATTATTAAAGCTCTTGATGAGGAGAGAATAGAACATTCGAATGATGAAGAAAATCTTAGCATAAGCTGTATGACTCATAAATTTGGCTTACATATAGATTTTATGTTTAAGATAAATGCTGAAAATATGTCTGTAATGCTTATATCTGAACTTCCTTGTATAGTTAAAAGGAGTAGAACAGAGGATTTAGCGGCAGCAGTTTGCTTTATCAATAATTTTACTGCAAATGGTTGTTTTGATTTTGATATTGATAATGGAAAGATATTTTTCCGAATGACAAATTGTTTTTGCGATAGCCTTATTGGAAAAGAAGCTTATGAGTATATGATAAACTGTTTATTGAGTATGTTAGATGAATATAGCGAACAATTTAAATTGCTTGCTGAAGGCTCAATAAGCTTGGACGAATTTGTTGACAGAAATGGTATTTAGAGGTGTAGTTTATGGCTGATAAAAATGAAATGATTTCTGCTAATAGAGTTTATGGGTCGCTTTTGAATATTGTTCGAAAAAATAAATATGATTTCGATGATGATGAAGAGATAATGACCGTAAATTTTGATGTTAAAAGAGAGAAAAGCTTTATACCATTTACTATAACTGTTGATGCTGAAAGACAGCTTATAAGACTCTATTCACCACTTGATGTTCAGATTGACGAGAATAACAGATTTGAAGCTTGTGTGAATATTTGCAGGTGTTCTTGTGAATTAGATATGGGCAGTTTTGATTATGATTTATATAGTGGTTCGATAGAGTTCAGAATGGCAACTTCATTTAATGGAAGTTTGATAAGTGATAAGCAAATAGAGAATATGATTTCGTATACTTGTGGAGTAGTCAAGAAATATACGGATAGGCTTTGTAGCTAACAAAATTTCAATGTTCAGGTTGAGCATTTGATGTGTTTGAAGTGCGAAATTCTTAACATCTCTTACTCTTGAGTGGCGGATTTTATCCACCGCTTTTTTGTTTGCAAAACTATGGGTACACTCTAATTGGTGCAAGTTTCAAATATGACCAGATAGTGGGAAATGTATAACTAAACAGCAAGCATCTATCGTGAGATAAAATCTGAAGAAAGCTATAGGCAAACCTTTAGTCTAATTTATATTGCACAGGTCTGTAAAAAATGGACAATAGAAAAGTCCTTGAAATAAATTTTTCTAAAGAAATTTATACATATTTCTTTAAAATTTTGCAAAGTTTTTGAAGCTGTGTTGACAAATATACTTAATTTGATAGAATAAATCTTATAAGACGACTAAAAGGAGGTTGTTTATATTATGAGGCATAAGAATCGTTATAATTATAGCGTTAACAGACAGTATTCTTATTCGGGGTTAAGAAATACATATATAGAAAACGGCAGAGGCAGAAAAAAGAAAAATCATATATGGATTATTACTTTAATTTCTATATTATTTGTTCTTGCCGCCTGTGTGGCAGCATTTTTTATAATGGATGGAATGTCAATTTTTAATGGAGATACTTATGATTCAAATATAAAATCTACATTTTTAGATAAATCTAAAATTGAACATATGTTATATAGTGGCGAAAAATATGAAGCATTATATGTGGAAACAGAAGATTATCTTATAAATTATCCTTATACAAAAATTGATAATATTGATAAAGAGATAAACGATAGAGTATCATATTTTTCAAAGTGTTCAGAGGCATCTTCGGCAAGATTTACTGCTGTTGATTATATTACAGAAACAGCAGATGACAAATATCTTTCGATTGTATTTAAAGCTAAGGAATATGATAATAATAAAAAACTGATTTCCGCTTATGTTTCTACAATGATGTTTGAGCTTGAAACTAATAAGCTTCTTGACGATGAACAAGTTTTTAAAAATAGTTTTTATAACTTTGCTTCTGAATATGTAAGAACTTATTTTAATAATAATATTGATACAAAGAAAAAAACATCAGATGAAACATTTTTATCTGCTACAAGTGCTGATAAAATTCATTTTGGAGAATATTCTATAAATGATAATAAGTGTACTCTTTATATGAACCAGAAAGAGTTATTTGGTTCTGGAAGTACGATATATGAAATTCCGATAGCTCTTTCTGAACTTGATGAATATTTAGAAATTTCTCTTGAAAATGCGAAAAATACTATTAAAAAGGCATCTACTATTCGTGATAATTTAGACCCTAATAAGCCTATGGTTGCCTTAACTTTTGATGATGGTCCTCATTCTGAAAATACAGAAATTATTCTTGATGTTTTGAAACAGTATAATGCAAGAGCAACATTTTTCGTTGTAGGTTATAATGCGGAAGCAAATACTGATGTTCTTAAAAAGATTTCAGATGCCGGTTGTCAAATTGGCAATCATACTAAAGACCATTCTAATCTTACAGAGCTTACAGATGATGAAATAAAAGAAGAAGCTGATTATGTTGATAAGATAGTTAAAAATGTAACAGGAAGTCCAACAACAGCATTAAGACCTCCATATGGTGCATATAGCGAAAGGGTTCAGCAGATTCTTAATAAAACACCATTGATTTTCTGGAATGTGGATACAGAAGACTGGGAAAACTTAGATAAAAACAAAACAGCAAAAGCTGTTATAAGCCGGGTTTCCGATGGAAATATTGTTCTTATGCACGATATACATAGCTCAACAGCAGAGGCTATAAAAGAAATAGTACCTAAGTTAGTAGCGGAAGGTTATCAGCTTGTAACTGTTGAAGAACTTCTTTACTACAAGGAATTGGACATAAAGGGCGGAGAAACATATCCTTGGTAAGTGCATTATTGTGTTATTATTTGTAGAAAAAATATTGCGGGTTTATAAACTAAAAATATTATATTGTTATTTATCAAATTATTTTTCTTTTAAGCAATTATTTTGGAATTTTTAGGTAGTATAATTAAGCATAAGCATTTTATAGGTTAAAAACTCTCAAGTATTTTCTGAGTTTATGAAGTGAGGGTGAGTTTATGAAAAATGTAGTGCAAAAAATAGGTATTTGGGGCGATTCATTACTTAAGGGAGTTATCTTTGATGAGGTTACTGGAAAATATCGTGCAACTAAAAAATGTGCAGTAAATCTTTTCTCAAGAATTTTTAGTACAGTAGATATTAAAAATAATTCACGCTTTGGCTGTACTGCTCCAAAGGCAGAGGCTAATCTTGAAAAATCCCTGCAAAAGGGATTTTCAGCAGATGCAGTTCTTTTGGAATTTGGTGGAAATGACTGCGATTTTAACTGGGCGAAAGTTTCTGCAAATCCTGAGATAGAACACCAGCCTAATACGCCACTTCCTGAATTTGTAGATTCTATGAAGAATATGGTTGATGAACTTACTAAGCATAATATAAAGCCGATTCTGTCTAATCTTCCTCCTATAAGCTCTGAGATGTATTTTGATTGGATAAGCCGTATGGACGGAGTAGACGGTGATAAGGTCTTATACTGGCTTAAAGATAAAACTATAATATATCGTCAGCAAGAAAGCTATTCACACGCAATAGAAAAGCTTGCTTATGAATATAATCTTCCGCTTATAGATATAAGAGAGCCTTTTTTGAAAATCCGTGATTATAAGAGTTATTTATGTGTTGATGGCATACATCTTAATGAAAAAGGGCAGTCTATTATGTGCAGTACCTTTAAAAATTATGCTGCAGCTATGTGATTAATGAAAGGTATATTTTATGAAATTCAGAGTAGGTCATGGTTATGATGTACATAAGCTCGTTGAGGATAGAAAGCTTATTATCGGCGGAGTTGAAATTCCACACTATAAAGGACTTTTAGGTCATTCTGATGCTGATGTTCTTGCTCATGCAATATGTGATGCACTGCTTGGTGCAGCTGCTCTCGGAGATATAGGAAAGCATTTTCCAGATAACGATGATAGATATAAAGATGTAGATAGCTTAGTTTTACTTGAAAAGGTTTGTGAACTTATACGAAATAAAGGCTACGAAATTTCAAATGTAGATTCTACTATTCTTGCACAGGCACCAAAGCTTAGACCTTACATAGACGAAATGAGAAGTAAGCTTGCAAAAGCTATGAAGCTTGATATTGATGAATTAAGTGTTAAGGCTACAACCGAAGAAAGGCTTGGATTTACAGGCAGAGAAGAGGGAATAGCTGCACACGCAGTTGTTTTATTGATGAAAATATAAAAGTATAAAAAATACACAGCTTGATATAATTGAGCTGTGTATTTTTATATTCGGATTTATTTATGGTAAGTGTACTATTGTTGGTATATGATTCATAGCAGGGAGTATAGTGTCTGTAAGGTCACTCATACGCAAGCGTATACTGGAAGTATTTATACAAGGGTGACAGCCAAAATATTCGTCCTTAAAAACATCTTCATCAATGATAAGTCGGACATTGTTTTCAGTGTCGTTCATAAGTCCCATAACACTGACAGAGCCTGGTGTAATATCAAGAAATTTTTCCATATACTCCTCTTTGCCAAAAGAAAGTCTTGATACGCTAAGCTGTGCGGATAAATCCTTAGTTTTGAATTTTTTATCCGCAGGAATCATAAGCAAATAAAAATTTGTTTCCTGACGATTGCAGAGGAATAAATTCTTGCAAATCATAGCTTTAAGGGCTTTATCTATTTCAGCACAGACTTCCATAGTCATTGCTGGTTCGTGGTCTATTCTTTGATATTCAATATTGAGCTTATCGAGAAAATCATATGTGCGAATTTCTTTTGGCAAGCGGTTTGTTTCGTCATCAGGTCGTCCGTTTTGAAGTATAAGCATATTTTAAGCCTCCATTTAAAATCTATAATGAATGATACTACTTGAAGCTTTATGTGTCAAATAAACTATTCAACCTAATAATAGCACCGCATTATAATATACTTTACATTTAGAAAAATTTAAGTTATAATTAGTAAGAAAAATAACAGCAGAACGGAGATAATTTATGGTACAGTTTGATGAACTCAGGCTTGCTTTAGAGGAGCTTTGGCCTGATATTAAGGATTTATCTGAAGCACTTGGAATGGGTGCTATAAAGTCAGAAATCGAACAGCTTGAACGCAGAGCCGCTGAACCGGGTTTCTGGGACGATATGGAAAATTCACAGAAGATTTTGCAAAAGACAGGTTCTCTTAAAAATAAGGTTGAGCAATATGACAGACTCGTTGCAAGCTATGAAGATACTCATGCGTTGATAGAGCTTGCTAATGAAGAAGAGGATTTATCCTTGCTTGATGAGGCAACTGCTGAATATGAAAAAGTAAAGAGCAGTCTTGAGGAACAGCGTCTTTCTACTCTCCTTACTGGTGAATATGATAAGAATAATGCAATTCTTACTTTCCACGCAGGTGCAGGTGGAACAGAGGCTCAGGACTGGGCAGAAATGCTTTATAGAATGTATAACCGTTGGGCAGAACGCCACAGCTTTAAGGTTAAAACTGTTGACTATCTTGACGGTGATGAAGCAGGCTTAAAGAGTGCCGTTATTATGATAGAGGGCGAAAATGCTTATGGTTATCTCAAGAGTGAAGCTGGTGTTCATCGTCTTGTCAGAGTTTCTCCTTTTGATAGTTCAGGCAGACGCCATACTTCTTTTGCGTCACTTGAGGTTATGCCTGAAATAGATGATACTATCGACATCGAAATTAGTCCTGAAGATATTAAGATGGATGTTTATAGAGCGAGTGGTGCAGGTGGTCAGAAGGTTAATAAGACTTCTTCAGCTGTTCGTCTTACTCATATTCCAACAGGCATAGTTGTTTCTTGTCAGGTTGAGAGAAGCCAGCACCAGAACAGAGAAGTTTGTATGACAATGCTTAAATCTAAGCTTATTGAAATTAAAGAGCGTGAACATCTTGATAAGATTGAAGATATTAAGGGAGTTCAGAAAGAAATAGCTTGGGGTTCTCAAATTCGTTCATATGTCTTTATGCCTTACACAATGGTTAAGGACCATCGCACAAACTTTGAAACTGGTAACATTAATGGTGTTATGGACGGCGACCTCGATGGCTTTATTAACGCATATCTCAAGGCATCAAGTCTTGGTGAGCTTGATAATCAATAATATAAATAAAAAATCTCCTATTATTGTGTACCGACTTTGAAATGTTAGATTAAAGGCTAACTATTTTAGAAAGTCGGTACATTTTTTATAGGAGATTTTATTATATTAAAGTTTTACTTAAAAAAGATTTTGTGGATTGAAAGTAATAATTTATTAAAAAGCTTTAATTAAAAAAATTTTAACTTATTTTATAGTATCAAAATATTATGTGCTTTATGAACGGCAGTTTGCTATATTATAAAGTTTTTACCTCATTTTTGCATATATATCATAAAAAACTCTTGCTATACATATACACTTTGGTGTATTATAATGGATAGTAGAATTGTACAAAAATTCACTCTATTATTAAAGGTAAAGGGGCGTTTATTTATGAAAAGAATCGGTATTTTAACAAGTGGAGGAGATTGCCAAGGTCTTAATGCCGCAATTCGTGGAGTTTGCAAGACTCTCTATAATCACTATAAGAAAGATGAAATAGAGATTTATGGTATTATAGATGGATATAGAGGCTTGATTACGGGTGAATATCGCCTTATGAAGCCTGAGGATTTCTCTGGTATACTTACTCGTGGAGGAACTATTCTCGGAACCTCTCGTCAGCCGTTTAAGCTTATGCGTGTTATTGATGAAGAAAATAATGTAGATAAGGTTGCTGCAATGAAAGCAAATTATAAGAAGATGAAGCTTGACTGCCTTGTTATTCTCGGCGGAAATGGTACTCAAAAATCTGCAAATATGCTTTCTCAAGAAGGATTAAATGTTGTTTCTCTGCCTAAAACGATAGATAATGACCTTTGGGGAACTGATATGACTTTCGGTTTTCAGAGTGCGGTTGATATTGCAACACAGGTTATTGACTGCATACACACAACAGCTACTTCTCACAGCCGTGTGTTTATAGTTGAGCTTATGGGACACAAGGCAGGTTGGCTTACACTTTACGCAGGTATTGCAGGTGGTGCTGATGTCATTTTGATTCCTGAAATTCCATATGATATAAATAAGGTTATTAAGTGTATCAAACAAAGAACTAAGTCTGGAAAGAATTTTTCGATTCTTGCTGTTGCTGAGGGTGCTATATCAAAAGAAAGAGCCGCACTTCCTAAAAAGCAAAAGAAAGAAGCTCTTGCAAATCTTATGTATCCATCAATTTCTTATGAGATTGCCGCTCAGATAGAGAAGGCAACAGGTCAAGAAACCAGAGTTACTGTTCCAGGACATTTTCAGAGAGGTGGAAGTCCTGTACCTTATGATAAGCTTATTGCAACTCGTTTTGGTGCGGCTGCCGGAGAATGTATTATAAATGAGCATTATGGCTGTATGGTTTCACTTATAAATGGAAGAGTTGTACCTGTTGCACTTGCTGATATTGCCGGAAAGTTAAAGACTGTGCCTGCTGATTGTGAAATCATCAAAACCGCAAGACTCACAGGCATAAGCTTTGGCGACTAATTGACAGACTTTCCTAAGACATTGAAAAGTTTTGCTCAAGCTTTTTCAAAAGCTTGCAGTTTCCAAAGGCAGAGCCTTTGGTGGGTTTTAAGGGCAAAGCCCTTAACATATCTTTCTTTATAAGGGCGAACGAAGTTCGCCCTTACGGTAGTTCATTGGTAATTACTTTAAACCTCGGCAATATAAGTAGATTAAGAATATCGAGGCTTTGCTTGCAAAACCGATTACGCGTCTTGGGAGCGGCGGCTCGCCGCTTTATATTTTATTAGAAAAGGAGAAGTATCGTGGTAGAAGAATATGCAAAAGATGTAATAATGAAAGAAAGAAAGCGTTGGTTGTTATTTGGAATACCTTGGACATTTACTAAATATACACTTACTCCAAAGAGAATTATACTGAATGAGGGACTTTTGCGTTCAACAGAAAATGAGATTTTGCTATATCGCATTATAGATATTGAGCTTTCAAAAACACTTTTTCAGAAAATTTTTAAGCTTGGTACAGTTACAGTTAAATCAAAGGACGCATCTCACCCTATTCTTGAAATTAAAAATATTAAAAATGCAAGAGCATTTAGAGATAGTCTTGCAGAGGCCGTTGAAAATGAAAGGCTCAGAATGAAAGTTCGTCAAGGTGAGGTTTATGACCCTCAGAGTATTGCTGGGTCTGATGATGATTTTGATGATGGTTTTTAATCTATAACTGAATAATATTTGCAAAAACCTGTTTATCAGGTTGCAATATAAGGGCTTGCCGCATAAACTGTTATAAAAGAACAGTGAGGTGATTTTGTGGGCAAGCCTTTAATTATGGTATCATCTGTTACCTATGCTATGAAAGGACGACAGCTTCTTTCGAGATATGGTATAAGAAGTGATATAGTGCGTACTCCGAGCCATATTCGTGGAAGCTCGTGCGGATATAGTTTATATGTTCCTAAAAGGACTGATGAAGCACAAAGGATTCTTGAAGAGGCAGGCATAAGGGTTGCCGGAAGAATGGAGAGGGAGAATGTGCCGTGATTTATCTTGATAATTCTGCGACAACTTTTCCAAAACCAAGAGTAGTTATAAACTCGGTTAATAATTCATTTATGAAATATGGTGCTAATCCGGGCAGAGGAGGACATCAACTTGCGATTAGGTCTTCGCAGATAATGTTTGACTCAAGAAACACACTTATGCGTTTTTTCAATGCACCTGATGAGAATAGTATAATTTTTACTGGCAGTTGTACGACGGCTTGTAATATGGTTCTGAAAGGTCTTTTGAAATCGGGCGACCATGTTGCTGTTTCGTGTCTTGAGCATAACGCTGTTATGCGTCCTTTGCAAAAGCTTTCTAAAAATGGTATAAGCTATACAGTGGCGAGAGTTTATCCTAATGATAACGATAAAACGCTTGATTCATTCCGTAAGGCGATAAATCAAGATACAAGGCTGATATTTTGCATATATGCCTCTAATGTATGGGGAATAAAGCTTCCTATTGATAGAATTACAGCTCTTGCACATCTTTATGGTATTCCAATAGCAGTTGATGCAGCTCAGGCAGCTGGTATCGTTCCAATAGATTTAAAAGAAAGTGGCATTGATTTTCTGTGCTGTGCTGGTCATAAGGGTTTATATGGTCCTATGGGAACAGGTATGCTTATATTTAATACTGATATTCCCCTTGATACAATTATTGAGGGTGGTACAGGAAGTAACTCATATTCTCTTGAACAGCCAGAAATATTGCCGGATAGATTTGAGAGCGGAACACAGAATTTGCCAGGAATTGTTGGGCTAAAGGCATCAACAGAATTTATTATGAGGCGTGGAGTTAATAATATAGCAAATTCCGAAATGCGTCTTATACAATATCTATATGACAGATTTTCTAAGATAAAGGAAGTCAAGCTCTATACTGATAGACCTGAAAGCGAACATTATGTTCCGCTTTTATCTTTTAATATAGATGGTATGGATAGTGAAACTATTTCGGCTATGCTTGATAAATATGGGATTGCAGTAAGAGCTGGTTTGCATTGTGCACCATTGGCACACGAGTTTTTTGGAACTATTGATGGCGGTGCTGTAAGAGTATCTCCGTCTATGTTTACAACAAGAAATGATATGGATTATCTTGTTAATGCTATTTTAAAAATTATTCATAATTTAAGAAAGCATTGACAAATGCCTACCAAAGATTATATGATAGTGTTAGTATACCCGCAGATGATTTGTCTGCGGGATTATACAGTCTATTTTTTAAGGAAGTGAAATATATGTGGGAATGGGTTCAGTCGGCATTCAACGGCTTTATAGCTCTTATGAATACCTTTCGACTTACTGATGTACTTGACATTGCCGCAGTTTCATTTATAATTTACAGCGTGATAAAGCTGGTTCGTGAAACGAGAGCGGAACAGCTTGTTAAGGGTATAATTATTCTGATTATTGCGTTTGCACTTTCATTCCAGTTTAATCTTAAAATGTTAAGCTCACTTTTCAGTAGTTTCTTCCAATTTTCAGTTCTGGCGGTTCTTATTCTGTTTCAGCCTGAATTGAGAAGAGCCTTAGAGCAGATGGGAAGAAGTAAGCTTGGAAAATATTGGACAAACCTTGCATCAACTCCTGCTGAGGAAGAAACAGTAAAGCATACAAGAGCTTGCATAGATAGTGTTGTAGATGTATGCGATATGTTTCATAAGACAAAAACAGGTGCTTTGATTGTTTTTGAACGACAAACAAAGCTTGGCGAAATCGTCAATACAGGTACAGTACTTAATGCGATACCGTCTACGCCGATTATAGGAAATATTTTCTTTAACAAAGCTCCACTTCATGATGGTGCTATGGTTGTAAGAGATGGTATGGTTTATGCCGCAGGCTGCATTTTACCGCTGACAAAAAATGACCAAGTAAGTATAGACCTTGGCACAAGACACAGAGCGGCTCTTGGTATAAGCGAATATTCTGATGCGGTTATTGTTATAGTTTCGGAAGAAACTGGCACAATTTCTATTGCTGTTAATGGTGTACTTACAAGAGATTATACTAAGGAAACCCTAAAGTGTGAGTTGGAAGCTTTGTTACTTCCACAGCCTAAGAGTGCAGAAGAAAAAATTCCGATTATTTCGGGTTTAAGAAGGGGACGAAAAAATGAAAAATCGGAAAAGAAGTCCGAGGACGATTAAAAGAAATTTTAGTTTTCATAACTTCCTATATAATGATAAATACATATTGATTTTTTCAATCTGTATGGCTTTTGTTATTTGGATAATTGTTTCGTCAACATCTTCAGACCCTGATGTTAAGACTATAACAGATATTTCAATAAGTATTCCAAATCTTTCAGATGGGCTTGAGGTTATGAAGACTGAGGATATAAAGGCTGAAATCAGAATAAAGGGAAACAAGCTTGTTATTGGCTCTGTTCAGAGCAGTGATATTCTTGTTTCAGCAGATGTTTCAGAGGTTAATAAGCCAGGCGAATATAAGCTAAAGCTTAGCGCTAAAAAGCAAGGCATACTTAGCGACTATGAATTTGATTCAACGGTTACTCCATCGACAATTACAGCTTATGTTGATAGGAGAGCAGAAAAAATTCTAAAAATAGAAGAAGATGTTCAGGTTCAGACAGGAAGTGAATATCTTAAACAGCAAAATCAACTTTCGGTTGATACTATCAAGCTTTCTGGTGCTGAAACTTATATAAATAGGATTGCAACAGTAAAAGCAGAATACACTTCAAATGAAACTCTTACAGAAACTAAAACTTTTGATGTTCCGCTTAGATTTTATGATGAAGATGGAGCGGAGGTTTCTAGCGATTATGTAACTGCTGAATTTGATAGTGTTCAGGTTACTGTTCCTGTTTTGAAAGTTAAACAGGTGCCTATTAAGGTAGAATTTACTAATATTCCTGATTCGTGGGAAATGCCTGATAACTGGGTTTCTATTGAAAGTCCTGAGAGCGGATATATTCAACTTGCGGCTTCTGATGAGGTTATTGACAGTATTACTGAGATAAAAACTGAACCCGTTGACCTCTCACAGATTTCTGCTGAAAGGAAAACAATGAGTGTTTCTATTGAAGTTCCCACATCATGTACGAATGTTGACAGAATCGAAAAGGTTACACTTAAATTTAATACTGATAAATTCACATCTAAAAGCTTTACGGTAAGCAATGTGGAGCTTAGGTCTAATGTTTCGGGGGTTACTGGTAAACTTTCTGGCAATAGCTTTAATGTGACGATAGTAGGACCTGAGAACGAGGTTAATGCTATGAAAGCAAGTGATATTACACTTTATGCAACTTTAACGGAATCGGAATCCACAGCGGCATTTATTACCAAACCTTTGCAAATAAGTATAGATGGCTATAAATCTTGTTGGTGGAATTATTCTGATGGAGAAAATCACGCAACCTTTACGCTTACAAATAAATCGAATACAAGCTCAAGTCCAAGCGTAAGTTCATCAGCTTCAAATCATTAAGATTAATTTTAGAAGTCACAGCAGAATTATAAACTGCTGTGACTTTTTGGTTTAGAGTTATTAAAGATTTAAAAGTTTGCTGACACAGATTAAGTAAATATCGAATAGCTGACAAATTTATCTTAGACACTCAAAAGTTTCGCTCGAGCCTTTTCAAAGGCTCGTAGGTCAAGGGCAACGCCC
>OGJY01000136.1_pt1 | contig 100715 bp, 77 predicted proteins | sample 1572231 | NCBI WGS metagenome assembly OGJY01 (sample SAMEA2582121, study PRJEB24529) | metagenome | biome: Human gut stool | place: China | collected 2011
AAATGGTTGATCAAGACAGAATTATTAAGATTAACATCGAGGAGGAAATGAAATCTGCATACATTGATTATTCAATGTCTGTAATTGTTTCGCGCGCCCTTCCGGATGTTAGGGATGGTTTTAAACCGGTTCACCGTCGTGTGTTGTTCGGGATGAATGAATTAGGTAATACATCCGATAAACCTTATAAGAAATCTGCGAGAATTGTTGGAGAAGTTTTAGGTAAGTACCATCCACACGGAGACTCTTCCGTATATTTTGCGATGGTTCGTATGGCACAAACATGGTCCTTACGTTATCCGTTGGTAGACGGACAAGGTAACTTTGGTTCGGTCGACGGCGATAGTCCGGCGGCAATGCGTTACACCGAAGCACGTTTGAGCAAGCTTGCCGAAGAAATGCTTCGTGATATTGACAAAGACACAGTAGACTTCCAGCTGAACTTCGATGACACGCTGAAAGAACCGACAGTACTTCCGACTCGTATCCCGAACTTGTTGGTGAACGGTGCTTCCGGTATCGCAGTAGGTATGGCAACGAACATGCCGCCTCATAACATGAGTGAAGTGCTGGATGCTTCTATGGCCTATATAGATGCCCGTGGAGACATCGACGTGGAAGGCTTGATGGAATATGTAAAAGCTCCCGACTTCCCGACAGGTGCAACGATCTACGGTTACGCAGGTGTGAAGGATGCTTTCGAAACCGGTAGGGGACGCATCATTCTTCGCGGTAAAGCTGAGATCGAAGTAGAAAACAATCACGAAAAGATCATTATTTCAGAAATTCCTTACCTTGTTAATAAGGCTGAACTGATCAAGTATATCGCCGACCTGGTTAACGATAAACGTATCGAAGGTATTTCTAACGTAAACGACGAATCAGACCGTAACGGTATGCGTATCGTTGTCGATGTGAAACGCGATGCAAACTCCAGCGTTGTTCTGAACAAATTGTATAAGCTGACCGCTTTGCAATCTTCTTTCAGTGTAAATAATATCGCTCTGGTCAACGGCCGCCCGCGCCAGTTGAACCTGAAAGACATGATCAAGGCTTTTGTCGATCATCGTCATGAAGTGGTGATTCGCCGTACAAAATTCGAACTGAAGAAAGCGGAAGAAAGAGCCCATATCCTGGAAGGTCTGATCATTGCATCCGACAATATCGATGAAGTAATCGCTATCATCAAATCATCCAAGAGCCCGAACGAAGCGATCGAGCGTTTGATGGAACGTTTCTCTTTATCAGATGTACAGGCTCGTGCTATCGTAGAAATGAGACTGCGCCAGTTGACCGGACTGGAACAGGATAAACTGCGCGCTGAATACGAAGAGATCGAGAAATTGATTGCCCGTTTAAAAGAAATCCTTGAAAACGAGGATACCCGTATGGAAGTGATCAAAGATGAATTGCAGGAAGTAAAAGATAAATACGGTGACGAACGTAAAACCGATATCGTATATGCTTCTGAAGAACTGAATCCTGAAGACTTCTATGCTGACGATGAAATGATCATCACGATCTCACACATGGGGTATATCAAACGTACGCCGTTGAGTGAATTCCGTGCACAGGGACGTGGCGGAGTAGGAGCCAAAGGGTCTGAAACACGTGATGCAGACTTCGTTGAGTATATTTACCCGGCCTCCATGCATGCCACCCTGCTGATCTTTACGGCAAAAGGTAAATGCTACTGGCTGAAGGTATTCGAAATCCCCGAAGGAGCGAAGAATGCAAAGGGTAGAGCTATCCAGAACTTATTGAATATTGAACCGGATGATAAAGTAAATGCTTTCATCCGCGTTAAAAAACTGACAACTGACACTGAATTTATCAACTCGCATTACCTGTTGTTCTGTACAAAGAAAGGCGTTATCAAGAAAACATTGCTTGAAGCATACTCACGTCCGCGTCAGAATGGTGTGAACGCTATCACACTGCGTGAAGACGACGGCCTGATCGAAGTATGTATGACTAACGGCAACAATGAAGTATTGATCGCAAACCGTAACGGACGGGCTATTCGTTTCCACGAAAGTGCGGTTCGCGTCATGGGACGTACAGCATCCGGAGTAAGAGGTATGACATTGGACGAAGATCCTTCCGATGAAGTAGTAGGAATGGTATGTATCAAGGATAAAGAAACCGATACAGTATTGGTTGTTTCTGAACAGGGTTACGGAAAACGTTCGATCGTAGAAGATTACCGTATGACCAACCGTGGTGGTAAGGGTGTAAAAACACTTAACATTACAGAAAAGACCGGTAAACTTGTTGCCATCAAAAATGTTACAGAAGAAAATGATATCATGATCATCAATAAATCAGGTATCACTATTCGTATGAAGGTAACCGACTTGAATGTAATCGGTCGCGCCACACAAGGTGTCCGTCTGATCAACTTAGGTAAACGTAACGATGAAATAGCCTCTGTATGTAAGGTTTTATCCGAATCGGAAGAGCAGGTGAACGAAGAAAACGCTGAACAGAACGCTCAGAATGAAAACAAAGGAGAAATAACCGATTTTGGAGGATCTGAAGATATCGCTAACGATACTGAGGAGACAACAAATGAATAATTTAAACAAATAGAAATATTAATCTCAAATTACTATCACAATGAAACGATTATTATTAACAGTTGCATTATGCGTTGCAGCATCATCTGCCTCTTTCGCTCAAAAGAAAGCCGTTAAGGAGGCACAAGGAATAGCAAAAGGAGACAAGGCTGATTTCACTGAAGCCAGATCATTAATCAAGGGCGCTTTGGAAAATCCTGAAACAAAGGATGACGCTCAGACTTGGTATGTTGCCGGTTTTATCGAAGATCAGCAGTTCAGTGCAGAAAGAACAAAACAAATTCTGGGACAGCAACCGAACGAACCGGTTATGTACGATGCATTGATCGCTATCCTTCCTTATTTCAAGAAAGCTTACGAACTGGATCAGCTTCCGAATGAAAAAGGTAAAATCAAACCTAAATATTCTAAAGATATCAAGAGTATCTTAAGTGCTGACCACGTATATTATTTCAACGGTGGTGCTTATTATTTCGATCAGAAAGATTATAAGAAAGCATACGATTTCTTCAACCAATATCTGGAAATCTCTGAATTACCGATGTTTGAAGGAACTCAGACTGCAGAAAAAGACTCTACATTCATGACTGTTCAGTTCTATGCTGCTGTTGCTGCTACTCAGCTGGGAGATTCTCCTACGGCTATCAAGGCGTTGGAACGTGCAAAAGACACAGATTTCAGACAGAATGATATTTATCAGTATCTGGCTTACGAATATCAGCAGGCTAAAGACACTGTAAACTTTGAAAAGGTACTGGAAGAAGGTATGGCTAAGTTCCCGAACGAAGAATATTACTTGATGAACCTGATCAACAATTATATCTATTCAGGCAGAAACGAAAAAGCTATCGAATATCTGAATACAGCTATCACTAAAGATCCTAACAATTCACAGTTGTATCACGTAATGGGTATGGTTTATGAAACAGGTTTGAAGGATTATGCTAACGCTGAAAAATTCTTCTCTAAAGCATTGGAACTGAATCCTGAAGCAGTTGAATCTCTGTCAAGTCTTGGCCGTGTATATTACAACCAGGGTGTAAACAAACAAGGTGAAGCTAACATGATCAACGACAGCAAGAAATATCAGGAAGAACTGACAGTTGCTAAAGATCTTTTCAAGAAAGCTCTTCCTTATTTCGAAAAAGCTCACCAGCTGAAACCGGATGAATCAGAATATAAGATTGCCTTAAGAGGTATCTATTACAACCTGAATATGGGCCCGGAACTGGAAGCTATCGAAGCTGAAATGAACAAATAATAATCATTTCTATTGAATACAAAAATAGCCGCCCCGATTGGGACGGCTATTTTTTTGCCTTAGAAGATCCCTGTCTTTACAGATAAGGGATAATCGTTATGTAAATACCGGTGATAATAGCCGATGTAATGACACCCGAGATATTAGCGCCTAATGCATCCCCTAAAATGAAAGAGTCCGGATTCTCCTTGCTAACCAGCTTTTGGGCAACCTTTGCAGTTGTAGGTACACAGCTCACAGCTGCGATACCGATTACCGGGTTATAGTTGCCGCGTTTAATAAAATACATAATATAACCGCCCATAATACCTCCGATACCGGAAAGAAGCAATGCTGTAACACCCAACACCAGTAATTTCAGAATCTTAGGATCAAGAAGCAATTTGGCATCACACAATACACCGAGCAGTAACCCCAACATGAAAGTTGAACCATACAATAACGGCCCGCTCACAAAATCATAAATATGTTTCATGCCTGATTCACGAACGGCAACTCCCAGGAACAATGAAAAGAAAAGGGGAGAGGCTACAGGGAATAAGAAGCTCAAAACAGCACACAAAATAACGGCAAATGCAAGTTTAACCTTTGCATCATAATTTTTAGGCGGCTTGGTAGTCGTCATCTTTATAGCACGCAACCGTTGCGGGATCAGGAGTTTTACCAGGTAAGGATATCCTCCGTAAGTCAGTCCCAGATACAAGTAAGCAACTACCGTAATAGGAACAAACAAATGTTTTGCCAAAATCAATGACGTAAACAGAACCATCGGGCCGTCAGCACCGCCAACCATAGCGATAGAAGCACTTTCCTTTAAAGACAAACCGAATGCGCTGGCAATAGGAACAGTCAGGAAGGTTCCCAGTTCGGCACAAAGAGCCAGAAAAAGACTGGCAAACGGTTTCTGAAGCAAAAAGCCGACATCCAGCAAAGTCCCGATTCCCATAAACACAAAACAGGCTATCAAACCATTACTAAAGGTAAGCGTATATACAGGTTGGAGAAAATCTATCTGCATCGTATTCATTAATTCGTCCGTATCAGAAAGCATAGGGTCTAGGAACAGGTTTCCGAGGCCTCCTTCGGGCATCATCAGGGTACCACAATTGATTGCAACCATACCTAATCCCATAGGGATCATTACCATAGGTTCCAATACGCCTTTCCAGCCTAAATAAACGAGTAGGGCACCTAAAGCAATTAAAAAAACACGAGCTACTGCCAGTATCCATCCACCGGCAACCATTGTTCCAAATCCCTGGAACAAACTTAAAAAATCAACGTTTTCCATATCTGTCTTTTATTTTTCGGTAGAAGGATTTTCTTCTTTGTTTGTATTGCTTTTTCTTATCATCTGTTCTTTTTTCTTCAGATACATAATACGAGTATCCTGTGGATAATAATAATCCATCAGATCCAAATGAGAAGCACCGTGGCTTACACCATGATAATATCCGGAAGGTTTTATATGAAGAAGGTCACTGTTTACACCTTGACGGAATTCTTCGCGTTCATCATCCGTTTGTTCTTCTTCGTTAACGGAATCCAACCCGAGTATTTCACCAATCTTGGCACGCAATTTATTGAGTTTGCTAAATTGCGAAAGTTCTTCACTATGATGAAACTCCAGAGAATCGGCCCAAACTGAAATAAGTTTGATCACACCGGCCACTATAAACCCAATAATGAAGGTTAGAACCATCATTTCCAGGGTAGAAAGTAATAGACTTAACATAATTATTTAATTTAATATCTGATATAATGTACCATATAGGCACACGATTAGTCACTGTCTGCAATCGCACGCAGACAATAAATAGAAATAATCAAAAGAGATAAGCTAAATAATTATTTTTCGCAACACGTAGACCCAATGGCCTGATCGCATACGAAGAGTGGAGAATTTTATAGATTGTGTTATTAAAAAGGTTTCAGAGACTTTATTCAGTATCTTTTGTTCCTTTTGCAGAAATAGTTCGAGAAGTCGGGTCGTTACTTTAAACGGACGCTCACATCTTGTGGAGATAACTAACGTACGGGTAGTAAGACAATAGGTTGTATTATGTCCCTGGTTTAAGTCGTAATTTTTTAATTCGTCCTGTAATGGATGTTTTACGTTATTGCAGATGAAAGTCATTTCCTGTGGAGATAAAATATCTTTATCTTCAATCTTTATCTGCATATTTAGCAATAGCAGAAACAGAAATGATAATATCAGCAATACTTTTTTCATCACGCCGCGAAGATAGAACAGTTATTTAACATACAACACTCTTTTGATAATAAATGTTGACGAAATTATCAAACTGTCACACGGAACACGTCAGTTTAAGAATGTATATGAAGTGTATACCACTGATAATAAAGATGTTAGCCCTAAAAACGACCTGTATAACTCTATTGAACATAATGGAAATTATAAATAATACTAGAATAAAGATATCCGGAGCCACATATCGGTAATAAAAGCATACAGGCAATAAAAAATCCGTATATAACTTCACAGTTACATACGGACCAAACAAATAACAAACTCTACTTATATGAAAAAACAAATACTACTAACATAATTATTACAGAATCTTGTAAGTCCTGTTTATCATTATAACAATGATAAGGTTTATTTAGTTCTGAATACAGAATAAATTTCTGTTATTTTCTTTCTAGCATGTATAATATCCAGAAAAATTATTCTCGCATGAGAACTATATTTTATTCGATATTATAACAAAGCGCTTATTATTTATGTTTCAGGATCATATACCAATAAATGTTAAAAAGGCATGTATATATCTCGGTCGATACTCTACATGCCTTTTTGTCCTGATGTATATAGCCTCTATACAAACGCGATATACATATCCATGTATTTGTTATTCTGTCGATTAGTTCGGTTTTCCTTTGCTATTTTTTCGCAATCTTCCATATCCATTCCATTCTCAGGAATACTCCAGTACCACAACATGGGTGCTTGATTTTCTCTTTCTGTTGTTTCCATTTTTTTCCATTTTTAGTTCAACTTCATATATGAGACAGAGAAAATGAAAATACCCCTATCAGCTTACCGGATTATTTGAAAAAAAAGTCCGGTCTTTTGAAATGTTAAGACTGGAATTTTGTGTTTAAAAGACTGGAATTTTAATTACAAAAGATAGGACTTTTGAAAAACAATACTTCTTTATTTACATTTAAAGAGACATGGGACTGACGATTTTTGTTAGTCGCTGTTTTACAACGACTTAATGCAGTAATATTTCAATGATCGCTTACGCTTCAAAAGATGGCGTAATTCTAATATTATAAATTGTAGCCAAATTAGGCCGCTTTTCTTGCTCTACTCGTTAAAAGTTGCTACTTTAGCACCCGATAGCGGATAATAATCAATCATTCTGATAGTGTGTCTCTTTCTACTGAAGAAAGAGACACTTTCTTTTTTTATCAACTCTTGATTGTCATTTACTATGTTTATTTTCTCCAGATTCATTTTTATTACCTTTCCATGCTTGTCTCTTTACTTTTTTACGCACATTAACAATTACATTCAGACACACAAAAAGTTGCGCAACACCCGACAAGATGTTGCGTAATTATTGAGTGCATCTGGTATTTTTTATAGATGCGATTGATAAGATATGTCTTGATTTATTCGGCTATCTTCACCCAGACCTGCTTTCCGTCGAAGGTGATAGCCATTTTCAGGATATCGGTGAAACCGTCCTTACGCAAAGTAGCATCGTAATGCTTGTCATCTATTTGCTGTAATGCAGAGTCAAGCACTTTTTCGACCGTTTCCTTCTTGCGCAAGCGTTTCAACTCCATGATGACCGCTTGTCCCTTGCCACCTTTGGGACGGAGCAGGATGTCATAACGACCAAAGCCGGATTCACGGTTACTGCTGACTTCATAATCAGCCATACTAGCAAGCAGTCCTAATAAAAATGCCTGGTATACCTTTTCCGGGTCACGCCCATTTGTATCATAGTATGAAAATGTATTGATAATAAAGTCATTCAAAAGTTCTTCGAAATACTCGACATCTCCTGCACGTAAAGCTTGGAGCATCAGCTCCAGACGATCGTTCTTAACCGGGCCTCCATCTATCCAGCTCTGGATGATTGTACGGTAGACGGTTTTCACTTCGCGGTTAGGTACCTGCAACTCGTATTCGATCAAATCTTCCGATGTCAATACCGGATCGGAAGCCTTCAGATAACCACTGAATAGCATAAATGACCAAATATTAACCGGTTTAACCAATAAATCGGGAAATGCCAACTTATCGTTTATTACGCTGCGGATAGGTTCTCCTTGTATCAATGACTCAACCCCTGTGCGAATTTGTGAAGGGCCATCGGCCAGCAGGTGACGCAAAAGGACATCCGAACCTGTGTTTACCCAGTAGGGAGCCAATACTCCACCTTTGCTTATGAAAGACAATACAGACCAGGGATTATAGATTGTTTGCTCTCCAAATAAATAGCCGTCATACCACTGCTTAACCTCGTCCTTCAGATTACTCATTGAATAATCTTCGAGCATCCGGTCAGTTTCCTTCTGGGTAAAACCAAAGGAAGTGCACATCGGTTTCTCCAGGATGGTATCAACATCTATATTATTCAGTCCACTGAAAATCGATTCTTTACTTACTCTTAAAATACCAGTAATGATACCACGGAAAATATCCGTATTGTCTTTAAATACCAGACTCATAAAAGTACGCATAAAGCTAATCATCTTGTCATAATATCCTTTGTCGAAAGCCACATGGATCGGTGTATCATACTCGTCAAGTAAAACCAGAGGGGGCACTCCCCAATGAGTGGTTAGCAAATCGGATAATAAACGCAAGGAATTCTGTATGATAATGTCGTCTGCCTGCAACCGAAGCATCTTATCAAACCATTCCCGGTTGATTTCCGAAAGTGGGTCGTCAAGCAAATACCGGTGACGCGCAAACTCTTGTTGCATTTGTATTCCTATTTGAATGAGGGTTTCTTCAAATGTGTCTCCTTTGCAATCTTTCAACGTAATAAGTATCACCGGGTATTTCCCCTGATATTTATCAAAGTCTTTCCAACTTTCAATGCTCTTTCCTTTGAACAACGGACGGTAAATATTCCCTTCCGTCTTCTCGAAGAAGTATCGGAGTGTAGAAAGATTCAACGTCTTACCGAAACGGCGTGGGCGCGGAAGCAGTGTGATCAAACTGCCCTCTTCTACTATCTGACGGATAAAATCGGTCTTATCCACATAATAATAATCTTCGCTGACCAACAGCTTGTAATCACTGATACCGATCGGTAATTTCTTTCTGTCCATATGTCACTGTTTTTTTAACGTGTATACAAATATAGGAATAATTATTTCATTCTTTATCAATCTCATCATCTCAAAGAACTCCCATCCGGCAAGATGCCGCGTAACTATTAGGAGAATTCATATATTCGCTAAAAAATGTAAACAAATAAATACCCTTTTCAAAACACTGGTCTTTTGAATACAAAAGTCCTGTATTTTAAATTCAAAAGTCTAGTCTTAACATTTCAAAAGACCAGTCTTTTTTTGTGAGTGTATATAGGATGTAGGATTTACTTTTACAGCACTTCTTCTGTATCTTGGTTGACGGTGTTTTGCATATTCAGAGAATTATTGATTTCCCGACTATATTCGTTGACTAAGTCAATATCATGGATATCTTTGATATCTAGTATTTCACGAATCAATTCAACTTTACCATTCTCCAGTTCAGTGTTAGGTATCATAAGTCTTTCTTGTTTTAGATTGATTAATATTGTATTATCTTATCACTTAACAATATAAGTTTCACATTGTTCATCAAACCCACTCTTTCCTATACTTTTTAGGAAAATTGATATCATATCCGGTAATATTGCTATTTTCTATACCAAATGAAATACGGAACTTTACAGCGTCGATTATTTATGAATAACAGCACAAACAAATTATACTTATGAAACGTTATATATTCATTCTATCAGGATTGCTGATATCGATTTCAATATTAGCTCAAAAAAACGAAGTAAATATGTTAGTAAAAAGCAAAAGCCAATTCAGCGTAGATGAGACCGTCAAGCGAATAGAGGCCAATCTTAAAGAGAAAGAGATACAGGTGTTTGCCCTGTTCGATCATGGCCAAAATGCCAAGGACAGCGATATGGAGTTGCTACCTAATCAAGTGATTGTATTTGGTTCTCCCAAAGTCGGAACACTGTTGATGCAGCAAAATCCGGAAGTATCCATTGAACTGCCGTTAAAGATTTCCGTATGGCAGGATAAGGAAGGTAATGTCTGGACAGCATTTATCAGCATGAAGTCGATAGCCGACCGATATGATCTGGGCGATAGTCCAATCATCACGAATATACAGAATTTACTGGTAAGTATAATAGAACAGGCTACAACCGAAAAAAGGTGATTGCCCTGCATGGACTATCACCTTTTCCTTTACTAAATAATTTCTTATTACTTAGATGCTTCGATAGAAGCTTTTCTGAATTCTTTCAGTAACTTTTCCAGTTCAAGAGAAGCTTTACGAGCACGAGTACCAGCTGCTTTGTTTCCGTTTTCTACCTGAGCATTAGCATTTGTGCTGAATTCTGCAATTGATGCATTAATTTTTTCTACTAATTCTTTCATTTTTCTTTTATAATTTGTTTGAGCCACAAAAGTATAAATAATTATATTATGTGCAAGAGAAATGTGTCTGTCAAGTCATATTTTATTTTATCTATACACGTTTTTTACATGGCCGGACACCCGGATAAATAGCCGTAAACGGATACATGTCGTAAAGCATATTCATTTTCAAGTTTATTTTAACTAAATAATTTGCCCTCTTGAGAGATATTGCCTAAGTTAGTGCCATTAAATAATTAACCGAAGTATTAACCTTCAAAATAAGGGAACCATGACAAAGACAATCACTTTTAATGAATTGCGCAGACTGAAAGACCGTCTGCCTGACGGAAGCACTCATCGCATTGCAGATGAGTTAGGTATATCAGTAGAAACTGTTCGTAATTATTTTGGTGGATATAATTATAAGGACGGTAAAAGCTGTGGGATACATATCGAACCGGGGCCTGATGGCGGTCTGGTCGTATTAGATGACACAACAATATTTGAACGTGCTCTACAGATACTCGCAGAAGTACAGGATGTATCTGAGGCACAAGAAGCGTAAAGAAATTCAAAGCAAATAAAAATCCCATAGCAAACGAAAGAAAAACGCTGTGGGATTTTTTATTTAACAACATTTCCTATTTTCCGATTGTTTAATTTATAAAAACACACGAGTATGGAAGATAAACTAGTAACATTAGCTATTCACACGTTCGAGAAAGCACAAATTCTTAAGACGATACTGGAAACGGAAGGGATCGAAGTCTATATACACAATGTAAACCAGATCCAACCGGTTGTATCGGCAGGCGTACGTGTGCGAATTAAAGAAAGTGACCTGCCTCATGCTTTACGTATTATTGAGGATAGTAAATGGCTGAGTGAAGATACAGAGGAAGAATCGACTGCCCCACAGGTAAAAAAGATCCTGATCCCGGTTGACTTCTCCGACTATTCGATCAAAGCTTGTGAACTGGGTATTAATTATGCTTATCAGGCCGGTGCCGAAGTGATGATCATGCATGCTTATTTCAGTCCGTATTTCCCGTCGGCTATCCCTATGGGCGACACGCTGGCGTATCAGGTGAATGAAGAGGAATCGGTACAGAATGTATTGAAACGTGTTCAGATCGATATGGAAAATATCTGTACGATGATCAACCGCAAAATACAAGCCGGAGAATTACCCAAAGTGAAATATAATTATGTACTTCGTGAAGGATTACCGGAAGAAGAGATCATCGCTTACTGCAAAGAATACCATCCTACCCTGATCGTCATGGGAACCCGGGGTAAGAGCCAGAAAGATATGGATCTGATCGGTAGTGTGACCGGAGAAGTGATCGAGGTCAACAAAGTGCCTGTACTGGCAATTCCTGAAAATATACGTTTTAATGATTTGAGTGATGCTAAGAATATTGCTTTCGCCACTTCATTCAATCAACGTGACCTGGTTGCATTCGACGAATTTATGGAAATAATAAAAGGATACGACGTTAATATCCATTTATTCAATATCTCGACAAGTAAAGACGAATGGAATGAAATTCGGCTGACCGGTGTCAACGAGTATTTCAAAAAACAATATCCTGATGCAAATATCAGTCACACTGTTTTAGCCGATGGCGACTTGTTGCTGGCAATCGAGAAATTTGTTCGCGACAAACAGATCGATGTCATTGCATTAAGCACTTATCGCCGGAATATCCTGGCCAGAATGTTTAATCCGTCTATTGCCCGTAAGATGTTGTTCCACACCGATACTCCATTGCTGGTAATGCATTCATGAAAAGATTAATGTAAGTAAGTGATTATTCATATCGGAGCGGGCTATCAATGTATATTGGTAGTCCGCTTTTCTTTTTTAACTACAAATCAATAATCATTAATAAATTAAAGAAAACCAAACCTATTTATACCTTGTTTATATAGTGCAAAAAATTAGGCTAGTTTTAATTATTATATTTGATCGAGATTTATTTATGAAAGAGAAAAGAATCGTTATGCCAGCGGGCAAACAACAAGAAGAAAATGTTCAGGAACCAAAGAACAACGGCGAGAAAAACGACTTAGTAAAAGGAAGGACTTTATTTATGGACAAAAGATATAGAAAACGCATTTTCTATGGATTAGTGGCAGTAGTTGCAATTGGAGTTACTATAGATACTCTTTTTATCTCTCCTTCCACCTCTCCGCCAACAGCTAATGAACTCAATAAAAATGATGACCTGCTCTCCCGTTCGCTACCGACACTTGCTGATATTAAATCCTTCCAACCGGATAACATTTCCGGCCTTTACACCGTTTCCATTTATTCACGTAATGATTCCCTGAAACTGGATTACTGCTATCCGGATACTGTTATAACACGAGCTTTCACTCCTGCCTCTCATCCAACTTCACATAGCAACCTTCAACCTACTTATCAGACTTACCTGGTAACAATTCCTGAGAACGAAAATATCATTCCGGGCGGAAATTATCCGGAGATATGGATCCCTTGCATGATCAGCCTGGTTCTATTAGGGGGATTGCTGGCATTCGAAGGGGGACGTCATCTAACCGGGTCGATCCGAAGAAAACGAATGATCGGAGAAGACACTTACCTGCCTGTCCTGTATCGCAAAGAAAGATGGAGCCGTATAACCGTTGTAACAATCCGTGTAGTCGGCTGCCTGTTCATTACGACAGGATTACTATCCATGTCTCCGGTTCCTGAATGGTTGGAACATGCCCGTCCAAATGCCGATCACAAGAAACTCCATCCTGCCCTGGATCTGGAAAACTACTGCATGGAGCCTAAAACACTTCTGAAACCGGAAGCATTCGGCTTATCCGCAAGCGAAGGAAATAAAATATGCGAATTACGCTTGCGAACTTATCTGGATCGTCCGTTAATAGAAATTGTCCGCCAGTTTGGAAAGGATGAAACATTGTCGGAATATGTCTATGCCAAAGACAGCATTCCCCGCCGTTTTGTATTGACACGACCGGACATCGTACAATCACTAAAAAAGCTCTATGGTTCACAGATACCGCTCTTGCGTATCTCGCTAATAAGGGAATATGACGATTACTATACCCCTTCATCCCAATCAGCCCCTTTACCGTTGCCGGCATTTAAAATAGAAATGGATAATAAAGAGAAAGATTTATATTATTTTCCGGCAACAGCTCCTACTTATTATCATTATAATTCAAACACGAAACTAAGAAAACAAATACTGAAAACATGGAAGAATATATAATTTAAGATGCTCACATAAAAACGGCCGATAAATATATTGAGGATATTTATCAGCCGTTTTTTATTGTCCGGTATCAAACTTTTGTTTCCTATCTTAAACAGCTAGCCAAAGGTACATTGAATACAGCTATCAGTAAAACAGCTATAAAGATTGCATAAACGATGATACGTTTCTGTTTATCCGAATATAAAGCACTTGCTTCACCACTTGTACCGGGTACCAATGAACGGGCTTTTACATATAACCAGTAAACCAGCCAGCCAAAGAATACGCCAGCAATTGCCCCCGGCACAATATCAGATATAAAATGAACACCCAGATAAACCCTGGTATAAGCCGTCAGTGCAGCCCACAGAAAGATTGTCCATGTAAATAACCGGTAACGGAAGAGCAATGACATAAAGGTGGCAAAGCCAAAAGCATTGGCCGCATGACTGGAAATAAAACCATATTTACCGCCCCGGTAGTCGAACACCGTCTTTACCTGATCCATAAAGTCCGGATGATGTGTGGGCCGGAAACGGGTAAAAATAGGTTTACACACATGTGATGCAAACTGGTCACAAAAGGTTACAACAAGTACGATTGCCAATAAGATCAGGATAGATTCCCGCCATTTTTTCTTATACAGCAATACGATCAATATAAAAGCGGCTAACGGCAGCCATACTGCCTTTCCGGAATATAACCACATAAAGCGGTCGAGGAAAGGAGAATCGCTGCCGTTAAGCATAAAGAACAAGTCGCGTTCGTAAACTAATATTTTTTCTACCATCAGATTATTTCAATGTCTTTGGTTGGCATCCAGCCAACGTTTCCGTCTTCCAACGCTATTTCACTCCAATCACCTAACGTACTTTTAACGGAAACCTTAGTCCCTTCATGCAGGATAAACAAATCTGTACCACTGGCATCAGGAGAACTCTTCACTGTTACTGTAGGAGCAAATACGATAGCATGAGAACGGTTAACCAATTCTGCTTTCTGGTTTGAGGCAAATACATTTGCCATAATCACACAAAACAGCAAAAGCAAGCCAACATAGAAACCTGTTTTCTTCAGACGGATCTGCCTTGAGAAGAAGAACAGGATCAAGCAACCGATGAACAGGATGAAACATACAATTCCCATTTTCGCCCATGAGTCGGCTGCTCCCATATTCTGAATCGAATTAAACCATCTTGCCAGGAAAAAGCTGTCAACCGGTTCAATCTTGTCAACGGTCTTTTGACGGGCTAACTGCAAGTTGAATCGGGCATCGCTGTCTCCCGGATCAAGAACCAGGGCACGCTCATAATTCAAAATGGCAGAAGCTGTTTTGCCGGCTTTATAATAGGCATTCCCCAGATTGTAATATATCTCCGGAGAATCTCCGCTACTTTTTAATATGCCTTCATACAGTTCAATCGCTTTTCCGTAGTCTTCCTTGGTGTAAGCAGTTTCAGCTTCTTTGATCGCTGCATCCTGTGCGTAAGCAGTCCATGCCAGACACTGAATCAATAGGAAAAACAATATCTTTTTCATATTTATATTCGTCTTCATTTTATTGCTTTTTAATTGTATTCTCCATCTTACCAATGGCATCTACGGTTAACTCATATAATTTATCCATAGCATCCGAAGCTTGTGCCGGAGCGTAACGGGCAAACTCGCAAGTATTCAGGATATCCATAAATTCGTTTGTCAGCGTATCGTCCACACCGTATTTAGCCAACTCGGTTTCCACATTATCCTTCGTAAGATTTGCTTGCGGGATATTCAGCTTGTCACTCAGGTAGCCCCACAGAGCGCGAAGAACTTCATCGTAGAACTCTTCTTTCTTGTTTTCCTTCATCAGCTTACCGGCATTCTTCAATCTTCTGACAGCAATCTTATTGGCTTTCTTCGTTCTAACCAAAGCTATGTTAGAGTTTTCTTTTACCTGTTTACGATAGATAAAGAAGAAAACAATAAACAGTATGGCAGGTACGATATAGCACATATAATACATAAACGAACCGAAAAAGATATCGTTATTGGTAACGAAGTTAAAGTCTTTCACTTTCAGGTAACGGATATCCTTACCCAGATACTTCACACTTTCCCTGTTGCTGAAATTAGATACTGCCGGAGAAGAACCACTTCCTTCCTTACCTTGCTCTACATGCAATTTATAAGGTTCAGACTTTAATGTTTTATAAGTTCCTGACTTCGGGTCGAAATAAGAGAATGAAATAGCTGGTATTTCAAAATCTCCCGCATAACGGGGAATAGCCATGTATTCGATCGTTTTGCTTCCACTTACTCCGGCTGTTGTAGTCTTGGTATCTGTTTCCACCTTCGGATCGAAAATATCGAAATCGTTCGGGAAAACAACTTCCGGATTCTTGATCAGTTTGATATTTCCGTTACCGGATATCTTCAGTTTGATGGTTACGGCATCATTTGTCTTTACATTCGTTGAATTGATATCCGATGTCATGGTGAAATTACCGACACCACCGGAGAATGAAGCTGGTTTACCTGACGGTAACGGTTTCACATCGATCGTAGCTGGACTCGATACCAGAGTTTTTTGTACGTTTTCATATGCATCCCTAAACTCATCAAAGATACTACGAATCTGCCGTTGTGTCGGGATGCGGATCAATGCGTCGAATTTACCGCTCTCGATCGTGATCTTACCCGAACGCTGCGGATAAAGAACTGTCTGCTTCATTACAACCGTGTAATAATTGCGGCCATTGTAATGATCTTGCGACCATTGCGGATCGGGCAGTTCTATTTCTTGTGCAAGAAAACCTTCGAACTCTGGAAATTTGGCACCCGTTATATTACACATCCGGGCTGCATATAACTTGAATGTCACCAGAAAGCCTTCCTGCTCATATACATTCCGGTTGGAGACTTCCATTCTTACAAAATAATCATCCTTACCGATAGAAGCAGACTGACCTCCTCCTCCGTTAGCTTCGGCAGCTTTATCCGGTGGAAGCACCTTTATGGCCAGTGCATTCGACGTATAATTCGCACCTTTCACTTTGATCGATGCCGGCCCGATATTGTATGTACCCTCTTTCTTCGGCATCAATATATAAGTAAATGTATAGGCGACTTCCGAAGAGACATTACCATTAATAATCTGAGTACTTGAACTGGTAGCCAAAGACGGCCCCATCAATACATCAAAATCCGGAAGTTCCGGAACACGCAAATCGCTGGCTTTCGCCTCTGCGTTTACAGTATACGCTAATCTGAATTGTTGCCCCATCACAACAGCATTCGGAGCGACTGCCTTAAAGGTTACATCGGCGGCCTTTGACATCACTCCCACTGTTAGAAAGAGAACGAATAAGAAAGCTAATCTTCTCATTATATTGTTGTTTTTTCTGTTTTCTGTATCCAAATTACCATTCTTTATCTGTCTTACGACGTTGATGTTGTTCAGCCTGTGCCTTCTTCACCTTTTCCTGGGTATTCTTTTCATCCTGCAGGAAGGCATCCAACATTTGCTGCGCGTTATCCTGACTCATCTGTTCATTTTGCTGTTGTTCCTGCTGAGTCTTATCTTCTTTCTTGTCATCTTGCTGCTGCTGCTGTTGTTGCTGTTGCTGCTGATCATCTTTGTTTTCCTGATCTTCTTTTTTATCCTGGTTCTGTTGATCCTGGTTTTGATCCTGATTCTCGTTTTGTTGGTTTTCCAGCAACTTCTGGGCTAAAGCCAGATTATAGCGCGTTTCATCATCTTTCGGATTCAGGCGTAAAGACTGCTTGAATGCTTCCACACTCTTCTGATATTCCTTTCCCTGCATACTGATATCTCCCAGGTTATGGAACACACTGGCCAGACGGGCTTTTCCCTCTTCGGTTTCCACCATCTTTTCGGCCTGCCCGGTCAACAACTGGTATTGCTCGGCAGCTTCAGGGAATTTCTTTTGTTTATATAAGGCGTTACCTAAGTTGTAAGTACCTTCAACAGAACGGGGATTTACCTCCAGGCTTTTGCGGTAAGATATTTCCGATTCGGTATATTTTTCGTCGGTGTACAACTTATTACCTTCACGTACGTTCTTACGCTCCGCTTTCTGGGCGAATACGGCTCCCGAGCAAAACAGGAGCGCTCCCATCCATATCATTGATTTTCGTATACGTCTCATCTTATCCATTGAATTAAGAGAACAATTTTACTTTTCTGAAAATACGGTTCTTCCTGTCTAATGTAAGGAAGTCGGCTATCAACAGGATCAATGCGATCCATGCCAAAGTTTGAAATTGCTCGTTATATTCGGAATACACTTTACTGTCTAACTCCGATTTATTCATCTTTTCTATTTCCGTCTGCAATGCTTTCAATGCAGAATTCGTGTTGTCGGCACGGACATACATACCATTTCCTGCTGCTGCAATCTCCTGGCACATCTGTTCGTTCAACTTGGTGATAACGACGTTACCATCTTTATCTTTCATGTAGTTATTGGCTCCTGCCACAGGAATAGGCGAACCTTTAGGATCTCCCATACCGACAATATTTACATGAATATTTTTCTCTGCTGCGGCAGCGGCTGCTTTCACGGCATCGTCTTCATGGTTCTCCCCGTCTGTTATCAGGATAATCGTTTTATCCGATGTCTCGCTGGGAGTGAATGAACGCATAGCCAGGTTGATTGCCGAACCGATAGCCGTACCTTGTGTCGAAACCATCGACGGGTTAATGGAAGAAAGGAACATCTTTGCCGAAATATAATCGGAAGTGATCGGCAATTGAGTGAAAGCATCACCCGCAAAAACGATCAGTCCCATCTTATCATCTTTAAAGCCATCAGTCAATTTCGATAACATCTGTTTAGCCTTGTCTAAGCGGTTAGGCGAGACATCTTCAGCCAACATTGAGTTTGAAACGTCCAGACAGACCATGATCTCCACTCCCTGACGTTTTACGGTTTCCAGTTTAGAACCAAACTGCGGCCCCGCAATAACAAAGATAACCATTGTAATGGCTCCGAACAATAGCCAAAACTTCAGATGCTGGCGTTTCGGAGATACCTCCGGCATTAACTCTGCCAGCAATTCGGGATTACCATATTTCTTTATTGCCTTTTTCTTCAGGATCATCGCATATACATAAAATGCAATGAGTACCGGAAGAGTAAAAAGCAAGTACAAAAAGTCCGGATGTGCAAAACGAAACATAAGCCTTTATATTTACGGTATATTTCTTAACAATGTATTTCTCAATAAAATCTCAACCAGCAGCAACGCGAATAACAACAAAGCCCAGTTCTTATATTCTTCCTGTTTCTTGCTGTATTGCTGAACGCTGATCTTCGTCTTTTCCATCTTGTCGATCTCTGAATAGATCTCTTTTAGACTGGCATTATCCGTAGCACGGAAATATTGTCCGCCGGTTGTTGCTGCGATCTGCTTCAAGGTCGGTTCGTCAATATCGACATCCACGTCCTGATATTGTATACCGAATGCAGTCTGGAACGGGAATGGAGCCTTACCACGCGTTCCGACTCCGATTGCATACACACGGATACCGAACGTCTTAGCGATTTCGGCTGCCGTAACAGGTGCGATCTCTCCGGCATTGTTCACACCGTCGGTAAGCAGGATGATCACTTTCGACCGGGCCTGGCTGTCCTTAATACGGCTCACCGCATTAGCCAGTCCCAGTCCGATCGCTGTTCCGTCCTGGATGATACCCGGCTGGATATCCTTGAACAGGTTCAGCAACACGGTATGGTCGGTAGTAAGCGGGCATTGTGTAAAACTTTCTGCCGCAAACACAACCAGTCCGATATTATCGTTCGGACGGCCATTGATAAAAGAAGCAGCCACATCTTTGGATGCTTCCAGACGGTTCGGCTTCAAGTCCTGTGCCAACATACTACTCGAGATATCCATCGCCATTACAATGTCGATACCTTCGGTAGAAGTGTTTTGCCAGCTATTCGTAGACTGCGGACGTGCCAGTATAATGATAAGTACAGCTACTGCCGCCATCCTCAAAACAAAAGGGACATGCCTCAGATACACCTTCCAGGAAGTCGCTCCCGGTGCATCAAATGCTTCCGAAGATGATACCTGCAAACTAGCCTGACTTTTACAGAGCTTCCAGATATACCATCCTATCATCGGGATAAGCAGCAATAACAAATACAGATATGTAGGATTTGCAAATACCATTTTATTCTTTTGTTATAGTTGAATCGTTCGTATCAGTTGCCTGTTTCTCTTCCGTTTCTGCTGTTTCAGGAGTTACAACTTCTTCTTTCTTCGTCTGATTAATGAACAGATATGCATTCGACAGACTTTGTTCATTCTCGCTGGGTAGCGGATTCATCTTCGCAAATTTCACGTAATCAGACAAATTCAATATCTGTTTCAGATTTTCGTACACTGAATCTGCTTCGTGATCTTTACGCAGAATATCCAGGATCTCGCCGGAAGTCATTTCCATCGCATTAATATTGAAACGTTCTACGATGTAACGACGCAACGTTTCAGTAACCAATGTATAATACTCCTTATTGCGCCCCTGCTGCCACAGCTTCTGCTGTTTGATCTCGTCAAGTTCCTTGATAGCCTGTTCGTGAGGCGGAAGCTTTGGCTCCGGTTTCTTGAACGGGATAAGAGACTGTTTGTTACGCAGACGTTTGATAATGTATGCAATCACACAGATCAGGAAAAGAGCCAACAATACGCCATAGATGATCGGATAATAGTCGGCCAGTACAAAAGGCGGCTTCCAGATCTCTTTGATATCGTAAAACTCTTCGGGCTTATCCACATTCACGGGAATGGTCGAAACCTTCAGCGCAATCTGGTTTGAATAAATAGTATCTACTCCGTCTATCACTTTGAACGGTGGCAAAAGATACAAGGATGAATCGAAAGAAGTAACCAGGATATCCTGCTTGATCAACAGGCGGTCGTTTTCGATCACGGATGAATCGGCCTTCGACAGTTCCAGTACCTCTACTCCACGCATCAACGTATCGCTGGGTATCACGATCTGAACCGACTTATCCTTGTCTGTTGTAACCGTCAAATGTAAAACAGTCTGTTCACCGATCAGAATGGCAGCGGAGTCGACCTTTACATCAATCAAAGTCCGCTGTGCAAACATCTTTCCTCCTGTCAGCAAGATCAGAAGAAGGAACAGAAAGCTTTTATTTATAAATTTCTTTTGCATGCTTAATTACGTTTATCAAAAAGAGCAATCAATGCTTTCACATAGTCATCTTCCGTACGGATAGAAACGGAGTCGACACGGCATTTCTTGAATGAGTCGCTCATTTCGGCTTGCCGGCGGTTCCACCATTCTTTATAGGCTTCGCGAACACGGGCCGAAGAACTGTCGATCCAGCGTTCCGCTCCTGTTTCCGCATCCTTCACTTTCATAAGTCCGACCGACGGAAGTTCGGTTTCACGGCGATCATACACCTGGATAGCCACCACGTCATGTTTACGGTTGGCAATGGTCAGAGCGTCTTTGAAACCGCCTTTATCGATAAAGTCGGATATCAGGAAGGTCGTACAACGTTTCTTTATGGCGTTAGTCAGAAATTTCAATACCTGACTGATATCAGTCTTCGTATCCTGCGGCTTAAAGTCGATCAGTTCGCGAATGATATAAAGAATATGTTTCTTTCCCTTCTGGGGCGGAATAAATTTCTCGATCTTGTCGGAGAAGAACACTACGCCGATCTTATCGTTATTCTGTATGGCAGAAAACGCCAGCGTAGCGGCAATCTCCGTAATGACCTCTTTCTTCATTACGTTCACGGAACCAAAGTCACGACTCCCCGATACGTCGATCAACAACATCACGGTCAGTTCGCGCTCTTCTTCGAACACCTTTATATAAGGGCGCACGTAACGGGCGGTCACATTCCAGTCGATATCGCGGATATCGTCGCCGTATTGATACTCGCGTACTTCGCTGAATGCCATACCACGGCCTTTAAAGGCAGAGTGGTATTGTCCTGCAAATATATTACGGGACAAGCCGCGGGTCTTTATTTCAATTCGCCGAACCTTTTTTAATAGTTCACTTGTTTCCATCGTAATCCTTTTAATTTTTTAATCACTATTCCTAACTATTCTTCCGGATGAAAAAACATTCCTCCCGGAAGAAAATTCAATTGCATTCGGAAGGAATTTCATTTCCTTTCGGATGGGATTAAAATTAAGGTACTTCTACCTTGTTAAGGATTTCGCTGATTACCTCTTCGGATGTCAGGTTGTTTGCTTCCGCTTCATAGCTCAAACCGATACGGTGGCGCATCACGTCGTGGCATACGGCACGGATATCTTCCGGAATCACATACCCTCTGCGTTTGATGAATGCATAAGCGCGGGCAGCCAATGCCAGGTTGATAGATGCACGGGGTGATGCTCCGAAAGAGATCATGTTCGACAGGTTAGCCAAACCATGTTCCTGCGGGAAACGGGTAGCAAACACGATGTCGACAATATAACGTTCGATCTTTTCGTCCAGATAAACTTCACGTACAACTTTACGTGCTTCCAATATCTCGTTCTTAGTCAGGATCGGTTTAATATCCGGCTTCACTCCTGAGATGTTCTGGCGAATGATCAGTTTTTCTTCTTCTTTCTTCGGATAGTTGATAATAACCTTCAGCATGAAACGGTCTACCTGTGCTTCAGGCAGCGGATAAGTACCTTCCTGCTCGATCGGGTTCTGTGTTGCCATTACCAGGAAAGGCTCCGGCAACTTATAAGTGTTCTCGCTGATTGTCACCTGACGTTCCTGCATGGCTTCCAGAAGTGCACTCTGTACCTTAGCCGGGGCACGGTTTATTTCATCCGCTAACACAAAATTAGCGAAGACCGGGCCTTGTTTTACCTGAAATTCTTCGCTTTTCTGACTATAGATCATTGTACCGATCACATCGGCCGGCAGCAAGTCCGGGGTAAACTGTATTCGACTGTATTTTGCATCGATCAGTGACGCCAATGATTTAATGGCAAGTGTCTTTGCCAACCCGGGAACCCCTTCAAGCAGAATATGCCCGTCTGAAAGCAGACCAATCATTAATGATTCAACCAAATGCTTCTGCCCAACAATTACCTGGTCCATGCCCATCGTAATCATGTTTACAAACGAACTTTTACTTTCAATCCGCTCGTTCAACTCACGAATGTCTACTGTCTGACTCATAGATTTTCTTATTTATATTGTTATTGTTTCTTGCTTGTTTTTATAGCTGCACAAAATTAGAAATGTTAAATTCGTATTCTTTACTTTTGCAGTTAAATAATACTAACCCAACAGCAACTATTTTGTTTTATTTTACTTAAAAGAGTGGAGTTTTGTTACAAATTTCCGGACAGTATTTCCGTCTGACGCGCAGCTGCTTTATCTATCGAAGCACGACTATGTTTATCGATTCCATACAGAGACGGATCCGGCACCAATATTTCTGTGCCTACCGGAATGTTATTCGGGTCTTTTATCGCAGCTTTATTATAGTCATAGAGATAAACCCAGAATATCTTACTGCCATAATACTCCAGAGAGATCAGGGTCAAACGGCTACCCGCTTCTATTTTCACCTTGGCCAACACTTCAGACGCTTTGGCAGGAGTTTCAGGAGTCGTTACGGATGGTTCAGTTATAACAGTATCTTTTATTTCTTCAATTTCAACATTGGTTTCAGCTTCTACTTCATGAAGCGTATCGACAGTAGCTGTCGCTTGATCGGGTAAAGATCTTCCGGTTAAAACAGGAGTAGGTATTTCCGGGCCTAAAAAGAAACTACGGTTGAGATACAAAAATGTACTACCTGCAACAACAATAGCAACAATACCGGCAATGACCAATCCTCTTACCCAACGAGAAGAAGAAGGTTCTTCGTCTTCAAACTGATAATCTGTATCAGAAAAATCATTAGCTAAAGGGATTTGTCCGGGTTCCTCTTTTGATTCTTCTTCGGAGATCTCCTGCTCTTCTACTGTTTCTTCCGGAGCAGATTCTTCTATATCAGGAGCATTCGGAGCTTCTTCAGGAACGATCTCTTCGGAGACGATTTCCTCCTGCTCGACATCTTCCGGCAACTCTTCTTTTTCTGTGCCTGCAGCATCCGTCGCTTCCGAATTTATTTCTGTTTCTTCAAGAACGTCCGGTTCTTCTTCAGGCACTTCCTCCGGCTGAGTAATCTCCTCCGGGGTTAAAGCTTCTTCCTCTGTAGATTGCAGAGATTCCACAACCTGCTCTTCTTCATTTTCGGGGATAACCTCTTCTACAGATTCATCTTCTGTTTCCTTTTCTTCCACGTCAGCAGAAACATCCAGATCTGTAAAATTGACATTTTCATTCAATTCTGTCGTTTCAAAGAATGAAAACGGTTTATTAACCAGTTCGCGCAACTCTTTATCAGGAAGAAATGAGAACTTATAATGTGCCGGTATCAGAAAGCGTTCACCTGTATTCACATGGATGCTCTCCCGTTTTTCCACCAAAACAACTTTAAAGGTACCAAACCCTTTTACTTTAGCTATTTTATCCGTAAAAACACCTTGTGATACGATCGCAATAAACTCTCTCAGAAACTGTTCAGCACTACTTCTGTCTTTTCCTGTACGTTCCGCTAATAAAGCAGCCAGATCTTGTATCGTCAGCCGACTATTCATTGTCGCTTAATTCTTTTAGTTTAGATTTGATAGTTGCCCCCGGCTTAAACACCGGAACCAACTTAGGGGGAACCAAATAACGTTTTCCATTTGCCGGATTTACAGAGATACGCTCCGCTTTCTTCTTTATTTCAAACAGACCTAATCCCTGCAAGTAAATAGCATCATTATCTATCAGTTTCGAACCGACAACAGAGCCAAAAGCAGACAGCATTTCCGTTACTTCCTGTACAGTCCAACCTAATTTTGCGGACAATTCTGTAATCAGTTCCTTGTTTTTCATACTTACTTCATCAATAGATTCAGCAGCGATATTAGTTATTTTTTTGTAAACAGACAAACTTATTAATGGTTTTTATATCAAAGAAACACTTTTCCGTAAAGGTCAAAAGCCTGTGATTCTTCGATAATTACGTTATAAAATTCTCCTGGATTTAGCGATAGTTGTTTAAAAACAACAACTTCCGGATCAACCTCCGGTGAGTCGAATTCGGTACGTCCGACATAACAATCTTCTTCTTCCCTGTCGACTATTATTTTAAAGGTTTGACCGACTTTCGCCTCATTTATTTCTGCGGAGATACCTTCCTGTATCCGCATAAGGTAATCCAAACGCTCCTGTTTTACTTCGTCGGGGACATCATCCGTATAGTTTTTGAATGAATAAGTACCTTCTTCATGGCTATAAGCAAAGGCTCCCATACGTTCAAAACGTGCTTTCTTGACAAACTCGACAAGTTCTTCGAAATCTTCTTCCGTTTCTCCCGGATGGCCAACCATCAACGTCGTACGAAGGTGGATACCCGGAACTTCTTCACGGATACGCTCTAATAAGGCATAAGTTTCTTCTTTCGTGATATTACGGCGCATCTTTTTAAGCATGTGGTTACTGATATGCTGCAAGGCAATATCCAAATATTTGCAGACATTATCGCGCTCACGCATCACCCGTAGCAGATCATAAGGGAAATGAGACGGATAACCATAATGCAAACGAATCCATTCCACACCTGGGATATCGGAAATACGTTCGACTAATTCCGGCAAAGCGTATCTTTTATAGATATCCAGTCCGTAATAAGTCAAATCCTGTGCAATAACCTGAAACTCCTTTACTCCCTGCGCTACGAGCAAACGAACCTCCTCCTCTATCTGTTCCATCGGAATAGACTGATAATGGCCGGTACTGATAGGAATAGCGCAATAAGAACATGTACGGTTACATCCTTCAGCAATCTTCAGGAATGCGTAATGCTTCGGAGTAGTCAACACACGGTCTGAAGCCAACTCACGGTGATAAGATTTCCCGATATCTGCAAGGAGTTCTTTCCAATTGAATTTTCCATAGAAATGGTCAACTTCGGGTAATTCCTGCTTCATTTCTTCCAGGAAACGTTCAGTAAGACATCCCATTACATATAGCTGACCGATCTTTCCTTTTTTCTTCGCTTCACCCAATTCCAGAATCATATTGATCGACTCTTCCTGGGCATCGCCGATAAAGCCGCAGGTATTTACCACCACAATCTCTCCGTTTATCTTATGCGGATCATGTTCTACGGTATAACCATTGGCGACAAACTGACGCATCAACTGTTCCGAGTCTACCAGATTCTTCGAACAGCCAAGCGTGATTATATCTACTTTATTTTTTCTCATACTTATTTATTACAAACAAAAAGGGTGTTACAATTCCTGTAACACCCACTTTTATGTGATATGATTATTCTCCAAATAATGAATTTACAAATTCCTTTTTGTTAAATACCTGCAAATCCTCTATACCTTCACCCAGTCCGATATACTTTACCGGAATACGGAAATGATCTGAAATACCGATCACTACACCACCTTTTGCCGTTCCATCCAACTTCGTCACAGCCAGAGCATTCACTTCGGTAGCAGCAGTAAATTGTTTTGCCTGTTCAAATGCATTCTGTCCTGTCGAACCATCCAATACCAGCAAAACTTCGTGGGGAGCATCGGGGATTACCTTCTTCATCACGTTCTTGATCTTGGTAAGCTCATTCATCAGATTAATCTTATTGTGCAAACGTCCTGCCGTATCGATAATAACGACATCGGCACCATTTGCCTTGGCAGAACTAAGCGTATCGAATGCTACGGAAGCAGGATCGGAACCCATTTTCTGTTTTACGATAGGAACACCTACACGTTCGCTCCAGATCACCAACTGTTCCACTGCGGCTGCACGGAATGTATCGGCTGCACCCAGATAAACGCTCTTACCGGCTTTCTTAAACTGGTAAGCCAATTTCCCGATCGTAGTTGTTTTGCCAACCCCGTTTACACCGACAACCATGATAACATACGGCTTCTTATCTTCCGGTACAGTAAAGCTTTCAACATCTTCCGTATTATTTTCGGTCAGTAAAGTTGCGATCTCATCACGCAACAACGTTGTAAGTTCCTGAGTAGTGACATACTTATCCCGGGCCACACGCTTTTCGATACGTTCAATGATCTTCAACGTAGTATCTACACCGACATCGGAAGTGATAAGCACCTCTTCCAGATTATCCAATACTTCATCATCGACCTTGCTCTTTCCTGCAATAGCCCTGGTGAGTTTAGAAAATACAGTTTCTTTTGTCTTAGATAACCCTTTGTCTAAAGTTTCTTTCTTTTCTTTACTGAAAAAGCTAAAAATACCCATATATTAATTCGCTTAATTTATTTCTGCTTAGAATGAGACCGCTAAGTTACAACTTTTTTAGTTGACAGCCGACAGTTGACTACGGAAAGTTGTTCATTTAACTGTTTCTTCCTTTATAATCTTCGTAACCGAACGTCCGGTAAATCACCAATTCATCGTCTTTACTCCAAAGAGCCAGTGCCGGATGCGGTATACCGTTGAACATCGAAGTCTTCACGATGGTATAATGGATCATATCTTCAAAGATGATCTTATCCCCTACTTTCAAAGGCTCGTCAAACGACCAGTCTCCCATATAGTCCCCACTCAGGCAACTGTTTCCTCCAATACGGTAAGTCGGCTTTCCTTCCACCTTGTCAGTTGCATGACGAATAACCGGTTTATAAGGCATTTCAAGGCAATCCGGCATATGGCAGGTAAAAGAAGCATCTATAATCGCCGTCTTTATACCATGATTTTCTACGATATCCACCACTGTTGTCAATAAAAATCCGGTCTGCCAGGCGAAAGCACTTCCAGGCTCCATAATAAGCTCTAGATTAGGGTACTTAGCCTTAAATGATTGAAGTAATGATATCAGATGTTCCGTGTCATAATCTTTGCGTGTCATTAAATGACCACCTCCCATATTCAGCCACTTGATATGCGGTAGAAAGCGTCCGAAACGTTTTTCTACTTCAGATAATGTTTTCTCCAGATCATACGATGTCGATTCGCACAATGTATGGAAATGCAATCCTTCCACACCTTCCGGCAATTTATCACCCAACAGGTCTGCAATGATCCCCATCCGCGAACCGGGAGCACAGGGGTTATACAAATCAGTCTCCACATCCGAATATTCAGGATTGATACGCAAACCACAGGATATGCGGTTACCGTCAGCCTTCACCATCGGATAGAACCGTTCAAACTGCGATAATGAATTAAACGTAATATGACTGCTGTATTTCAATATGGCTGGAAAATCAGCTTCTGTATAAGCCGGTGAATAAGTATGTGCCGGACTTCCCATTTCCTCAAAAGCCAACTGTGCTTCAAACTTCGAACTGGCAGTTGAATATGGGATATATTCGCGAACGATAGGAAAAGATTTCCATAAAGCAAAAGCTTTAAAAGCAAGAATAATATTCACCCCTGCCCGCTCCTTCACACTTTTAATAAGCGCCAGGTTATTACGGAGCAGCTTCTCTTCCATCACATAGCACGGAGATGGTATTATGTTGAAATCGATCATTTAGCTATATCTTTCTTAAAAAATTAAGGTACAAAGATAATAACTAAACTCGTTCGTAACAGATCGACAGGAAGAAATTTATTATTTCACTCTATAATCGTCAACCGTGCAAACTTCAGCAACAACTGTTTTTGTCCGAAATGGGTAAATGAAACGGTTGCTTTTGCATTTCCTCCATCGCCCTCAATAGCTACTACTTCCCCTTCTCCGAAACGATCGTGACGAACCTTGGCACCCACACGCAAACCGGAAAGGTCTGAAGCCGGAGCAGAAGAAACCATCGGTGTTGAAGTTGCCGTTTCCACCTTCGTCAAGCGTTGGCGCTGAGCGGCCTGGGCAACAGGAGAAACAAAGGTAGCCTCCTCCTTCTCCATCGCACGCGGTTGCTGGAAAGGAGATGTAAACGCCGGGCGTTGAAAACGTTCGCGGACAGCAGCAAAGGTATCGGCTGACGAATCGGCCGGAAGATCCAGAAACTGTACATCAATATCCTTCAGGAAACGACTGGGCGAACACATCGCACTCTGCCCGTTCCTGAAACGGCTCTTGGCATAAGTCAACACACAATTCTCCTCAGCACGCGTAATCGCCACATAAAACAAACGGCGTTCCTCTTCTACCGCACGCGGATTATCCTTCGACATTTGCGACGGGAACAGGTCTTCTTCCAGTCCAACCACAAATACATTTCTGAACTCCAACCCCTTCGCAGCATGCACAGTCATCATCGTCACCTTATTAGCCTGCTCGTCTTTATCATTATCCTGATCAGTCAGTAAAGATACTTCAGAAAGGAAATCAGCCAATGAGACCTGCTCCACTCCCTCTTCACGGCGGAGCTCACAGAATTCGGCTATACCTTTCAATAACTCCTGCAAATTTTCCTGCTTACTGATACCTTCTACCGAACGATCCTGAAAAAGTGTACTTACAAGACCACTCTCTTTCACCACAATAGCCGCCAGTTCTTCTGCAGACAAACGGATATTCTGTTCCATAAAACGTTCCATCATTTCACGAAAATCCGTCAGTTTCTTAGCCGTTCCGCTATTGATAGGCAACGCATAATCGATCGGGGCATTCAATACCGTCCACAAACTTACATTATTCTCCGTAGCGGCACTGATCAGTTTGCCGACGGTCGTATCACCGATTCCACGCGACGGATAGTTGATGACACGCTTAAAAGCTTCCTCGTCATGCGGATTCACAATCAGGCGGAAATATGATATAATATCCTTTATCTCCTTACGCTGATAGAAAGACAAACCACCGTATATCTTGTAAGGAATTCCCCTTTTGCGCAAGGCTTCCTCCAATATACGTGACTGCGCATTCGTCCGGTATAAAATAGCAAAATCCGCATAATCATAATCCCTGCGTAAACGCATATCATTGATGGCAGAAGCAACTGCATATCCTTCCTCATAATCCGAATAAGAAGCAGATACCCGCACTTTACTACCTTCCTCCTTCTCCGAATAAACATTTTTCTGTATTTGCTCCTTATTCTTATGGATCAGGCTATTGGCCGCATTTACGATATTTTGTGTAGAACGATAGTTGCGTTCCAATTTGAAGATATGGCATCCCGGATATTGATTTTTGAATTGCAGGATATTGTCGATATTAGCCCCGCGAAAAGAATAGATACTTTGTGCATCATCTCCCACTACACAGATACGACGATGTTGTTCGCATAGTTTCTGAACAATCAAATGCTGGGCGAAGTTCGTATCCTGATACTCGTCAACCAATACGAACTGGAAGAAGCCACGGTATTTCTCCAACACCTGCGGATGATCACGGAACAGGATATTCGTCTGAAGCAGTAAATCATCGAAATCCATTGCTCCGGCCTGCTGGCACCGATTCTGATACCGTTTATATATTTCACGCAACAAGGGCACTTTTGAGTCGATATCATGCTGCATCAGTTCCTTGCTTTGCTCGTAAGCTTTCCAGGTCACCAACGCATTTTTGGCATTTGAGATACGGCTTTGTACCATACCGGGACGATACACTTTGTCATCCAGCTGCATCTCTTTCATGATCGCTTTCAACAGGCTTTTTGAATCTGTCGTATCATAAATCGTAAAATTGGAAGGATACCCGATATGTTCAGCTTCATAACGCAGGATACGTGAAAAGATCGAGTGGAAAGTCCCCATCCACAAACGTCGGGCAGTCTGTTCGCCTGTAATTGCTGCAATACGTTCTTTCATCTCACGGGCAGCCTTATTGGTAAAGGTGAGCGCCAGGATGCTTTGAGGTGCCAGCCCCAGATGCACTAAATAAGCAATCTTATAAGTAAGCACTCTGGTCTTACCGGAACCGGCACCGGCGATCACCAGTGACGGCCCTTCGTTATATACCACAGCTTCACGCTGATTTTCATTCAGTTGATTCAGATATTCTTCCACGTACCTTTTCTTTTAGGAACACAAAGGTACTAATTTTTATTTATCCGGTTTCATCAAATCATCATTCGCTATGCTGCGGGAAGCTTTCCTGACACTCTCTTTCAGTTCCCCGAAACGATAACTGACTGTTATACCGACTATATTGTCATAATAACGCATCTTTTGTTTAAGATGAAAATCCGGATAAATCTGCTTATCGGTTGTCCGTGTATACCGTTGCAGAAAATTCTGACCACGAAGGGCCAATGTCAACTTTTCTCCCAAAAACGATTTGGATACGGAAGCACCATAATTATAAAAGACCTCCGGATAATAGCCTAACGTGATTTCCTGCTTTCCACAACCTCCGGATAAGGCCAACCGCCATCCATAATTAAACTTCTGCGAAAAATTAGTATATATTCCACCGTTGATCCCGTTATTACTTAAGCCGTTCAACAACTCTTTATATTCCTTTGCCAATCGGATATCCAGATAATAGAGAGAGGCATTTACCGACAGGGTTGTATTTGCCGAAGGATTATAGCCGATATAAGTGCTGATACCTCCCCCTTTGGACATTTCGATATTACCATAAGTAGAATTAAGTAAGTTCTTTTCATCCAGGAACTGGTAATTACCGATACCGCCGCTCGATGTTGAATAAAGCAAAGAAGCCTGAATGTTTAACTTGGAAGCAAAATAACTATAAGCCAAAGTAAAACGATGATGTTTTTCCGATTCCAGATCCGGATTACCACAACTGATACTGCTTCCGGATATTTTGACATAAGGGTTCAGATAATTGATGCCCGGTCTACGTAAACGAAGGTTGTATGACAAACGTAAATTCTGGTGGTCGCTTATCTTGAACGAACCGGAAAGTGAAGGCACCCAATCCGTCGCCTGATAATCAAAATCGTCTCCCCGCCCCTCTTTATAATCCACATCCTGCCAGGTATGTTCCATCCGGATACCGCTGTTCAGTCCCCATTTCTTATTATTAAAAGTATATCCGGCATAAGCCGCCATAATATTTTGCAGATGCTCATAGGTTAAGAACGGTTGGTAAGCGGAAGGCTGCCATGCATCTTCCTCTTCTCTTTTTATTTCCGAGATCGCACGACTGCTGTTACTTCTGCGGATGTACTTCATTCCCCCTTCCAGGCTATGTTTTGAGGTAAAGGGATTCACATAATCCAGTTGCAGCGTATGTTCGGTTCCCCGTGCCTTGTTCCATTGATGATTATAGTTATCAAGATATTGCAATGAAGGTGAGTCCCCTTCCTTATCGACAATCTTTGAAAAACTATTCATATTATTGGGAGAATAACCATATTGATAAGATAAGGTCAACATCTCTTTTTTATTCCGCTTAAACAGACGTTGGTAGTCTGCCTTTACCGAACTATATCCCCAGTTCTCATGGTTATCAAAATCATATCCATAAGAATAAACCGGATCATGCACAGAGTTCTCCATAGTATAATTATAAAAAGAAGTAGTCTTGTTACGACCGTTGTTCAGGTAGCCGGAAAGCGTAATCAGATTTAATGAATCAATTTCAAAACTAGCTTCCAGACCTCCGTAATGTCCGGGAGTATTGAAACGCTGGTCAAAATGCCGGATTAAATAAGTTTCATCCGGATTATCGAACTGTTCACGATAAGAATCCGATTTGATCTTACTCTTATAATGGCTGAAAGAATAATTGGCCGAAAGAGAGAATTTTCCATACTTGACCGTCGTATATCCACCGGCCACCTGAACCTTGTTCATCAACATCGTATTCAGGTTTACACTGTATCCTTCAAACTCAGCACCTTTGGTTATTACATTCAGTATTCCGCTTACCCCTTCCGCATCATACCTGGCTCCCGGATCGGTTATCACCTCTATTTTCTTAATTGTATGGGCAGGAATACTCCGTAGGATCTCTTTCGGATTATTGGACAATATGCCGGAAGGCTTACCATTCATATAAATACGAAAACTACTACTACCGTTCACCTTGATATTATCATCACTGTCGACCGTTACAAAAGGTACTTTACGAAGCATCTCAAGTAACGTATTTGTTTTCGAGTCCGGATCATCCGATATATTATAAACTGTTTTGTCCACCTCCGCATTTATCAGCGGTTTGGCGGCAACCACACTTACTTCCGATAGTTCTATCTCCCGCTGATAAGCCAGTGAATCGACCTGACCATATGCCCTGAAACACCCGATAAGTAAAATCAACATACACAAACTTACTATCCTTTTCATAATACTATATTGTTTGAATTATCCGGGAGACAAAAGTAGAGGGCAGGCAGAGCGACATCATAAATAATTTGCCTACATCTGTCTGACATTTATCTGACATTTACATGACATCCTGTTATTTAAAGGGATTCGTGCAAATCGATACAATTCTGTAAGTCCGGATCACAATAATTTCTTATCTTCGGGCGTTAATAAAAGAAAAACGATGAACACACGGTTAGCAGCAAATCTATCGGTACTCTTTACAGCCTGCATGCTTGTACTCTCATTCAGTTTCGGCTTTCATAATTACTCGGTGACACAGAAAGCAATCGTTTCGGATCTGAACCAGGCATTACAGCAGACCATCATGCAAAATTCAGGACAATGGATGAATCAGGATACACTCAAGACCTATTCGCGCCTGTCCGCCCTTTTCGGAAATCCGGTTTCCATCGAAAGCTATAATAAAGATTTTGCCGAAGCACTGAAGTTCGAACAATTAAAAGACAAAAGCGGTATCATCGTACATGTAAAAAATAAGAAATCCATAGGTAAACCCGTTGCAGACACAACACCGGGAAAAGATCAAACAAAAAATTACCTGGCAAGCGATACCGTTATCTGGTTAAGCGCCAATTTGAATCTCCCCGAATCATTCCAGGAAGATCTGGGAATATCTTTCCAGGGATATGTAAATTATTCCACATCCGACGTATTGGCACTGACTGACAAAAAGGCTCCCCTCCTGCTCCTGATAGCTGCTTTCATAGCCGGTTGCCTTTCATGGGTTTTGATGAGACGCAAACAGGCTGAGACTCCTGTACAAAAAGAAAACCTTATCGCTTTTGGAAATCTTACTTTCTCGTGCGATAAGGCTTATTTCTTTAAAGAAGACCAGGAAAAATTGAGACTGACCCCGCAACAGTATAAAGTAATGGAAATGTTTTTCCTTTCTTCCTCCCATGTGCTGGCCAGAACAGATATCTGCGACGCATTATGGCCAGGCAAGGAGAATGCCGACGAAACGCTGAACACGCTAATACGCCGTCTCCGTCCGCTTATCGAGGATAACAGCAACCTGAAGATAACGACAGACCGGGGACGGGCTTATCAACTGGAGATCAAAGAACCGGTGACAGAAGTATATACTCAGACAGCATAAACGAAGATCTATTTTAATGCACGTGCTATCCTGTTCAATCCTTCGATCAGTAGTTGCCGCGGGCAAGCTATATTGATACGTATGAAACCATCTCCGGCTTCACCATACATACTACCTTCGTTTACCCAAAGCATCTCTTTCTCAAGCAGCATCTTTACAATCTCTTCCGACGACTGTTTCAAAACAGAGCAATCCACCCAAACCAGATAAGTACCCTCCAATGCCAAAACCGGGAACTGAGGAAGCTGTTCCTCGAAAAATCTCTTCAGATAATTATAATTTCCCAGCAGATACTGCCTGAGTTCTTCCAGCCATTCTTCCCCCTCATTATAGGCAGCGATCAAGGCCTCTACAGCAAAAGGATTGATCTCGCAAACCTCGTTTACGTTGAGTGCCTTGTCTATTTTCTTCCTGACAGCCGGATTTGCAGCAAAAATATTGGCAACCTGCAGGCCTGCCAGGTTAAATGCCTTGTTGGGCGACGTACAAGTCACGGAAGAATGAAGGAAATCTTCGGAAATGGAAGCAAACGGAATATACTGATGACCGGGATAAACCAGTTCACAATGTATTTCGTCCACCACAACAAAGACATCATTCTTAAGGCAGATTTCACCGATACGGGTCAATTCCTGCCTCGTCCATACCCTTCCTGCCGGGTTATGCGGATTACACAACAATAGTAACTTCACCCGGGGATCAGCCGCTTTCTTTTCCAGATCGTCAAAGTCGATAGAATAAGCTCCATTCCGATAGATCAGCGGATTAGCAACCATCTCACATTCATCGTTACGGATAGAAGAAAAGAAACAATTATACACAGGAGTCTGTACCAGAACCTTATCCCCCGGATGAGTCAACGCTTTGATAACGGCCGACAAGGCCGGAACCACTCCGGTAGTAAAAAGTATCCAGTCTTTCTCTATCACCCAACTATGCCGGCGTTTGAACCAATCCCCTATAGCATCGTAATAAGCCGCAGGAACTTTCACATAGCCGAAAATACCATGTTCCACCCGTTTCCTTAATGCTTCAACCACAGCGGGAGCCGTACGGAAATCCATATCGGCCACCCACATAGGCAAAACATCCTCACTTCCCGCACTGTCCCATTTATAGGAATTGCTTCCGCGGCGCGGTACTAATTCATCAAAATTGTATTTCATTAATTGAAACAAGTTCTCGTATCCCACAATCTGATCTCACAATCCCCCGGAGTCTTGCAATTCTCGTCGAAGATAATATCCCCATAACTTTCTGCAATAATCAAACCGCCACTGGGGTTCTTCACACTATGAACCGGCCCGTCGATCCGCGCCTGCAGCGTGCTGTACTCAAAGCACAGATCAGCATCCTCGCCCATCGTACAATTTACCATTACCAGATCTTTTGCATAACAAAGAGGTTGTGTACCGGAAATCTTACAATTGACAAGCCGCAGATTTTTTGAATGCCAGCCCAGATATTCACCGTCCAACGTCGAGTTATAGACCGTTACATTTTCCGTATTCCAGAAAGCATCTTTCGAATGGATTTCAGCATTATGAATTTCCACATTCTTGCAGTACTGGAAAGAGTAATTACCTCTCAGTATAAAATCTTCGATACGGATATCGGCACCGTGAATAAACAGATAATCGCCTTTATCGACCGTCACATTTTTCATTTCCACATTTTTACAATGCCAGAGCGTTTCCTGCGCATTCGGCAATTGTACGTTTTCCAGTTTTATCCCATCCATTTCGCGGAACATCTTCGGTGCTTCTACTAACGTATCCTTCATATACAGGTTCCTGGAATACCAAAGAGCAGCACGCGCACCTTCGGTAAATAGACAGTTCTTCACCACAAAGCTATCGTTATGCCAGAAAGGATATTTTCCTTCAAACCGACAGTTAACAGCCTCTATGTTCATACACTCTTTCAAAGCAGATTCTCCCGGATAAATTATAACATCTTCCAACTGCAGGTCACGCGTGGCAAACAACGGACGTTCGCCTTCATAAGATTTATTCCTGATTAATTCCATATTCGATCATTTATTCGTTTTTATTGTAATTCAAAAGTCACCGTCACATTTCCTGAACCCACGGCTGCATTAAGCCCCGACGCATCGTTTACACGATTTGCTTTTCTATATTTCCGCATTGCAAATGTACGGCAGGAAAAACACATCTTTTGTAGACGGATTACTGGTATAATTACCCAAATTACAGGAATGAAAAAAATGTAAGAAAGACTATTTAATAGAAGTATTTTATACTTTTACATATAAAAAGAATAAGATGATCAGAAATAGATTTATAGCAGCCCTTTTTATTTTAAGTCTCATATTACCTGTAACGGTAAAAGCAGGACAAAAAGAGTTGGAAAAACAATTACAGGAAGCGATAGCAAATAAAAAAGCGCAAGTAGGCATAGCTGTTATCATCAATGGGAAAGATACGGTCACAATAAATAATAATTGCCGGTACCCGATGATGAGTGTATTCAAGTTGTACCAGGCTTTAGCTGTTGCCGATTATTGCCAGAAGAATGGGATATCTTTGGACACACCTGTTTATATCCGCCAGGCAGACCTGAAGCCGGATACGTATAGTCCGCTTCGTGACAAATATCCTGAAGGGGATATCTCCCTTTCCATAAAAGAGCTGCTGGAGTATACGTTGCTTTTGAGTGACAATAATGCATGTGATATCCTTTTTACCCAGGCTGGCGATACAAAAGCCACCGATAACTATATTCGTAGTTTAGGCCTCCGGGATTTCTCCATCAAAGTAACGGAAGACGAAATGCATCAAAACGAAAGTACTTGTTACGAGAATTGGAGCACACCGCTAGAGACAGCCAAATTGATAGAATTGTTACTGACTAAAGAGCTATTCAATAAAGAAAGCCAGGAGTTTATAAAACGTACAATGATCTCCTGTGAAACGGGAAAAGACCGGTTGCCGCTTCCTCTTATGGTAACAAATGCAATTATCGGACATAAAACAGGGACAGGAGACCGCAATAGCAAAGGCTTGTTGATCGGTACCAATGACGTCGGCTTTGTTTATTTACCGAACGGACAAAGGTACACGATCGCCGTTTTCATCAAAGATTCGGAAGAAAGCGAAAAAGCCACATCCGAAATCATTGCTGATATATCACGGATAGTCTATCAATATATGGGATGTATATAGATCACTTTTTATTCTATCATCCCATCCAGATAACGTTCCGGTGGTAAGCCGAGACATTGCATAAAATCGGCAAGGGCACTCAAATTTAATTCATTGTCGTCGCCACGATCAAAGAGTGTTACCTTGCGGATGGAAGCGAGAGGCAGCGACAAGGGAACCGTCGGTTCCAACCGTCTGTCGGCATACCGGTAATCGACATCAGAAGAGTTACGCAGGACGGCAAGCCGCCATTCCTTTTCTGCTGCTAAACGGGGTTCCTTCACTTCGAGACAGGCGTTACACATAAGGGAGAAGAAACGGGAGTCGGCTGTAAATCCGGTATGTTCTTCGTCAAAGAAAAACTTATCATATTCGCGTTCCATCTGGTCGGCGAATGTCTGCGTAATTTGCTTTTCATCATATTTGCATCGAACCAGGAACATATTCTCAAGCAGGCAATGCTCGGCTAATGACTCATAATCGAACGCCAGCTTTAAATAAGGTTCATGGGTATAGGGCAACCACTCCGGGACATAGGCTTCATTCTCATAAAGGGATAGCATGTAAATATCCATTTCAGGCCCGACCAGCTTCCATTTACCCTGCCGGAAAAAATAAACACGCTGCTTGCTTTGGGAAAGAGGTATATGTTTTTGAGTTTCGTATATGCCGATCGCATTACGCAAAAGGGAAAGGCCATAATAAAAGTCGTGCCTGGGAATTGTATAAAATAAATTACCGGCCGTTAAGGTTAGTTGCTGCTCTGAAGAGTGTCTGTCACACCCTTCTACGAAGCATTGCAGTGATATATAAGCATATAATTCCATACTATTAATATTTTTTGTATACAAAGATAGACTATAATTCAGAGAATTACTACCTTTGTTACATCTATAAACAATTCTAATAACCAATTACAACAAGATGAAACGTCGTGATTTCCTAAAGACCAGTGTAGTAGCTGGCGCTGCTCTATCCATAGACTTTACAGGGCTACAAGCTGCTTTATCCACAAATACAATGGCTGTTGAACAGGCACCGGAAATGGTCGCCGTAATGGGTGGCGAGCCCGAAGCCATGTTAGACAAAGCTTTAGAGACCCTGGGAGGTATTGGTAAATACATCAAGAAAGGGCAAAAAGTGGTTATCAAACCGAATATCGGATGGGATCGAACACCTGAACTGGCAGGAAATACCAATCCGGGACTGATCAAAGCCCTGGTGAAGAAATGCCTGGAAGCCGGAGCTGAAAAAGTGACCGTATTCGACCATACCTGCGACAACTGGCAGAAATGCTACGAAAGCAGCGGTATCGCCGCAGCGGTAAAGGAAGCCGGAGGTATCATCATGCCGGCCAACGACGAAAAGTATTTCAAGGAAGTAGCTATTCCCGGCGGTGTGAAAGTGAAATCAGCCAAGATACACGAAGCGCTGATCGAAGCGGATGCCTGGATCAATGTCCCCATCCTGAAGAACCACGGCGGAGCCAAACTGTCTTGCGCCATGAAGAATTATATGGGTATCGTATGGGATCGTCGTTTCTTCCACCAGAACGACCTGCAACAATGTATTGCCGACATCTGTACCTGGCAGAAAAAACCGGTGCTGAACATCGTCGATGCCTATCGTATGATGCACCAGAACGGGCCGCAGGGTAAAAGTGCTGCCGACGTTGCCACATTGAAATCGATGATCGTTTCCCCGAATATCGTCGCCATCGACACGGCTGCCCTGGCTTTATTCAACCAGGTGAAGAAGCTGGATATGGAAGCTGTAAGCCATATCGGTAAAGGTGAAGAACTCAAACTGGGATCAACGGATTTGAAAAAGATCAATATCAAACGTATTAAAATATAAATGAAGCGATTTAATTATTTAAAAGGACTGCGGGTATTTCTCGCAGCCCTGTTTTTTATACCTATACTTCTTTTCTTTCTGGACTTCACGAACAAGATGCCGGTCGATATGCACAGGCTGTTGCATATACAATTGATACCGGCCATTCTGGGTGGAATGTTCGGTATTGTTGCCGTACTGCTCGTGCTGACCTTATTGTTCGGGCGCATATATTGCTCGGTGATCTGTCCGGCAGGAGTCTTGCAGGATATCATCAACCGCCTGTTCTGTATCGGGAAAAAGAAGAAAAAAGGGATACGGCGCTTTAAGTATCACAAAGCGGCGAACTGGTTACGATATGTGTTGCTGGCTGCCACCGGGATAACTGCTGTATTGGGATTTTCCGGTTTATGTTTGCTGTTAGACCCGTACAGTAACTTCGGACGAATTGCGACAAACCTGTTCCGTCCAGCTGTTATGTGGGGCAATAATGTGCTGGCCGATTGGCTGATGAAGATGGACAACTATTCACTGTTTCATGTGACGATCAGCACCGTCAGTATAGCCGGATTGGTGTCTGCCGTTATTGCGCTGGTGTTTTTTATAGTGATGGTCGTTTTCCGCGGACGATTGTTTTGTAATACGCTTTGTCCGGTCGGGGCATTGCTCAGTCTCGTATCACGTTATTCATTCTTCCGTATTTCTTTCGATAAAGATGCTTGTACGCATTGCGGAAACTGTGAACATACCTGTAAGGCGGAAGCGATCGATGCCGAAAAACTGACGGTCGATACTTCGCGTTGCGTGGATTGCTTCAACTGTATTTCGTCTTGCAAGAAAGGCGGATTGCAGTATCGTTTCAAACCGGGATTCCGCAAAGAGGAAAAACCGGCTAAAGAAGAAATGATGATGGCCACAGAACAAGAACCGGCCGTAAATAGCCGCCGTACTTTTCTGGCTACCGGAGCAACTGTTGCCGCCACCCTGCCGATCGTTTCGGCTATCGCTGAAGGCGTCGGCCATTGTGACGGAGAAGGGAAAGGACATCAGCATGGGAAGAAAAACCGTAAGAAATGGCCGCCCATCACTCCCCCGGGATCACTCAATCTGGAACGATTCAAGGATAAATGTACCGGATGCCATATCTGCGTCGTGAAATGTCCGAGCCAGGTATTGCGTCCTGCGGGACTGGAATATGGTTTCGATTATCTGTTGAAGCCGCGTATGGCTTATATCAGCAGTTATTGTAATTACGAATGTACCATCTGCTCGGAAGTTTGTCCGGCACATGCTCTCCAGCCGATCTCGGTGGAAGAAAAGAAATCGTTGCAGGTAGGTATCGCCACTTTCTTTATCAACCGTTGCATCGTGAAGACGGAAGGAACCGATTGTGGTGCCTGCTCCGAACATTGTCCGACACAGGCGGTACACATGGTACCGTACGAAGGAACACTGACCATTCCGCAGGTAAATCCCGATCTATGTGTAGGTTGCGGCGGGTGCGAGTCTATCTGTCCGGTACGTCCGATGCGTGCCATTATCGTGAAAGCGAATACGGAGCATCAGCACATTGTTTTACCGGAGGAAGAGGAAGTTAAAAACGTAGAAGTAGATGACTTCGGATTCTAACGGAAAAATACTACCTTTGCTGCAAATTTTGCAGAATGAAATTCGAATTACAACACAACGATACTAAAACAAATGCAAGGGCGGGCTTAATTACTACCGATCACGGGGTAATTGAGACGCCCATTTTTATGCCTGTCGGAACACAAGGCACAGTGAAAGGCGTCCACATGACCGAGTTGAAAGAGGATATCAAGGCCCAGATCATCCTGGGTAACACCTATCATCTTTATCTCCGTCCGGGGCTTGAAATACTTGAAAAGGCAGGCGGACTGCATAAGTTCAATACCTGGGATCGCCCGATCCTGACCGATAGCGGCGGTTTTCAGGTTTTCTCCCTTTCCGACAATCGCAAGTTGCATGAGGAAGGGGCCGAGTTCCGTTCGCATATCGACGGTTCGAAACATCTTTTCACTCCTGAGAAGGTGATGGATATACAGCGCATTATCGGAGCCAATATTATCATGGCATTCGACGAATGTTGCCCGGGGGATGCCGACTACGACTATGCCAAGAAGTCGTTGGGACTGACCGAGCGTTGGCTGGATCGTTGTTTCGCCCGTTTCAACTCGACCGATCCGAAGTATGGCTATCAGCAATGCCTCTTCCCGATCGTTCAGGGTTGTGTATATCCGGATCTGCGCCGTCGTGCGGCAGAGAACATTGCAGAGAAGGGAGCGGACGGTAATGCTATCGGCGGACTGGCAGTAGGCGAACCGACCGAAAAAATGTACGAAATGATCGAGGTGGTGAACGATATATTGCCGAAAGACAAACCCCGTTACCTGATGGGAGTCGGTACGCCGATCAACCTGCTGGAAGCCATCGAGCGCGGTGTGGATATGTTCGACTGTATCATGCCGACCCGCAACGGCCGCAACGGACAGATCTTTACCCAATACGGCACGATCAACCTGCGCAACAAGAAATGGGAAGACGACTTCTCTCCCATCGACCCTGCCGCCAACTCATACGTGGATACGCTTTACAGCAAAGCATACCTGCATCACCTGATCAAAGCAAACGAGATGCTGGGCCTGCAAATCGCTTCCGTCCATAACCTGGCTTTTTATCTGTGGTTGGTAAAGGAAGCCCGCAAGCATATCATTGCCGGCGACTTTGCGACATGGAAGAGCATGATGGTCGGGCAACTTGGCAACAGACTTTAAAAGTTGACTAAAAAAACATTTCATGAAATTCAAATTAAAACGGGTAGACTGGTATATCATCAAGCAATTTCTCGGAACGTATGTTTTCGCGATCATCCTGATTATCTCTATCTCGGTAGTTTTCGACATAAACGAAAAGATCGATAAGTTCCTGAAGCCGGATGTGCCTTTACAGGCTATTATCCTGGACTATTACATGAACTTTATTCCGTATTTTGCCAACTTGTTCAGTCCGCTGTTCACGTTCATTGCGGTTATTTTCTTTACCTCCAAGCTGGCTGACAACTCGGAGATCATTGCGATGCTTGCCAGCGGAATGAGTTTCCGGCGGTTGATGTTGCCGTATGCTATTTCGGCGGGGATCATTGCGATTGCCAGTTTCATATTGAGTGCGTACATTATTCCTCCGGCCAATATTACCCGTATCGACTTCCAGAATAAGTATATCCGAAACAAGAAGGTGGAGTCTGCGCGTAATATCCAGATCGAAGTGGAGCCGGGTGTGATCGCTTATTTCAACCGTTACGATTCGCGTCCGAACATGGGCTACCGTTTCTCCCTGGAACATTTTGAAGGCAAGAAGTTGGTATCCAGACTGACTGCTAATTCCATCAAATACGACTCGCTGTATCAATGGACGGTTATCGACTATATGATCCGTGATTTCGACGGACTGCGCGAACATATATCGGAAGGTTCCCGTAAAGATACGACGCTGACGATTATCCCCTCCGACTTCCTTATCTCCGCCACCGACTGCGAGACGATGACTTCGCCGGAGCTGGCTACCTATATCGAACGTCAGAAAACGCGTGGTATCGGTAATATCCAGACTTTCCAGATCGAATATCACAAACGTTTTGCGTCGATCATGGCGGCGTTTATCCTTACTTCTATCGGAGCGTCTTTATCGTCGCGTAAGATCAAGGGAGGGATGGGATTGAATATCGGTATCGGCCTGGGACTGAGTTTCTCGTATATCTTATTTACGACCGTGACATCGACCTTCGCCATCAACGGCTACGTAAGCCCGATGGTGGCCGCCTGGATTCCGAATATCCTTTATACGTTTATCGCGATTTATTTGTATAGGAAGGCGCCGAGGTAAACAGATAAAGAATCTCTTTAAACGAAATAAAAAACGCTGTCCCCCCAAAAAGAGACAGCGTTTTTATTTTTGTGCAGAGTAGAAAAACTACATCTGAGAATTATTCAAATACGACTTCGAATTCATCGACAATCAAAGTACTTTCGGCAGCTCCCATAAACTTATCGCCGTCCTTGCTGGATGAGCAAACCAGAGCTAACTTATACAACTTAGTTGCGTCATATGTTTTACCTGTTTGAAATTTGAATTCAAGACTAAAAGGAGTATATTCTGCTTTCGCTGTCCCATCTTCCAATTCTGCAACAGCAACAATCTTATCTGAAGTACCGATATCATGACCTGTTAATGATTCTGTTTCATTAGAGACTTCATACAATACGCCCTTTATGCTACATTCATCCTTCAGTTCAGGATGTTCTACAATATTTTTCTTATCAGATGCATCCAGATACAATTCTCCCGGAGTATACTTATAATACCCTTTGAATAATAACGGTTTTTTATCACACATAATACCAAATTTCGTACTGCTCAACTGATCCAGGATATTCAGTTCAAAACGACCAGTAAACAAAGATCCCGAAGTAATTGCAGGAGCCATGCCAAGACCTCCACCCAGTGTATATCGTGTTACTAACATTGCTGCAGATGCACCTTCTTTGGCATCATCTGTCGGTAGAACAGGAAAATCGCCATCATATCCAGGAAGATTAACTAAGAAATCTGCACCACCGTTGCTAGAATCTAATCTATCTGAAGGAAGCGGAGTCATATATTTTATTTTGTTGGAACCTTTTTCCACCCATTCGTCAAAAGAAAATTTCATAACTTTTCCACCTACAGAGACAGTATATTTAGCTGTTACAATCCCATCTTCAGAAGTTACAGTATAAGTTACGGGAGATGAGAAGTCCTGAGCAATTCCGCTTGCAGGAGTGATAGTTGCTTTATCTGAAACCTTAATTGTTGGAACTAATGCAGCTAAAACTTCCGGCTTAATTGTATCCACAACCATAAAAGTAACAGTTGTACCTTCAATAACCGGCTGCTGAATTACAGCTTCATGATCGAAAGTAAACTCCGTAATCTTCGCTTCCGAGCTCTGGTCTGCCGCCAGCTTCGTACCGCTGAAATCCACTTTTACAGTGATAGCCGCGCCCGACTGGGTGGCTTTTACATCGATTACCATTTCAAGCTTGTCGCTAACGATCGTACCGCTCATTACAACATCGCATTCGCCAACAATAGGCAAAGTCAATTTCTGTGCGCCATCAAACTTACAAGCGTTTTCGCCCTGCATTTCTGCGTTGCATTTATCGACAGAAATATCGCCCAGAGCCATAGCACCGAAGCTAAAGTTCTTCAGTTCCATCTTGATCGCATTTTCACCGACTTTGGTTACATACACTTTCTGAGGGAGATTTTCACCGACTTTGGTTCCGTCCAAATCTACATCCAGAGTACCTTTATATACTCCGTCAAATCCGGTTCCGATAGGTTCCACCTTATCGTCATCACTACAAGCCACGAACAGGCTGAGCATGCATAGCATGCAAAAGAAACTCACTAGTTTTTTTCTCATAATTCTTTCAGTAACTAATACCTTTTAATTAGTAATAATAAAGTCCTTAAATCGGCACGAAGGTACTGATTAATTCTGGTAAAAAAGAAAATGCACAAAGTATAATAAACACATTCTAAGGGTTTATTTCCCCCATCTTTTGTTTTTGAATGGGGCAGAAAAATATTATTGAGATAATTTCTTCTCTTATTCTGTTTTTTCTTCTTTTAAATGCCTACTTTTAGAGCATCCGACAGGCGGAAACCTTCAAAAACACGCTGCGAAGGTTTCCGGCAGGCGGAAAGTTCCAAAAAAAGACAGAGAAAGTTTCCGACAGACGGAAACGACGAAAATAAGATTTTAGAACTTTCCAACAGCCGGAAAACGTTGTTTTTATCAATTTGAAGCTTTCCGACTGTCGGCCACCTTCGCCGAACGATTTTGGAGGTTTCCGGCAGTCGGACGAGCTTGAAAATGATAAAAAGAAAAGAAAAAAGATATTTGTTTAACATCTTAAAAAAATTGCTTATGAAAAAAATTCCTGAAATTAAGTATCTGAAAAGTGCCCGCAATGCCGAACACTACAACTTGTACACACAACTTCTACGAGTTGTACCTGCTGATTTCGCAACCCAGTATAAGGTGACCGCCCTTCGCGATAGTTTCGCAACTCTGTTTGAAAAGGAAGACGAGGCCTATTTACAGTCGATGGCCTTTGCCGACACAAAAGAGATTGAGGAAAAAGATACCATACGCGACCAACGCTTCCGCTATCTCGACCTCACAGTGCAAAGCAAACAACTCAGCACCGTGGATGCCGAGTTGAAAGCTGCCGAAAAAGTGGCTTTCGCAATGAAGCCTTATGCGGGTGCCGCTTCGAAACCTTTCAGCGAAAATACGGCAATGGTGGAAGACTTGGTGAAGAAATTACAGTCGGCGGAATATTCCTCTTATGTGCAGACACTGGGACTGACCGATGCTGTCATTGCCCTGAAAACGGCAAACGATGATTTTGTCGCAGTTTATTCACGTCGCGCCGATGAAAAACGGGTACGTAATGTCAGCGATAACCTGAAAACAATCCGTCCACAGGTAGACGATGCAGCCCGTAAACTGTTTGAAGCCATCAACGCTCTTTATCTGGTAAGTGAAATGATTGAAAACGATCAGGCGAAAATTACCGCTATCGGTGGTGTGATCGATGCTGTCAATGCGGAAATCCTTCAGTTCTCGGAAACGCTTTCCCGTCGCGGAGTAGGTTCGAAAGCGAAGATCGATCCCGATGACAAACCTCTTATTCCACCCGAAGAAGGGGGCGGTGGCGAGGATGATCGACCGGTGATTGAATAACGAAAAAAAGCCTTATATGCAGCAAAGCATATAAGGCTTTTCTATTTACAGAAACAATTATTATTGTTTCACCAAATTCAATGTTACGTTAATATCTGTAGTTGTCGCCAATATTTCCGGTAATTGAGCTATCATACCCTGAACCAACAGCTGCTGTTCTTTAGGTATAGCCTTAATGATCATACCAGCGACTGTTTCGTTTGACAATAAACCTAATACCGGCAATAACAACTCCTTATCAGCAGTGATCTGTGCCGTACCATTAGCAACAGTATAATTCAAAGGAATACCTGCTGATAGGTAAGCCATAAGTCCGGCCAGTGGATTGTTATCAGCTTTACTACTTGCAACCAAGTCCATGATCTGTGCAATATTTAACTGAACATACATTTTACCGTTTGCAATATAATATTGTGCCAGATTGATCGGAGATGTAGCCCAATCGGATGCATCAGCTTTCTTATAAGAAGCAACAATATTGCCGTCTTCCTGGTAAGTGATGCTTTGTAAAGCGCCTGCCACTGCCGGAGAAATGAAAGCGCCTGCTAATAATGTAGCAGCAGATGAAACAGGAAGTTTACCAAATCCTACTGCTGATAAATCCAGCATGGCATCAGATTGCCAAACAAAATTTATTGGTTGCGATTTATTTGCGCTACCAGCACTTTCGCCCGGCACAATAGGAGCTACTGCCCAAGTACCTACTAAATCATTAGTCGGCATAGTAGCCTTTACGGCCATTGTCAGCTTGTCTTTCTTAACTTCACCTGAATAAGTTGCTTTTACACCGGAAGCACCTGTATACTCACCTTCAAATGTATATGTTTCACCGGAAAGGATCAGAGGGACATTAGATATTGTAGTAGTAACTTCACCCGGAATAACGCCCGGAGCCATAGCAGGTGCTGGAGCTGTAGACTTCGGCATAATATCGCTTAAACTGAAAAGGCCTTTCATAGTAATGGTAGCAGTCTTGCCATCCTTAGTATCGAAGGTAATTTCTTTGCCTAAAAGCGCACTGTCGCCATACTTCAAATCCAATTTATCACCACTATAAGCAGCGTTCACATCCAAAACATTCGGATCCTTTGGATCATCATCGTCACTACAAGCCGTGAAAAAACTCAACGTACATAACACGGTAAACAAATACAAAAAATTCTTCTTCATAATTCTCTTTTTTAATAAACAAAATCTTAATAATTAAGATTAATACTATACAAATTAACGTCGCGAATATAGTTATTATTTCATTAGGCAAGTAAAAAAATCAAGGGCTTAACAATTCATAGACCAAATCTTTATAGATAATGACCTATAATATGGTTATAAAACCAGCCTCCAAACATAATGAGAGATAGACATAATGTAATTTACGCCTACCTCCCGATCGGTTCAGACATCATTTAAACCTGCTACAATTTCATGTGTGACCTATCACGGAATCACTCAACGACCATCATCTTGTCGTTTACGGAAACTTTATCGCCATCCGTGATAAACACTTCTTTCACCACACCGTCGATCGGGCTGCGGATCTCATTCTCCATCTTCATGGCTACCAATACACAAAGCGGCGTACCGGCTTTCACTTCGTCGCCTGCTTTCACGTTCACTTTCAGGATCACGCCCGGCATCTGTGCCGTGATAACCTGACGGCCTACCGCTACAGACTGGATACGCGACAGACGCATCTTCTTCAGTTCGTCGATTACCTGCACCTGGAAATAATCGCCTTTGTTCTTGACCTCATACACATCGTCTGAGATATTGGATATCTGGACACCGTGCGATTTATGATTAAGAATGATGGAATAGATGCTATCCCCTCCCACATTATAATCGACATTGTATATCTTACCGTTCACGGAGACTTTCTTTACCGGGCCGTCTTCGAGTATTTCCACCTTGAATTCGGTGTCCGGCATATCGTTTACTGTTGCAAAATAGGTTGCTAATGCTTTTGACATAATCAGATCCTCCTTTTAATAGTTATTGGCAGTCATCTGCAGTTTACCGTAATATTTCCATAAAGATTCGCCTACCAGCGGAACAGTCGTCATACGGGCGGAAGCCTCTTTCTCCTGTTCGAAATGTTTGAGGGCGGCTGCTATGACAGCAACCAGCGGATCATTGTTCTGGCGACGTTTCAGGTCTTCCTTGTCGAACTTGGTGTCGATAAAGGTCGTGTCGTAATTCCCTTTCAGGAATGTTTCGTTGTGCAATACACGCTGATGGAACGGGATCGTCGTTTTAATCCCCAGAATCTTATATTCGCGCAGGGCACGTGCCATATTGGAAATGGCCGACTCGCGGTTGCGTCCCCAGGTACATAGCTTGGCGATCATCGGGTCGTAATGCAGGGATACCTCGAACCCGGCATAGGCGGCACTATCCAGACGGACGTTACGTCCTTCGGGGGCTTCACGCACCTTGATTATACCCGGTGAAGGCATAAAGTTATTTTCCGGGTCTTCCGCGTAGATACGGCATTCGATGGCGGCTCCCCTGAACTCCACATCTTCCTGTTTGTAAGGCAACGGATTGCCGGCAGCTACCAGGATCATATCGCGAACAAGATCGACACCCGTAACCTCTTCCGTCACCGGATGTTCCACCTGCAGGCGGGTATTCATTTCCAGGAAGTAGAAGTTCTGGTCTTTATCCATCATAAACTCCAATGTTCCGGCACTGTAATAACCGATCTTCTTACAGGCTTCCACGGCTACGGCAAGCATCTTCCGGCGTGTCTCCTCCTTCACAAAGGGCGACGGGGATTCTTCGATCACCTTCTGGTTACGACGCTGGATGGAACATTCGCGTTCGTAGAGATGGATTACATTTCCGTATTTATCTCCCAATACCTGCACTTCGATATGGTGCGGGTTCTCGATATATTTTTCGATATAAATCGCATCGTTTCCGAACGAGTTGCCGGCTTCGGAACGCGACAGGCGGAAGGCTTCTTCCAGTCCCGCTTCCTCACGTACGAGGCGCATGCCTTTACCACCGCCTCCGGCCAGGGCTTTCAGCATGATCGGATAACCGACTTCCTTCGCCACTTTGCGTATCTCGGCAATATCCGACACAGGTTCTTCCGTACCGGGCACAACAGGTACTCCGGCTGCTTTCATAATCTTGCGGGCTTCCGTCTTTATTCCCATGCGGGCGATAACGTCGGCACTCGGGCCGATAAAAATCACTCCTTCTTCCTCGCAACGACGGGCGAAGTCGGCATTCTCCGACAGGAAACCGTATCCCGGATGGATGGCGGCACCGGTCTTCTTGGCTATCTGCAGGATTACATCCGGTTTCAGATAGGAAGTATCCGTTTCATTTTCTGAAATACAATAAGCTTCTTCTGCATATCGTACATGCAAGGCTCCCCGGTCTACATGCGTGTAGATCGCAACGGTAGGTATATTCATTACGCGGCAGGTACGAAAGATTCGCATCGCAATTTCGCCGCGGTTGGCAACTAATACTTTCTTTATCATAATCGTTCGCGTATTAAAGTGGTAAATTGGAGTGTTTCTTCGGCGGGTTCGACTGCCGTTTGTTGGCAAGCAGTTCGAAACTGCGGATCAGGCGGGCACGGGTGCCGGAGGGTTCAATGATTTCGTCTACATAACCCAGTTCGGCAGCGCGGTACGGATTAGCGAACTTCTCGCGATAATCGTCCTGAAGTTCCTTACGCTTCTTTTCCACATCTTCCGCTTTCTTCAGTTCCTTGCGGAACAGGATATTTACGGCACCATCGGGGCCCATTACGGCAATCTCGGCAGTCGGATATGCGAAGTTGATATCTCCACGTATATGTTTGGAGCTCATTACATCGTAGGCACCACCATAAGCCTTACGGGTAATAACCGTTACTTTCGGAACTGTCGCCTCACAATAAGCATAAAGCAGTTTGGCTCCATGACGGATAATACCATCATATTCCTGATTAACGCCCGGAAGGAATCCCGGAACATCTACCAGCGTAAGTAGCGGTATATTGAAAGCATCGCAGAAACGGACAAAACGCGCAGCCTTCACCGATGAATTGATATCGAGTGTCCCAGCCATGACAGATGGCTGATTGGCAACCACCCCGATCGTTTTACCATTCAGGCGGATATAACCGATCACGATATTCTTGGCATATTCTTCCTGTACTTCGAAAAAGTTGTGATCGTCTGCTACCGATTCAATCAGTTCCTTCATGTCATACGGTTGGTTCGGATTGGTAGGGATCAGTTTGTTGAGTTGTTCGTCGATGCGGTTGGCACTGTCGGTTGTCGGAATAAACGGAGGTTCTTCCATATTATTACTTGGAAGGAACGACATCAGTTCACGTATCTTCAGGATACAATCCATATCGTTATCTCCCGTGAAATGAGCTACTCCCGAACGACTGCTATGAACTTCCGAGCCGCCCAACTCCTGCATCGTCACTTCTTCCTGCGTTACACTCTTTACCACTTCCGGCCCGGTGATAAACATATAACTGGAGTCTTTTACCATAAAGATAAAATCAGTCAAGGCCGGCGAATAAACCGCTCCACCTGCACACGGCCCCATAATCGCACTGATCTGCGGGATCACACCGGAAGCCATCGAATTACGCAGGAATATTTCCGCATAACCGGCCAACGACCGTACGCCTTCCTGGATACGTGCACCACCCGAGTCGTTCAACCCGATCACAGGTGCTCCCAGCTGCATGGCCATATCCATGATCTTACAAATCTTCCGGGCATAGGTTTCCGAAAGAGCACCGCCAAAGACAGTAAAGTCCTGTGCAAAAACAAATACGGTACGTTTTCCGATCAGTCCGTATCCGGTTACGACCCCATCGCCCAGCGGACGTTGTTTTTCCAGTCCGAACTCCGTGCATCGATGGGTTACAAACTTGTCTACTTCCACGAAACTTCCCTTTTCCAGTAGAAGTTCGATACGCTCACGGGCTGTAAGTTTACCCGCTGCATGTTGTTTCGCGATACGGTCTTCACCGCCTCCCAGCTCTGCCTGATGGTTTAGAGCAGCCAATTGATCAATTTTCTCTTTCATGGCGATTGTCGGTTTTTATTGATTGATGAACTTAAAATTGCTTGCTAAATCATGTATCTCGCAAAAATAAGAGTAACATATATCTTAAACTGTATGATAAATTACACAGTAAAGAACACTTCATCTTTTAATGTTCTTACAATATAAACATTTGCAGGAACGTAATAGTTATGAAAACCGATTGAATTTATTGATGAGGAGATTGATAAAATTTATATCCAGCAGGAATAAAAGTTTTATTCCTAACTGTTGATTTGTGTCTTGCAAGTTAAAATATACAAATTTTTCTCTTTTTGTTATTGTGATATAAAATCTTTTCCTTTTATTTGTCTGACAAATAAGATTAATACGAATTATAAATCTAATATATACTTATGGATTCTTTAAAATTACATAGTCAGACCTTTACATTAGTAGACCAGGTCGAAGATAAACTTCTCAACTATCTCAAGGAAAAAGATTTACGCACAGGAGATCCAATCCCCAATGAATTGGAACTGGCCGCAGCCCTTGGCGTTGCCCGCAGTGTTTTACGTGAAGCATTAAGCCGTTTGAAAATGATGGGCATGATAGAAAGCCGTACCCGTAGAGGAATGATTTTGCGGGAACCTTCCATTTTGGGTGGAATGAAACGGGTAGTCGATCCACGTATATTAAGTGAAGAAGCATTGTTCGATATTCTCGGTTTTAGAATCGCTCTTGAAATAGGGATGTGTAGCGACCTGTTCCGAAATATCACTCCAGAAGATATTATAGAATTAGAGGAGATAGTCAAAATGGGAATCGTTTTTGAGAATAATGAATATGCTCCGGTAAGTGAATTCAGGTTCCATGCGAAATTGTATGAGATAACCGGTAATAAAACGATTTCTGAATTTCAGGAAATAATTCATCCTGTCATGGTGTTTGTTAAAAACAAATTCAAAGATTTGCTCGAACCCATCAATATCGAGATGAAAGAAAAAGGCCAGATAGTTACCCACGCAGACTTGCTTGAATATCTAAAGAAAAAAGATGAAACTGGCTACCGCAAAGCAATCGAACTACATTTTGAAGTTTACAAAAGATTTATGAATAGTAAAACATAAAAACCGATCTACAAATTGTCATACCATGTCTAATACATTTAAAACAAAAATACTTTTCTGGGTTTGCCTTTTTACAGTTTTCCAGGCAAAGGCAAACACCAGATGTGCTTCATCCGAATATCCGGATATGGAAAAAATAGAATGGAGCAACACATTGGCTTTGCCTGAAATTAACGGAAAGGCAAACATTGGTATTGCGGGAGCATTCTCCGGATTTATCGGCAGCAACCTGCTTGTAGGCGGTGGCGCTAATTTTCCGGATGCCACCCCTTGGAATGGTGGTCATAAAACTTGGTGGAATACATTATATTATATTAATGTACAGGATCCGGATGCTAAATGGAATATTATAAATGAATGTTTACCTAGAGCATTAGCATATGGAAATTCTATCGAATTGCCTTCCGGCATCTTATGTATCGGAGGATGCGATTCCGCACAATGTTACAGTGATGTTTTCTTACTTCAATTAAAAGATGGAAAAGTAAAAATAGATACAGACTGGCCTTCTTTACCGGTCCCGCTAGCAAACTCAACCGGCGTTCTGCTGGATAATAAAATTTACATTGCCGGTGGTCAGGAAAGAATGGATGTGCAGGAAGCAACCGGGCATTTCTTCATGCTCGACCTGGCAAACAGCAAAAAAGGATGGAAAACACTTCCTACCTGGCCGGGAGCCCCCCGCGGATATGCCGTTAGTGCTGCTCAAAGCGATGGCTTTGACAAATGTTTCTATCTTTTCAGCGGACGTAACTATAAAGCCGACGGCTCCGTTGAGATATTAACGGATGGATTTGTCTATAATCCACGACTAAATACCTGGAAAAAATTAGATCAGCAATTCCCGGTAATGGCCGGAACAGCGATAGCAACAGGAGCAAATCATATTCTTTTCTTAGGCGGTGTACCACAATTAATATCTGGTTCCGATAAACATCCCGGATTTGATAACACTGTCCGTCTATACCATACTATTACGAATACGTTGATTGAAAAAGAGACAGCGCCCTACTCTATTCCCGTAACGACGAACATTGCCCGTAAAGATAATTCGTTTTATCTCACAAGCGGAGAGATAAAACCTGGTATCCGTACTCCTCAAATACTACAAGGAGAAATTATACCTTTTGAAAAAGGACTGGGCGTAGTGAACACTATCGTCATTATTCTATACTTTGCATCATTGGCCTGGATAGGTTACTATTTCTCGAAAAAACAAAAGAACACGGACGATTATTTCAAAGGGGGTGGCCGTTTACCTTGGTGGGCTGTGGGATTAAGTATTTTCGGAACAAGCCTTAGTGCGATCACTTTTATGTCTATTCCGGCAAAATCCTATTCGTCTGATTGGAGCTATATGTTAGTCAATGCAGGCATATTAATGGTTGTTCCTATTATCCTGTATTTATTCATTCCATTTTATCGGAAACTGAATGTGACGACGGCTTACGAATATCTAGAACAACGATTCAATCCATTAATCCGTGTCATTTGTAGCCTGGCTTTTATTCTGTTCCAGATTGGAAGAATGGGGATTGTCTTATTTTTACCGGCAATTGCATTAAACGTTGTAACAGGTTTCGACATATTTCTTTGCATCGGCTTGATGGGGATTTTAAGCCTGATATATACAATGATGGGAGGCATTGAAGCTGTGGTATGGACAGACGCTTTACAAGTTGTCGTTTTACTGGGGGGTGCGATTCTTGTTGTTATAATCGCAGTCGCTAATATTCCGGATGGCTTTTCCGGCGTCATCCGGGAAGCTGCTTCCGATAATAAATTTGACCTGGGTAGTTTAAACTTCGATTTAAAGCAATCTACTTTATGGACTGTACTGATCGCAACCTTCTTTACTAATCTAACGACTTACGGAACCGATCAAACTATGGTGCAACGATATATGACAACAGAAACAGAAAAGCAAGCCAAGAAAAGTGTCCTGACAAATGCTTTTCTTACTATTCCTGCAACCTTGCTGTTTTTCTTTGTCGGAACAGTTCTTTACGTTTATTATAAACATAGCCCGGCGGAGTTGAGTCTAACTATTACAGATGGTGATGCCATCCTGCCCTGGTATATTTATTCTGAATTGCCACAAGGGGTAACAGGCCTGTTAATATCCGGTATTTTCGCTGCTGCCATGTCGACACTCAGTAGTAGTATGAATTCAGCCGCCACAGCATATATTGTCGATATCCATAGTAAAATAGTTACTGATGATTCGAAAAACAGTCTGCATGCAGCTAAAATTTCCACATTATTATTAGGTATAGCCGGTATTGCTTTTGCTTATACAATGGCAACCTGGGAAATAAAATCATTATGGGATGAATTCAATAAAATACTAGGAATAATCCTGGGTAGCTTAGGAGGACTTTTCTTACTGGGAATGATCACCAGAAGAGCTAATGCAACCGGGGCTTTATGCGGAATAATCGGTAGCATATTCATTCAACTCATTATGATTCATTTCCAGTACGTTCATCTACTCTTATATACTACAACAGGATTCATCTCTTGTTTCGTTATCGGATATATAGCAAGCCTGGTTATACCGGGTCACAAAAAGAATATCGATCATCTGACTATTTACAAAATATTTTCTAAAAAATAATGACATGAAGAATTATCAACGTCTGAAAGGATTGATTGCAGCATCCTTTACTCCTATGGATGCTCATGGAAAAGTAAACCTTTCCTCAATCGACAAGTATGCCGACCTAATGGCAGAATCAGGTATGGCAGGAGTATTCGTGTGCGGAACAACAGGAGAATCCCTGTCACTCACAACAGAAGAACGCAAAAATATCCTGGAACAATGGATTAAATCAGCGAACCACCGTTTCAAAGTAATTGCGCATGTTGGAAGCAACTCACAGTTTGAAGCGATAGAATTGGCTCGTCATGCAGCTGAAGCAGGTGCAGATGCCATCGCGTCGATGGCCCCGTGTTTCTTTAAACCTGAAAGCGTTAAAGAGTTAATTGCATTTTTTGCTCCGATAGCAGAATCTGCAAAAGAATTACCTTTCTACTATTATAATATGCCGTCAATGACCGGGGTGTCTCTATCTGTTGCCGCATTTCTGGAAGAAGGCAAAAAAGTAATGCCCAATCTTGCCGGAACCAAATTCACCCATAACAATCTAATGGAGATGGGAGAATGCCTGGCACTAAATAATGGAGAGTTTGAAGTTCTTCACGGATACGATGAAATTCTGATATCCGGACTTGCATTTGGCGCAGTGGCAGGCGTTGGCAGTACTTATAATTATCTTCCGGATGTATATCACGGCATCCTGAAAGCAATGGAAGAAGGCGATATGCAAAAAGCCAGGGAACTTCAGATGAAATCAATTGAAATAGTAAAAATAATCATTAAATACGGAGGAGGTGTAAGAGGAGGAAAAGCAATTATGAATCTGATAGGAATAGAATGCGGACAATGCAGATTACCCATTTCGCCTGTAAGCGATGAAGAATATGATATGCTGAAAAACGATTTGTCTAAAATCGGCTTTTTACCAAAATAAAAAAGACACGGGGAATAAAAACTTTGGTCGGTTGCCTATTCCCCGGTGTCGATCTTAAAATAACACTATTTTAAAACCAGTACAAAGATGAATAAAATTAATTATTTATGTCTACTATTGATCCTTTTATTATTCCCTTTTATCTCAGTTTCCGCTCAGGAAGTGAATATTTCAGGTGTTGTAATAGATAATGAAGGACTAACGATGCCCGGTGTTTCCGTGGCTGTTAAAGGTGCCACATCCGGTACGATTACAGATCTGGATGGCAAATTCAATATCAGTGTGCCTAAAGGAACTACACTTATTTTCTCTTTTATAGGATATACAACAAAAGAAGTGAAAATAGGGAACGAATCTATTTTAAATATTACATTAAATGCATCTACGGTTGGTCTGGATGAAGTTGTTGTTGTCGGCTACGGCACACAATCAAGGAGAACCATCACATCCGCTATTACTAAAGTCAGCGGAGATGCATTAAAGAATGTGCCGGTAAATACGATCGGCGAAGGTTTGAAAGGCAAAATTGCCGGAGCCAGATTATATTCGAACAACAATACTCCGGGTGCCGATGCAACCATTCGTATCCGAGGTGGTTCCTCTATCAACAAAAGCAACGATCCGCTGATCCTTGTCGATGGTGTCGAACGCGCTTTTTCCGGTATTAACCCCAATGATATCGAGTCTATCGAAGTACTGAAAGACGCAGCATCCACTGCCATTTACGGATCAAGAGCCTCAAACGGTGTTATCCTGATCACGACGAAAAAAGGGTCAGCCAACCAGGCTCCCCGGATTACATTCGAAGCAAATGTAGCTCTGCAACAGGCTGAAACATTATATGATTTCATGAGTGCCGAAGATTACCTGAACATCGTCCGCCCTGCAGTGGCTGTCGGTCCGAATTCAAGATATAATTCGATGGATGGCTATTCCGCCAGTTCCGGTAATACGGCATCTTCCATTTATTCTACACGTTACCTGAGAGATGGGGAAAGTGTTCCGGCAGGATATAAATCGATGCCTGACCCACTTGATCCAAGCAAGACACTGATCTTTCAGGATAATAACTTTCAGGATGAAATCTATAAAAATGCTTTATGGCAGAACTATTATGTAGGTATTGACGGCGGAAGCGATGCAGTCAGATACAATGCAAGTGTCGGCTATACGGATGATGGCGGTGTGGCCTTGGCTACCGATTATTCCCGTCTTAGCATGCGTAATAATCTGGATGTAAAAATCAACAGTAAATTATCTCTTGCTGCTGGTTTCGATTATTCCAAGACAAATTCATCCGAATATCCCAACCAAATGAATGTGATATCCAGAGGTCTGGCAACGCCACCTACACAGAAAAAATACAATGAAGACGGTACGCCGACCAAAGGTTATAACGCGACTTCTCCCAACCCGCTATGGTACCAATATTACAACGACCAGAGCAAGGAGGAAAAACGTTTGTCCGCTTTCGGTAAACTGACTTATCGCATTATCGATGGATTAAGAGCCGACGTTCAATTGTCTACCTATAACCACCATTGGAGAAGCGACAGTTTCGAGAAAGCAAACGAATTCAGCGGTTTACGTACAACTACAGCAAAATTCGGCGAACTAGATAGAAACAAACTGGAAGCATACGGTACATATAGCAAAACAATCAAAGACCATTCTTTCTCCATCATGGCTGGTTATTCGTATCAGAAAGATAAAAACCAAACAATGGAAGCGACCGTCACAGGTGCAAGCTCCGATAAAGTACCGACATTAACAGCAGGCCCTAATAAAAAAGATGCTAAGAGTGACTTTACAGACGACGTTACAATCGGCTACTTTGGACGTTTATCCTATGATTTCCAGAAAAAATATTTATTCTCGGCAACATTCCGGGAAGATGCATCCTCCCGTTTTGCAAGTGGCAATCAATGGGGTTTCTTCCCCGGTGCATCTGTAGGCTGGGTGATGTCGGACGAAAGTTTTATGCAGAACGCAAAAGCTATCGACAACCTGAAATGGCGTATCAGCTACGGTCAGACAGGGAACAATACAATCGGACTGTATGATGCTTATGGCAAATACTCTACAGATGCCAAATACGACGGTGTAGCAGGTATCGTCCCTTCTACTATGCCCAACCTGGGATTAACCTGGGAAGTTTCAACACAGCTGGATGCCGGTTTCGATTTATCGATGTTTAATAACCGTTTAAACATCAATGCCGATTATTTCGACAAAAGAACCGACAATCTGCTATTTAGTAAAGAACTGCCTAACACGTCCGGATTTGAAAACGTACAAACAAATATCGGCAAAGTTAAATTCTACGGTTTCGATATTGAAATAGGTTCAACCAACATTGAAACGAAAGATTTCACATGGACATCCAAGTTTACCTGGAGTTTTGTAAAAAACAAAGTACTGAAACTACCGGATAACGGCCGCGATAAAAACCGTATCGGAGGTATTACCTTAGCCGACGGAACGGCCTTTGGCGGAACCGCAGAAGGAGAATCTCTGTATAGTTATTATGGCTATGTTGTCGATCATATCCTTGAAACTCAACAACAGGCGGATAATGCAATGTATGACAGTTCCGCTAAAGGTTACCGTCATTCGGATGGTAAGAATATAGCAGGACGTAAAGAAGTCGGCGACTACGAATGGAAGAATCGCGAAGGTAGCCAGACACGCGACGGAAAAGATTATATCGACAGCCAGGACCAGTTCCTACTGGGTTACACTGTGCCACATTCCACAGGTGGATTGAACAACAATTTCACTTATAAGAATTTCACTCTGAATATCTTCCTGGATTGGGCTTTGGGACATTCCATCAATAACAATTCCGAAATGCGTTATTTCATGAATACATTTGCCAATAACTACACTTTGATCGATGAAGTGAAACAATGTTGGACACAACCGGGGGATAACACAAAATACGCACGTTTCACTGCCAACGACCCGGATGACGGTAACGCTAACTTCAGCCGTACTTCTAACATATTCAATTATAAAGGTGATTATTTGTGTATCCGCGAGATCAGTCTGCAATATAATGTACCGACCAATAAATTGGTCAAACTGGGTATTCAGAATCTTGCTTTCACGCTGGCCGGTAATAATCTGCATTATTTTACAGCAGTAAAAGGTGTTTCTCCCGAAGTAGGAGCCTCTACTACTTATAATAAAGATTACTATAACTACCCTCCTATTCGTAAATATTCGATCGGAGTTAAAGTGACATTCTAAAACAAAAGAATCTTTTAAGCTATAAAACAATAGTATTATGAAAATTAAGACAATAATATCAATATTACTGGCAGGAACCCTGTTCGCTTCATGCCACGGTGACCTGGACATCATTCAGAAAAGCGAGGTTTCTGCCAACTCTATGTGGCAAGACGAAGGAGATGCTACTTCTGCCATGTACGGTATGTTCAATAAATTCAGAGCAGCCTTTAATACCGGTTACATTTACTGGGGCGAATATAGAACAGGATTATGGGGAGACGGTTTAACTGGTCAGACGGATCGCGATCAGGTCTATCAGAACCAGATTCCTACCAGCCACGGATATGCAAACTGGAAAGATTTGTACACAACGATCAATAATGCTAACCTTATTCTGAAATATACTCCCGATATTGCCTTCAACAGTGAAGAGACAAAGAATAAGATATTGGCAAATGCCTATTATGTAAGAGCGTTCTGTTATTACTGGATCGGACGTGTATGGGGCGATGCTCCGGTTTTACTGGAAGGTTTCGAATCAGACCAACAGGAAGGTTTATTCCCGACACGTCAACCGGCAGATGATGTATTCAGACAAGTAGGCGAAGACATCGACAATGCACTGACCCTTATACCTGCTTCTGTTAAAGACCGGAATCTGGCATCACCAGGATCGATCAATATGCTGAAAGCCGATTACAATTTGTGGATGTATAAGGTTAGAAGTGCCGGTGAATCTGCATTGAATAACGCGAATACAGCTGTTCAAGCTGTGTTGGGTAATTCTGATTATTCCTTGGAAGAAGACTACGGAAATATCTTCTATAACGAACTAGGCAATGAAATTATATTTGCATGGAGTTATATTCAGGACGAATATACAGGCGGTTACCCGGGTGACTATCTGGTTCCTTCCCAATATGTGTCGGCCGAAGCTATAGAGAATCCTGTAAAAGTGGGAAGTCATCAGCAATGGTGTTTCTACACGGAAGACTACAAGGCATTACTTTCAGAAAATAAAGACGATCAACGGACGATCCTAAGTTTTGAAACCTATTTTGATGAACCGAAGAATGCCACTTTCCAATGGATCAATAAATTTGCCGGGACATGGACAAACGGGACACGTATCTTCGATTCCGACATCATTGTATACCGCTATGCTGATGCAATCCTGTTTGATGCGGAGATCAAAATGGCTAAAAACGATATATCCGGAGCTGTCGCTTCCCTGAACAGGATTGCCGAACGGGCTTATGGCAAAAAAAACTTCTATCCAGCTTCCATCTCTGCGTCCGATCTGAACGAAGCGATCGTCACAGAACGTATGAAGGAATTTGCAGCCGAAGGTAAACTTTGGTGGGACTTTATCCGTCTGGGTGTCGTATTTAAGAAAGCTCCTTATCTGGTAGGTCGCGACAATGAACAGAACGTATTATTATGGCCGGTAGCTCAGACATCTATCAACAAGAATCCCAATATCACGCAGACACCGGGCTACGACAAATAAAATAACTTATATGCACGTTAATACATACTGGCAGAGGAACATTTCTCTGCCAGAGTTATGAGTCCGCAAATCTCTTTGAACTGGTTACAGACTACCATATCATTACCGAATTTTTTAATAAATAATCTCAAATCAATTTAAGTTATGAAGAAAATAATAGCAACTTGCTCTATTCTGCTGATGCTACTCAGTATTTCACTACAAGCCCAGGAAAACCTGACAACCGACGTTTTTCAAAAAGGACAAGACGGTTATGCCTGTTTCCGCATCCCGGCTATTGTTCAATCCAAAGCAGGTACTTTGCTGGCCTTTGCCGAAGCTAGAAGGAACAGCTGCTCGGATACCGGTAATATCGACCTGGTAGTAAAACGTTCGGAGGATGGCGGTAAGACCTGGAGCAAAGCAATTACTGTATGGGACGACGGAGACAATGTATGCGGAAACCCCGCTCCTATTGTAGATCAGGAAACCGGACGCATTATTCTGGTAACCTGCTGGAATCTGGGAGAAGACCACGAAAAAGAAATCATCGATGGGAAAAGCAAAGATAGCCGCCGAATATATGTACTCTCTTCGGACAACGACGGAATAAGCTGGTCTGCTCCCAAAGAAATAACCTCTTCCGTTAAACACCCGGATTGGACCTGGTATGCAACCGGTCCCTGTCATGGTATTCAACTGCAAAGCAAAAAGTATAAAGGACGGTTAGTCGTATCAGCCAATCACATGGTAGCCGGTACTAAAACATATCATTCCCAGCTTATCTATTCTGACGATAAGGGTGAAACCTGGAAACTGGGCGGGATAGTCAGCAAACACGGTGGAAATGAGAGTAGTGTGGTTGAACTTGAAAATGGAGACCTTATGTTGAATATGCGGAATTACAACCGAGAAGAAAGCAAATCGCGCAGCTACGTTATCAGTGAAGACGGTGGAGAAACCGTTTCCGAAATGCAATATCTGCCGGAACTGATAGAGCCCATTTGCCAGGGAAGCACCTTGAACTATATGAAGAGTGGTAAAATAAGCAACAATATCCTGTTCTCGAATCCTGCATCGACGGATAAAAGGGAGAAAATGACAATCAAGTTAAGCCAGAATAATGGTACAACATGGCCATATGCTTTCCTGGTCTATCCCGGCCCCGCAGCCTATTCCGATTTAGTGAATCTGCCAGATGGATACATCGGACTGCTATACGAATATGGTACCAACAATGCATACGAGAAGATAGGCTTCACCCGTATCTCTTTCGAGACTCTGAAGGAACACTGATCCGAGAGCCCAAAAGATAGATTTTATAAACTAGTCCAGATAAAATAACGAGCAAAAGTTTCAATCTGTTTCATGCACTGAAACTTTTGTTTCACATAGGAGAAACATTTGTTCCACCCTAATGAAACACTTGTTTCACTATACTGAAACAAAATAAAATAAATAAGTGCTTGAAGATTATAAGAACACTCCAAATCAGTAAGACTCCATGAATAAAACACTATTATTTACGCTTCTATCCATCTTGTCGATCTCCTGTACAAAATATACCGACAAGATATCTGTTACGATAAAACAACCCGTTCTGCCCGTCCTCACCATGAAGGATGCAAATCCGGTATTAAAGATTGAATTGATACGAAATCAGCCGATCGATTATACATTACAATCAATCGCGTTTGCTTTGCAGGGAACAACTAATATCAACGATATTGAAAGTATCGGACTTTATTATGCCGACCCTAAAGGTACTCTTGATAAAGATAAACCTGCAATACTCCCTATTGCAGTATCGGAAACTGTTACTATTAACACTGAGATTCATGTAGAAACAGATACGCTCACCCTCTGGCTTTCCTTCAAATTAAAAGAAAAAATCGACCTCGGCCATCGATTTAATGCCTATTGCTCTGAGTTGCAAACAAGCGAAGGTAAAATAAAAATACCTGAAACAACGTCTCACGGACTACGTGCCGGCGTTGCCGTTCGTCAGCATATGCAGGACGGTGTACATACATCCCGCATTCCAGGTTTGGCTACTTCCCGAAAAGGGACCTTACTGGCGATTTATGATGCCCGCTACGAAAACTCACGGGATTTGCAAGGAGATATAGATATCTGCCTGAATCGTAGTACAGACGGTGGACAGACCTGGCAACCCATACAAGTCGTTCTGGATATGAAAGAATGGGGCGGCCTTCCCGAAAAATACAACGGAGTAAGCGATGCCAATATTCTCGTAGATGAAGAAACAGGAGATATATACGTAGCCGCTCTCTGGATGTACGGTGTATTGGATAATGAAACCGGCAAATGGATACCCGGAATGACTAAAGACAGTACCCGTTGGATGCACCAATGGCGCGGTAAAGGCTCTCAACCTGGGTTTGGCGTTAAAGAAACCAGCCAGTTCCTGATCAGCAAAAGCACAGATGATGGCCTGACATGGAGCGAACCGATTAACATCACAGCACAAGCCAAACAAAAAGAATGGTGGCTTTTTGCTCCCGCTCCCGGACATGGCATCACGTTGAAAGACGGAACTCTTATCTTCCCCACTCAGGGACGTGACAAAGAAGGACAATCATTCTCTAACATCACCTGGAGTAAAGACAAAGGGAAAACATGGAAAACAAGCAATCCTGCATTCCATAACACAACGGAATGCATGGCAGTAGAACTATCCGACGGAAGCATCATGTTGAATATGCGTGATAACCGTAACCGGGGCAACAGAGAAGAAAACGGCCGGCGTATCTGCGTCACTTCTGATCTGGGACAAACCTGGACGGAACATCCTACATCCCGGAAAGCACTTATCGAACCAACGTGTATGGCCAGTATCCATAAACATATCTATCATCAGGATAGCAATGAAAAATCCATACTCCTTTTCGTAAATCCGGAATCCTACTCCGAACGTAATCATATCACTTTAAAAGTAAGTTATGATGATGGTAATACCTGGCCGGAAGAAAAGAAAATATTACTGGACGAATACAATAGCCGTGGATATTCCTGTATCACATCAGTAGATGAAAACACGATCGGTATTCTATACGAAAGCAGCCAGGCCGACATGGTATTCCAACAAGTCAGTCTAAATGAAATAGTACCATAAATTCAACAAAAAGGCAGAGATTATTCACCTCTGCCTTTTTTATAATCAACGAGAACAATCCTTCTAACAGGATTTCCCTGTCATAATATCCAGCACTAATTTATCCGTTGCCTCCATACCTACGGAGCCGATAGCCGTCAGGTTGGCGATCGACTTGTCCACGTCTTCATCGATAATGCCTTCCACCGGAGTGACTACTTTATTCTCCATTGCCATCAATGCCGAGATCATCGCAGTAGAAACACCGCTCGATACTTTCAGGGCACAACTGGGTTTCGCACCGTCGCAGATCATGCCGGTGATATTACCGATCATATTCTTGATTGCATAAGATATCTGTGTCTTGTTCCCTCCCATCAGGTAAGTTATGCCACAACTCGAACCTGTGGCAGCAACAACGCATCCGCACAAAGCCGAAAGACGTCCCAGGCTCTGTTTGATATAGATAACCATCAGGTGGCTGAGCATCAGGGCACGGATCAATTGTTCCTCCGTACATTCAATATCTTCGGCAAAAGAAAGAACCGGAAGCGTAGCGGCAATTCCCTGGTTTCCGCTACCGGAATTACTCATTACGGGGATCATCGCACCATCCATACGGGCATCGCAGGCGGCAGCGGTCATAGCCAGCATGTGGGTATAGGCAGACTCGCCCATATATTTCTTACCGTACTCGCCCGATACGGTTTTACTTACGGTGTGCCCGTAATGTCCCTGTATGGAAGCTTGTGCAGCTTTCTTGTTCAGATCGGCCGTTTCGAGGATAAAGCGGATTTCGTCTACCGGCATTTCCATGGCAAATTCGTAGACTGTCGAGAAAGAGAGCTTCAGTTCATCCTCCGGACAGATGGCGTCGCAATGCAACTCCTTTCGTTCATCGGTCAATACTTCGCCGTTTTTCTCTACATATATTATATGTGTATGCTCATGGCAGATAATTACCCGAGAAGTTTCCTCTCCGGCTGTACAGATTATTTCGATATATAGTTTGTCTACATTCTCCTTTAAAGCGATATGGATAAGCTTATCTTCAATTATGGCCTTACCGGCTTGCAATGCTTCAGGGGTTATATCGCGAAGCACTTCCAGCCCGTAAGCCGATTTACCGATCAGGGTTCCGAGAGCAATAGCGATAGGCAGTCCAACCATACCTGTGCCGGGAATTCCCACTCCCATTGCATTCTTCAGTATATTGGCACTAAGTAATACTTCTATTTTCTCAGGTCGGCATCCCAAAACTTCCGCGGCTTTTGCTGCGGCTAAAGCGACCGCCACCGGTTCCGTACAACCGATTGCCGGAATTACTTCCTGGTGTATTAATTTAATGATTTGCGTTTGAGTTAATTTATCCATAAAATATAGAGTTTTTTCCTTTAATATCGTCCGGCAAAGGTAACTTATTAATCGATAATTAAGAGCCGAAAATCAAAAATTATATGCTATTTATCGCTATTACCTACAGTTTCCGCCGTAAATATTTCCTCTTCCGTACCATTACCGCGTCCTTCTTCCAGGCGCACACTAAAAACAGCCTGTCCAGTTTGTAATTCCGGGGAAGCATATACCGTGACTTCATAATTGATACATTCCTCACGTGAGATACGGGGTATTTTCACCGGATTGGATAATTCCAGATGTTCCCCTTCCTTTATTTTTACGACAGGTATCACATCCAAAGCGTCCTGAAAGCTATTATTAACTATCACAAAAGAGATACGGCAAGTTTCTCCGGCATCGATCTTCCGGTTGCAGGTGATGCTGTCCTCTTCCAAAAGAATATCTTCTATATGCAGGTCGGGTAACAAGACGTTCGAGGAAGTATTATATTTGCCCGGGATTCTCCTTTCGACTATCACTTCATCATTCGCAGTGGCAGCGATCGAAGCACCGGCGACACCTCCGACAGCTGTTCCGATGAATGCTCCTATCTCACCACCTCTTTCATCATTAATAGCCTCCCCGATCAATCCACCGAACAGCCAGCCGACAAATGATCCGACCTGTGCCCCAAAACCAGTCCGGTCTTCGTTACTCATATTCCTTATCGATCCGCAACTCGGCAGGATCAATAAAACGATCATTAAGGATATAATTACCTTTTTCATAATATCACCCATCTTTCTATTCTACACAATCAACTAATAAAATCCTCATGTTTGCCTTTATGACAACGGAAAGGAGAAAAACCCCCATTCAATTCCTTTTTTTTATGTAAGTTTGCGGCCAGTTAAACAAAGAATTAATGACAAATCAAATCCAGACTCCATCTGCAGATCTGCAACGCCAATATGATCTCCTTCAAATGGAGTATGAATATGAGAAAGAGACATACAGGCAGCAATCCGAACGAGTGGGCATCCATCGGAAAATACAACAGGGACTTTGCTGGTATCCTGTTGTCCCGGGAAAAAGTTATTACAATTCACTCAACCAACTCGTCATTGAAATTGAACGCAGAGACGACAAGGAGATAGAGCATAATTTTGAATATGGTCGTCCGGTCTGTTTCTTTACAACCAATGGAACAGGCAGTCCGCGTTATCTGAATTTCTCCGGTATCATCAGCTATGTACAGGACGACCGGATGGTTGTCGTTCTTCCAACACCTTCGGCCCTGTTCGATCTGCAAGGTGTGAGCAGTGAGCTGGGGGTTCAGCTCTATTTTGATGAGACAAGCTATAAAACGATGTTCAGTGCACTGTCGGGTGTAATGAAAGCGAAAAATAACCGGTTAGCCCACTTGCGGGATGTATTACTGGGAAAAACACCTGTCAGTGAAAGGAAGTTGTTTCCCGTTCGTTTTCCCTGGCTGAACGTTACCCAGGAAGAGGCTGTCAATCATGTACTGGCGGCTAAAGAGGTTTCCATCGTGCACGGCCCTCCCGGAACCGGTAAAACGACAACGTTAGTGGAAGCGATCTATGAAACATTACACCGGGAAAACCAGGTGATGGTCTGTGCACAAAGTAATACAGCCGTCGACTGGATCTCCGAAAAGCTGGTAGACCGGGGGATCAACGTTCTCCGTATCGGCAACCCGACACGGGTGAACGACAAAATGCTTTCCTTCACCTACGAACGACGTTTCGAGTCGCATCCCGATTACTCCGAACTCTGGGGCATCCGTAAAGCGATCCGTGAGATACAATCGTCTTTCCGCAAGAAGAGCCATAGCGAAAAGGAAACGGCACGCAACCGCCTTTCCCGCCTGCGTTTCCGGGCAACCGAACTGGAAGTACAGATAGACACCGACCTGTTCAGCGAAGCCCGCGTAATAGCCTGCACATTGGTAGGCTCTGTCAACCGGGTGCTGACAAACCATACATTCACGACTCTTTTCATCGATGAAGCGGCACAGGCACTCGAAGCGGCCTGCTGGATCGCGATCGGCAAAGCAGACCGGGTCATCCTGGCCGGCGACCATCACCAGCTCCCTCCTACCATTAAATGTATAGAGGCGGCACGCGGCGGCCTGGATCGTACGTTGATGCAGAAAGTGGCTGCCAACAAACCGGAAACGGTTTCATTGCTAAAAATACAATACCGGATGCATGAAGATATCATGCGCTTTTCGTCCCACTGGTTTTATCAGGACGAGCTGAAGGCAGCGCCGGAAGTAAGCCAGCGCGGTATCCTGGCATACGACACTCCTGTTGTCTGGTTCGACACGGCCGACTGCGACTTTGAAGAAGACCGATTGTCCGAAAGTATGAGCCGCATCAATAAGCAGGAAGCAGTTCTATTGGTAGAACAGTTGCAAACCTATATCGAAAAGATCACCAAAGAGCGGGTGCTGGACGAAAGCATCGACTTCGGACTGATCTCGCCTTATAAATCGCAGGTTCAATATATCCGCGGACTGATCAAACGCAATGCGTTCTTTAAGCCGTTCCGTAAACTCATTACCGTCCATACCGTAGACGGTTTTCAGGGACAGGAGCGTGATGTTATCATGATCAGTCTTGTGCGTGCCAACGACCAGGGTAACATCGGATTTCTGAATGACCTACGTCGCATGAATGTAGCCATCACCCGTGCCCGCATGAAACTGATCATCCTGGGCGATGCTTCCACATTGACAAAACATGCTTTTTACAGAGAATTATATAAATACATCACAGCCCACGGGCATGTCATTCAAATAAATAACAATATATGAAATATAAGTTACTGGTTCTCGACCTGGACGGAACGCTGACAAACAGTAAAAAAGAGATCACCCCTTATACACGGGAAGTCCTGATAAAAGCACAGGAACAGGGTCTTCATCTCGTCCTGGCATCCGGACGTCCCACGTATGGTATCGTACCCTTGACCAAGACGTTGGAAATGGAACGGTTCGGGGGATTTATCCTCTCCTTCAACGGAGGGAAAGTGATCGAAGTAAAGACAGGCAAAGTATTTTACGAACAAGCCCTGCCACCGGATATAATGCCGTTATTGTACCAGCGCTCGTACGAAGCCGGATTGACGATCCTTTCTTACAACGGGAAATATATACTGACCGAGAATGCGGAAGACAAATATGTCAAATACGAGTCGTTCCTCACTAAGATGAAGATAAAGGAAACGGATAATTTCCTCCGCGACCTGCAACTTCCCGCCGACAAATGCCTGATCGTAGGCGAACCGGAAGACCTGGTTCCGCTGGAAGAGAAACTGCGCCAGGAAGTAGGCTCACGTATCAACGTCTACCGTTCGGAAGCTTTTTACCTGGAAGTCGTTCCCAAAGGAATAGACAAGGCTGCCTCCCTACAACGCCTGCTGGAACGCGTATATATAAAAAAGGAAGAAGTAATAGCTATTGGCGACGGTTTTAATGACCTCACAATGATACAGTTTGCCGGTATGGGTGTCGCTATGGCAAACGCCCAACCACCTGTAAAAGCGAATGCCGACGAGGTAACGACTTATACAAATGATGAGGACGGAGTAGCACATTTCATCGAAGATTTGATGAAAGCGTAAGCGTTAAATGTGTATATTTGTCTTCTAAACAAAAACAGCAAGCCCATGAAGTACAAATTATTGGTTTTAGACGTAGACGGGACATTACTCAACAGCGAAAAAGAGATAACTGCCCGTACCCTTGCTGCCCTACTGAAAGTTCAGCAAATGGGAGTGCATATTGTATTGGCATCCGGCCGACCGACCAATGGGGTCATGCCGCTGGCTAAGACTTTGGAATTGGATCATTACGGCGGTTTTATCCTCTCGTATAACGGGGGACAGATCATCAACGTTCAAACCGGAGAGTTGTTTTTCGAGAAACGTATCAACCCGGAAATGCTGGCTTACCTGGATAAAAAAGCGAAGAAGAACAACTTTGCCATCTTCACTTACCATAAAGACTTTATTCTGACAGACAAACCGGAGAGCCGGCATGTACAGGAAGAAGCCGCATTGAACAATATGCGGGTAGTCAGTGTCGATAACTTCCCCGAAGCTGTCGACTTCAGCCCCTGTAAATGTGTATTGGCCAGCGACGATGAAGCAGAACTGGTCGGATTGGAAAACCATTGGAAGAAACGGCTCAACGGTGTACTGGATGTGTATCGGACGGAAGACTTCTTCCTCGAAGTAGTTCCCCAGTTCATCAACAAAGGCAATACGCTGGCTGTTCTGATGGAGAAACTGAAGATCACGACCGAAGAGGTGGTCGCCATCGGTGACGGTATCGCCGACGTTCCTATGCTGCAACTGGCCGGAACCAGTGTTGCGATGGGCAATGCACGCGACTCGGTAAAGGCTTGTGCGGACTTCACAACCCTGACGAACGATATGGACGGGGTTGCCGTTGCTATCGAGACTGCGATCCTTGCCGCTATCAAACCCACGGAAGTTCCGCTGGATCAGTTGAACATGCGTGCCAAACATGCGTTGATGGGCAATTTAGGTATTCAATATACTTATGCTTCAGAAGACCGTGTGGAAGCGACCATGCCGGTAGACGAACGTACCCGCCAGCCTTTCGGAATCCTGCACGGCGGTGCAACCCTGGCATTGGCGGAGACGGTTGCCGGACTCGGTTCTATGATACTGGCCAAACCGGACGAGATCGTCGTAGGAATGCAGGTAAGCGGCAATCACATGTCGTCGGCGCATGAAGGCGATACGGTGCGTGCCGTCGGAACGATCATCCATAAAGGACGCTCTTCGCATGTATGGAATGTAGATGTGTTTACCTCTACCGACAAATTGGTTTCATCCATACGTGTTGTGAATAGTATATTGAAGAAGAAATGATTTCAGAAGAAACAAGTAAATACAAGGCAATTGACTCACTGATCAGGCAGGGCCGCAGTTTTGCTATCTATCGTATACCGGGGGAAGAAACTCCCCGGTTCGTGATGCAAGCCTCCGGTTCTGCCCGTCTGTTTTATAATATAGAGGATCTGAACGAACAGCAGGGGTTTGTTATTGCCCCCTTCAGGGCAGGCCGGGAATGTCCGATCGTACTGATCAGGCCGGATTATTCCGAGTTGCCCGATAGCAGTAAAAAGGAATTCATCCCAATGGATTTGGATTTTCATCCGAATGAAACTGAAAACGCATCCGAACGAAAGACAAAAGACAACTATATCCATTGCTTCGATGCTTTCATTAGACCTTTGCAGGAGAAAACGCTGGACAAACTGGTTCTTTCACGCAGTCTGACACTCGACCGGGAAGATGGCTTTTCTCCTGCAAAGGCTTTCTACAAAGCCTGCAAGCAATATATCCGTTCCTATGTATATCTCTGCCATACGCCGCAAACAGGAACCTGGCTGGGAAGTACACCAGAAATCATCCTCTCAGGTGAAAAAGGAGAATGGCACACCGTTGCCCTGGCCGGTACACAGCCACTGCAAAATAGCGAATTACCTGTACATTGGAGCAATAAGAATAAAAGGGAACAGTTGCTGGTATCCAATTACATACACGATCAACTCAGTTCATTAGGTATCGACTCAGTAATGGAAGGCCCTTATCCGGCACGCGCCGGAGCTTTATGTCATCTGAAAAGCGATTTCCGGTTCCGTCTCAGAGAAAGTAATAAACTGGGGAATCTGCTTAATCTATTACATCCTACTCCAGCCGTATGCGGACTTCCTAAAGAAGAAGCCCATCGTTTTATCCTGGCAAACGAAGGATACGATCGCCGTTATTATTCCGGATTTATCGGTTGGTTGAATCCGGAAGGCAGAACAGATCTGTACGTAAACCTGCGTTGCATGAACATCAATGCCAAGACGCTGATATTGTATGCCGGTGGTGGCTTGCTTTCTTCTTCAGAGTTGAGTGACGAATGGCAGGAAACGGAAGATAAATTACAGACGATGCGGGCATTGTTGTAAAATAAAATTTATGATAGTCCAAATATTGATCGTGGGATGTATCAGCTATTGAAATAGCCGATACGTTCCACAATTAGTTTTAGATCAACGCGGATTCTGCACCATATTCGGATTAGCATCGATCTCCGTTTGGGGAATAGGTAATGCCACCCTTGGGTCAGATGGAGTAATAACTGCCGCCCCGGCAACAGAAGGCAAATGCCACCCACCGGTACGGGTTACCGGCAAACCATTCCTCATGGCATCGAAAAAGGCATGTCCCTCTCCTACCAATTCCTTACGGCGTTCTTTCAGAATACGCTCCAGGCTCAGTTCAGAAGCCTGCACCGATTTCGCTGGATTGGCACGGCTCACGATAGCATTAAGGCAATCCAGGGAGAAGGCCAGATTCTCTGCTCCACCCAATTTAAATGCTGCCTCAGCAGCATTCAGGTAGACTTCGGAGAGACGAACGACACAGATATCATTATCCTGTGGATTCTCGCCCGTTTTACCCGGATACTTGTTCAGATACTTAGGATGACCAGTAGAACCTTCGGGTAATATATCTTCTTCCGGTTTCTGCGGTAGACGATTCAGTATATGACGCACATCGTCCGAATCTTCTCCCAGCAGATCGAGGAATGCTTTCGTGAGCACAAGATTATTCCAGTCCTTCACATTATCGGCATACACCATCGGAGCTCCCTCACCGCCTGTTCCACCATCCGGTTCGGAAAGGGTATAATAAAACTCAAAGAGCGACTCCGAATTAAAATCTTTTCCCCATACAGTGGGATATTCTTCGTGTGTGAATAGTTTATACAACCCTCCGTTATTTATTACTTCCTTAGCCAGTGCAAGTGCCTTTTCATTATTATTCATATAAAGATAAATACGCGACAGCAATGCTTTCACACTCCATACATTGAGAAAACCGTCTTTCTTTTCGGTAGAGAGGGCGGAGAGGTTCAGTGCTTCCGTCATATCATCTATCGCCTGCCCATAGCATTCAGCCACTGTGTTGCGGGCTGGCTGATGAGTAGGCAATGTTGTTTCAATCTCGATAGAGACCCCTAAAGAGGCACCGTTATCCAGAGTATAAGGCATACCGAACAGGCGGGTGAGGTCGAAAAGAGCAAGTCCACGCAAAGCAAGTGCTTCGGCTTTGATACAATCGAGGGCCGCAATGTTATCCGTAGTTACCGCACCCGATTCGATTCTTTCCAGCAGACTGTTTGCCTGGTGGATCACATTATAAGGCTGGTTCCATACACGGGTGATGTTCAGGGCATCATCCGCCGTGACATTGAACTCATAATAGGGCGACACACGTTTGCCGGGCCCCTTACTGATACGTGCCTGTACATCTTCGCCACGGCAGTCGGCATAGTAGAGATAATTATCTCCATAGTAACTATGTGAAGCGGCAATACGATAGATACCGTTCAAAGCGATCTGGGCCTCTTCGAGCGTGCGGATAGCCTGCGGGGTAGTCACAGCTGTAGACGGATCGAGGTTCAACCAGTCGCCGGAACAGGAAGAGAGCAGAAGCGATGTGGCGGCAAACAAATATATAAATGTATGTTTCATATTCGAATAGTTTATAATAAGTAAATTAGAAAGTTATCTCTACTCCAAAATTGAAGGTACGCATAGCGGGTGCTTCACAGAACACTTCACCATTAACCGGAACTTCCGGATCATATTGATTCCATTTGGCCCACGTGAGCAGATTGGTACCGGAGAAATAAATACGTGCATTTTCTATCAGCGCCTTTTGTGTCCACTGCCCCGGCAGTGTAAAACCCAATGTCAGGTTTTTGAGACGGATATGATCGGTACTGTGGATATAACGGGATGAGTTTTGCGGGCCGGCTCCCTGTTCCAGTACGAAGCGGGGCACATCGGTTATATCTCCCGGTTTCTGCCAACGGTCGAGGGCATATACGGGCAGGTTGTATGATTTTTCCTTACTACCGTCTGTCTCTATCAGAGTGCCTGCTTTATCAAAAGAATAACCACCCAATGAGTAGGTGAACGTAAGTCCCAGGTCAAACCATTTATAAGAAAGTATGTTGGTAAAACCTCCTGCAATCTTCGGATCGGCAGACTTATACGGAATGGCTTGTGCTTTAGATGCATCGTCAGTCTTTTCTTTATTATAATTGCCTTGCTCGTCTTGTGCATTGAGATAGTAGAGAGCTTTTCCGGTCTGTGTATCTACTCCGGCAAACTCTTTCACGTAGAAGCTGTTGTAAGGAAGACCTACTTTATGGATAAACCAGGAGCCCTCGATTGATTGCTTCATATCGCCATCCAACGTTACGATCTTATTACGATTGTGGGTCAGGTTCAGCACGGATGTCCAGTTAAAGTCAGGACTGGCAAAGTTGATCGTTCTCAATTCTAACTCCACACCTTTGTTGTTGAGCTGACCGATATTCGCCAGATAGTTCAGGAAACCGGTAGTAGCACTGATAGGACGGTTGTAAAGCAGGTCTTTGGTATCGCGATTATAGTATTCGAGCGTCACAAAAATACGGTTGATAAAAGCCAGGTCGATACCAAGATTCAGATTGTAGTTCTTTTCCCACTTCAACCCGGGATTGGCCTGGGCAGACTCATACGAACCTGCTGCTCCCATATAGTTCTGTCCATAACTGTACAGTCCCATATATCCGTAAAGAGCTCCCGGCTGATTACCATTAACGCCATAAGAGGCACGGATCTTCACATCGTTCAACACCGGTTTCACTGCATGCATAAAAGACTCATTACTCAGATGCCACATACCAGAGACAGACCAGAAATCTCCCCATCGACTTTCCGGAGCCAGACGGGAACTGCCATCGCGGCGGTAACTACCTGCAATATAATAACGGTCGTCATAATCATAGTTCAAACGCGAAAGATAGGAGATCATCCTGTATGCCTGGGTAGAAGAAGCAAAGCTTTTCAACACGGCTGCATTATCCGGTTCGAGCAACACATCCGAAGGTAATTTAGCTTTTTCTCCCATTGCTTTATCACTCTGATAACTCTCCAATTCATAAGCAGCCAGCACATCGAGGTGATGTTTGGTGGCAAAGGTACGGACAAAGTTGATAGAGGTAGATGAAAGAAACTTACCATATTCGGTAAATCCTTTTGAAGTCTGGGCATCACTTCCGCTCTTTGGCCCTGCTCCGCTAAGAGGGTTCAGATAACGGGAATCTTTCTGCACCGTGTAATCATAGCTCAATGTTTCTTTGAGTTTCAGTCCTTTAATAATATCAACAGACGCATATCCGGTAGAGAACATACGCGTCATACGACTACGGTTATAGTCGGTACGGATATCGCGAAGCGGATTCACATTAGTACCGGGATAAGAGCCCACATAATTGCCTGAAGCGTCGCGTACCGGCATGGAAGGTGTGGCAGATACAGCGACACAGAGAAAAGGATTGATATTGGAGCCACGCTCTTCATTCATTTCCTGACTCATCTGGGTAAACATCATATTACCTCCTATTTCTGCACGGCTACCTACTTTCTGCGTCACATTCAGACGGGCCGAATAACGATCCAGACTGGAGTTTTCGACCAATCCCTCCTGACGGTTGAAACCAAGAGAAGAATAAAAAGTAGTACGCTCGTTACCCCCGGAAGCCGATACCTCATAATTTTGATTGTGGGCCGTACGAAGTAATTCTTTCCGCCAGTCGGTATATCCCAGTTCGGGTATCCCCGCATACATGTCGATATTGGCTTTGGCATATTCGTCAGGAGACTCCATACCCTTGTCTATAGCCGAGTTATACAGACCTTCATAAATCATCTCACGGCGCTGATCTCCATTTAATGTAGGGCGGAAGTTGACAGCTGCATCAGAGAAGCCCCCACTGGCACTCAAAGTGACTCTTGTACGCCCCACGGCACCTTTTTTCGTTGTGATCAAAATAACACCATTAGCAGCACGCGAACCATAAAGAGAAGCGGCAGCAGCATCCTTTATCACCGTAATATTCTCGATATCGGCAGGATTAAGCGTGCTCATCACATTCGTTTTGGCATTATTCATATAAGCGGCATCGGCACCCGTACCGGCACCCATACTACCGGATGTGACAGGTACGCCATCAATGACAAATAATGGTTCGTTGGAAGCATTGAAAGACCCCATACCACGGATACGAATACTCTGGTTAGCTCCCGGTTGACCGGAACCGGATGTTATATTCACTCCCGTAGTCATACCTTGCAACTTCTGCTCTACAGAAAGTACAGGTACGTTTTTCAACATATCGGCCCGCAGGGTATTGGCAGAGCCGGTAAAAGATGATTTCGAGAAGTTTCCATATCCGGTGACCACCACTTCCTCCAAATTCTGTGATTCAGGGGTTAGCACCACATTCAAAACACCATTCTTAGGTACTTTTACCTCGGCTGTTTTCATTCCTACATAAGATACAACAAGGATCTTATCGGATGCTTCTACATCCAGTACGAAACGACCGTCTATATCCGTCACCACTCCCCGTTCCGCTACTCCTTTTACAGAAACGGTAGCACCAATAAGAGGTAGTTTATCGTCCGATGACGTTACTATACCTTTTATTTCCAATTGCTGTGCCTGCATATGTATACTGCACAGACACACCAGTACAAACAATACAAATCTAAATTTTTTCATTAATCAATTATTATTAAATACTAATACCAGTTTGTACTTTATATGCCAATAATTGTACCCTAAAAGCGTCCGAGGAGTAAATTAAATCTAAATAGCGGTGAATAAATGCATTAATCATTCAAGGAAAACTAAGAAAAATAAAACGGTATGTAGAATTTCCACACAGATATGTAGAACTATTCTACATGTTGATCATATCCGACCCGATTCTCCGTCAATTGAAAAATTATATCTACTTTTGCAAGTCAACCTAAGGAAGAACAGAATATGTACACCGATAAAAAAAACATTCTCCAATTAGTAGCTCTGCTCAAGGAGCATAATATCAATAAAATCGTATTATGTCCGGGAAGTCGCAATTCGCCTATCGTACACACGTTGGCTAATCATCCGTTCTTCACCTGCTATTCGGTGACCGACGAACGGAGCGCCGGCTTCTTTGCAATGGGACTGGCTCTACACGGGGGAAAACCGGCGGCCGTCTGTTGCACCTCAGGTACAGCCTTGCTGAACATCCATCCGGCCGTAGCGGAAGCCTATTATCAGCATGTCCCCCTTATCGTGATATCTGCCGACCGACCGGGAGCCTGGATAGGACAAATGGATGGCCAGACCTTACCGCAACCGGGTGTATTCGGTTCACTGGTAAAGAAATCGGTCAACCTGCCGGAGATACATACGGATGAAGATGAGTGGTACTGCAACCGCCTGGTCAATGAGGCGTTGCTGGAACTCAACCATCACGGAAAAGGTCCGGTACATATCAATGTTCCGATCTCCGAGCCGCTATTCCAGTTCACGACACCCGAATTGCCAGAGGTACGCGTCATTACCCGTTATCAGGGACTGAATATATACGACCGGGAATACAATACACTGATCGAACGGCTGAATGGCTATAACAAACGGATGATGGTGGTCGGACAAATGAGCCTGATCTATCTGTTTGAAAAGAAGATCTCCAAGCTACTTTACAAGCATTTTGCCTGGCTGACCGAACATACGGGAAACAAAACGATCCCCGGTATCCCTGTAAAGAACTTCGATGCGGCAATTTATGCATTACCGAAAGAGACGCTCGACAAGATGGTTCCCGAACTGGTCATCACCTATGGGGGACATATCGTATCCAAGCGCCTGAAGAAATTCCTCCGCGAGAACCCGCCTAAAGAGCATTGGCATGTATCGGCGGATGGTGAAGTGGCCGATCTGTACGGCTCAATGACAACCGTTATCGAGATGGATCCGTTCGAGTTCCTCGAAAAGATCGCTTATCTGCTGGAGAATAAAACAACCGAGTTTCCACGCGTATGGGAAAACAATACCAGGAATTTACCCGAACCGGAGTTCGCTTATTCGGAAATGGCGGCTATCGGTGCACTGATAAAATCGTTGCCAACTCCGTCTGCCTTACATCTGGCCAATAGCTCGACTGTTCGTTATGCGCAGTTGTTCACTTTGCCGGAAGAGGTAGAAGTGTGCTGTAACCGGGGAACCAGCGGGATTGAAGGTTCTCTCTCCACGGCTATCGGTTATGCCGTAGCATCCGATAAGCTGAATTTCGTAGCCATAGGCGACCTTAGCTTCTTCTATGACATGAATGCGCTCTGGAGCAGCAATTACGGTTGTAACCTGCGTATCCTGCTGCTGAACAATGGCGGTGGTGAGATCTTCCAGGCTTTGCCCGGTTTGTCTATGTCGGGAAAGACGCACCGTTTTGTCACCGCCACGCATAAAACATCGGCACAAGGCTGGGCTACCGAACGCGGTTTCCTTTATCAGGGTGTACACGACGGGAAAGAACTTGAAGAGTCTATGAAGATCTTTACGGATCCCAACCCCATCAACCAACCTGTACTGATGGAAGTTTTCACAGATAAAGACGAAGATGTTCGTCTATTGAAAGAGTATTATCATCAATTAAAGCAAAAATAATATGTCAACTACAAGAGAATGGACAACTATAAAGGAATATGAAGATATTCTATTCGATTTTTATAAAGGAATTGCCCGCATCACGATTAATCGCGAACGTTATCGTAATGCCTTCACTCCTACCACTACAACAGAAATGAGCGATGCTCTTTATATCTGCCGCGAACGCCCGGATATCTGCGTAATCGTATTGACAGGAGCTGGCGATACAGCCTTCTGTGCAGGCGGCGATATGAATGTGAAAGGACATGGCGGTTATATCGGTAAGGACGGCGTTGCACGCTTGAATGTACTGGATGTACAAAAGCAGATCCGGTCGATGCCGAAACCGGTCATTGCAGCCGTGAATGGGTTCGCTATCGGTGGTGGCCATGTGCTGCATGTGGTTTGCGACCTGACAATTGCTTCCGAGAATGCGATCTTCGGACAGACCGGCCCTCGCGTGGGTAGCTTCGATGCCGGCTTCGGCTCCTCTTACCTGGCTCGTATCGTCGGTCAGAAGAAAGCACGTGAGATATGGTTCCTTTGCCGCAAATACAATGCACAGGAAGCACTCGATATGGGACTGGTTAATAAGGTGGTTCCCTTAGATAAGCTGGAAGACGAATACGTGGAATGGTCTGAAACCATGATGATGCACAGTCCGCTTGCCCTGCGTATGATCAAAGCCGGATTGAATGCCGAACTGGATGGCCAGGCAGGTATCCAGGAACTGGCAGGTGACGCAACAATGCTTTATTACATGACAGACGAAGCACAGGAAGGCGGTAAAGCATTCCTCGAAAAACGTCGCCCACGGTTTGAAGATTATCCTAAATTTCCGTAACCAGTGTGACAGTTGACAGATAACAGTTAAATAACCGGAACCTGTATCTGTCAACTGCCGACTATCAACTGTCAACTGCTATGTCTTATCATATACAAATTATACCGAAAGTATTACATTTCAAACAACCGGCAGGAACCTCCCGCGGCACCTATATCACACGGAATAGCTGGTATATGGTTCTGACTTCCGATGAAGCACCCGAACGATATGGTATTGGCGAGTGTGCTCCCTTACCCAAACTAAGTTGCGATGATGTGCCGGACTATGAACGTTTGCTGGCAGAGATTTGTCGCCAGACCGAGATTAAAGGCAAACCAGATACCGAAGCTCTTCGTCCTTACCCTTCCATCCTATTCGGACTGGAAACCGCTTTCAGGCATTTCCATGCAGGTAATTACGCTTTATGGGATACTCCTTTCTCACGAGGTGAAGCCGGTATTCCTATTAACGGCCTGATCTGGATGGGCGAGTATAAAAAGATGCTGGAGCAGATCGAAGCCAAGATGCAATCAGGATTCCGCTGTATCAAATTAAAGATCGGGGCGATCAACTTTGAGGAAGAATTAGCTTTATTGAAACATATCCGTGCACATTTCTCCGCCAAAGAGATCGAACTGCGTGTAGATGCCAACGGAGCCTTCTCCCCCTCTGACGCATTAGATAAACTACATCGGCTAGCCGAATTAGACCTGCATTCCATCGAACAGCCTATCTGTGCCGGGCAATGGGAAGAAATGGCACGACTTACGGCTGAAACACCGTTACCGATTGCTTTAGATGAAGAATTGATCGGATGTAATACCTTACAGGGTAAAAAAGAGCTTCTATCTGCCATCCGTCCGCAATATATTATACTGAAACCTTCCTTGCATGGTGGCATAAGTGGCGGACAGGAATGGATCGATGAAGCTGAAAGACAAAAGATCGGTTGGTGGATCACTTCAGCCCTAGAGTCGAATATCGGACTGAATGCTATTGCACAATGGTGTGCAACATTTAATAATCCACTACCGCAAGGGCTTGGCACAGGGGCTTTGTTTACAGATAATGTAGAAATGCCGCTTAGTATACGAAAAGATTGTCTTTGGTACGATCCGAAGAGTAACTCATTCCCCTCTCGAGAGGGGGCAGGTGGTGTGTTACATTTCACAACAGATCGAAGTAAACAGCAATTGCAGTTGGAGGATGGAACGGTTTGTACAGCCGGAAATATTCAGGATTTGATAGCCAAACTCCCCACCGATGCACCGGAGATACTTCGGGATTTATATCATTTCTTGGCAGACTGGTTTAGCGAATCGCCCTATATTACCGTACACACTTCCGGCTCAACCGGCACTCCGAAAGAGTTTACCGTCCGTAAGGAACAGATGATGCAAAGTGCCCTACTGACCTGTTCATTCCTTCGTTTACGAAAAGGAGACAATGCGTTGCTGTGTATGCCTTTACAGTATATCGCAGGTAAGATGGTCGTTGTACGGGCATTGGTTGCCGGACTGAATCTTATCCTGCGGACACCTTCGGGACATCCGTTGGCAGATGTGACGGTACCGCTCCGCTTTGCGGCCATGATCCCATTGCAGGTGTATAATACTCTCCGGGTGGCAGAAGAGAAAGAGCGTCTTTGCCGGACAGAAATACTGATCATAGGCGGTGGAGCTATCAATAAAGAACTGGAAGACGAGATACGACAACTACCGAATGAGATCTATTCCACTTATGGCATGACAGAAACACTGTCTCACGTCGCCCTGCGTAAATTGAACGGCTCGGATGCGTCACCAGCTTACACGCCTTTCTCATCCGTAAAGCTCTCTTTATCACCGGAAGAAACACTGGTCATCCAAGCACCGCTGGTTTGCGATGAGGCCCTGGTAACAAACGACATAGCGCAAATACACCCGGACGGCACATTCACCATCCTGGGAAGAAAAGATAATATCATCAACACCGGTGGTATAAAAGTTCAAATTGAATGCGTAGAAGAAATACTACGTTCAATTATTTCTGTTACCTTTGCGATAACGGCCGTTCCACATCCCGGACTAGGAGAAGCCATCGTGCTACTGGTGGAAAAGACGACAGACCCGGAAAGGCTTTCGGATAAGATAGCCTCTCTCCTGCCTAAATACCAACAGCCTAAATACATCCGGCAAGTAGACGCCATCCCACTCACCGGCAGTGGTAAAACAGACCGGAAAGCCTGTCGTTTATTGGCGGCAAAGCTAATCTGATTATCATTTAAAAACACTATACTTATGAGGTATTTTACACTTACCGTATTATCATTTCTAACCCTCTCGTCCGCTTACGGACAGAGTGGAGAAAGTTGCCGGTTTGCACCGGATCCGACGCTTCAGAAGCCGGAAGTCTATGCCGGATACGATTGCGTAAATCTGCTGGACAGTACATCTGTAACCGTGCAACCGACCGGTTCCGGCTCATTTTCTGTCTGCAAGACAATCAAGATCCAGACTCCCCAGGGAGCAGTCAGCAACCGTATCATCAAATACGACTACGACCCGCTGACAGCTTTCGCCCGGTTCAAGAGAGCCACCGTTTACCGTGCTAACGGCGATGTGATCAATCTGGATGTCACCCAGGCTTGCGATTATGCAGCTCCTGCCCGTGCCATCTATTGGGGAGCCCGCCAGATTATGCTCGAAATAGGGCAACTGAATCCCGGAGATATTATCGAATACGAGATCGACAAGAAAGGTTTCACCTATGCCCTGCTGGCGGATGGTGGTGACGACGAATCACGTTTCATCCCTCCTATGCGTGGACAGTTCTATGATATCGTGCCTTTCTGGGTAACGGAACCGACCGTTCGCAAAGTATATAAGGTATCCATTCCGATGGAAAAAGAGATGCAGTTCCAGTTCTATCAGGGCGACTGTGCTTCCTCCATGCGCTACGAAGATGGCCGGAAAGCCTATACCTTCTCCACCAACGACGTAATGCCGGCAAAACGTGAACCGAATATGGTAGACCTGTTCGATGCCGCACCTAAACTGATGATGTCGTCCACTCCTAAATGGCAGGATAAATCATTATGGTTCAACAAGGTTAACGAAGATTACGGAAGCTTTGCTCCACTACCCGAAGCACAGAAAAAGGTAGACGAACTGATCAAAGGAAAGAAAACCGAGATGGAAAAGATTGCCGTCCTCACCCATTGGGTAGCCGACAATATCCGCTACTCCGGTATCTCGATGGGGAAAGGCGAAGGCTACACGCTTCACAATACAAAAATGAACTATACCGACCGTTGCGGTGTATGTAAAGACATTGCCGGAACACTGATCTCTTTCCTTCGCATGGCAGGTTTCGAAGCCTATCCGGCTATGACAATGGCAGGCAGCCGCGTGGAAAGTATTCCTGCCGACCATTTCAACCATTGCGTGGCGGTAGTTAAATTGTCCAGTGGAACTTATATGCCGCTCGACCCAACCTGGGTTCCTTTCTGCCGTGAGTTATGGAGCAGCGCCGAACAACAACAAAACTATCTGCCGGGCGTTCCCGAAGGTTCAGACCTTTGCCTGACTCCGGTTTCCGCTCCGGAAAACCATTATGTACGTATCAAAGCCAACAATAAACTGGATGCCAAAGGTACGCTGACCGGACAATTCACCATTACCGCCGAAGGACAGTCGGACAGTAATATCCGCGGTATGTTTACCCGTGGCTGGCAGTCGCAATGGAAGAACATGCTCGAAAGCCAATTGCTGAACGTCTCTCCGAAAGCACGCCTGATCAGTGTCGATTACGGTAAAGATCCGAAAGACTACCAGGCAGCCCCTATCAAGATCACATTCCGCTACGAGATACCGGAATATGCTATCCCCGGAAAAGAAGAGCTTGTATTCAAACCTATGGTCATGAACAACCTGTATAACCAGGTGAAGAGCTATCTGCGTATCAATACCGACCTGGCAGAACGTCAGTACGGTTTTAAAGATGCCTGTTCACGTCTTGTAGAACTGGACGAAACGATCCTGCTTCCCAAAGGTTATACACTGCTGAACGAAGCCAAACAAGACAGCAAACAGAGTGATGCAGCCGACTTTGAAGGCTCATTGCGTCAGGAGGGCGATAAAGTGGTGCTGCATCAGAAGCTGGCACTGAAGAAGCGCGTCTACGAGGCAAGCGATTGGGATGGCTTCCGGAATGCCGTGAATGCCCATAAATCATACGGGGATTATATCATCATAAAAAGGTGATAGCCACCCCTTCGCTTAGATGGTATACCATTCCTTAGTTTAGATGGTACACCATTCCTTAGCTTAGATGGTACCCCATTCCTTCAGCTTAGATGGTACCCCATCTATTAGAGTAGATGGTACCCCATTCCTTAGGGTAGATGGTACCCCATTTAAAATCATAAATTATAAATCATCAATCAAATGATACAGAACAAACATAAACTCGTCTTCCTCCTATGCCTGCTGCTAATGGCTACGACAACCTTCGCTGCATCGGAAGCCGAATACAAGAAGCTGTCGAAAGCATATACATTGAATGCAGACGGAAGTCAGGAATTTCGTTACAGCATGGAACTCACACTCTTCACCCATACTGCTATGAACGGTACATACGGTGAGAGCTTTATCGTTTATAACCCGGAATACCAGGTACTGAAGATCAATTCTTCTTACACGAAACAGAAAGACGGGAATATCGTAAAAACTCCTGATAACGCTTTTGTGGAAGTTCTTCCCCGTGCGGCAGCCGATGCACCGGCTTATAATAACCTGAAAGAAATGGTTGTTGTCCACACCGGCCTGGAACTGGGTGCCACCATCTATCTGGATTATACGCTTACTTCCAAACCGGGTTATCTGCCGGAACTGGATATCTACGACGAACTGTTGCAAAGTTCTCCGGTAAAGGAATATACCATCAGCCTGTCGACTCCGGAAAACAAGCCTTTATTCTACACGTTGCAGAATAACAGCACCAAACCGGCTGTTTCCACTGCCAACGGCATGAAAACAGTAACCTGGAACCTACGTAACCTCCCGGCTTCTTCCCGCGACCCGTTCGTATCGGCTGCCAATGGCGATGTTCCTTTCCTGACAGCTTCTACTTATGCTTCGAATGGCGATGCCCTGAAAGCCTTATATGCACAATTCACTCCCGCCACAGATGTACAACTGGCAGCTATTGCCGAAAACATTACGGATGGTAAAAAGAACGATACGGAAAAAGTACAGGCTATCCTGAAACATGTAAATGAGAACCTGGGATATAGCCGGCTTTCATTACCGGATGCCGGATACAAGATACGTTCCTCCAGTGATGTGATCTATTCTGCCTACGGAACGGAAGCCGAAAAGGCAAACCTGTTGAACGGCCTGTTGAATGCAGCCGGTATCAAAGCGGAAGCAGCCGCCATCTATCGCGTAAAAGCCGATCCGGCCAGTTGCGGACTGAATGCCGTAAGCGGATTAGTGGTTGTTGCCAATGCAGACGGAAAACAATATGTCATGTCTCCTGCATCCAACAAGATGGCCGTCTGGAATGGTATTACTCCGGTAATAAGCCTGACAAATGCCGGAACTCCGGTAGCAATCAATACACCGTCAGGTGACATCGATTACAAGGTAACGCTTTCTGTTTCTCCGGAAAAAGCAGATGCACAGGTGAGCGCTACGATCGGTAATGCTTACCTGCCTTATTACGGTTCTTACCTGCCGACTTTTGCCGGTGGAGACAAAGAGGCCACCGAAGCCAAAACGCAGAACGGCACAACGATCTCTTATAAGGCATCCCAGAACCTGAAAGACAACAATGGCTATGTAATGGTATCACTGCCAGACGCTCCTGTCAGTCTGGCTCACAGCTATTACTGCCAAATGAACAGCAGCCGCAAAGACAACCTGCTGTTGCCATGCAAGGCGAACGAGCATTATACATATACCGTTCAACTGCCGGAAGGAATGAAACTTTCTACACCGGACGCCGTAAAGACAATAGAGAACGCAGCCGGTAAAGTAGTTATCTCCGTCAAACAAAACGGCAACACCGCAGAAGTGGAACGCAGCCTGCAACTGAACAATCAGTTATATACACCTGCACAGTTCACCAACCTGCGCAGCCTGCTTACCGAGTGGGGAAACACATCGAACCGTACTCTGTTATTGTCTATCAACTAAATAGAGATAGTTTAACTTATCGAATATACTCTCGGTAGATATCCGCAACCAGGACTATAGTCCTAACAGTACCAGCACTACAGTGTTAATAGTATCGACACAGTAGTGCTGGTATTATTTACACAATAGTGCTAGAAGCATACAATTACTATCCTGCCATCAGCCTGATAAATATGTCGTTCCATCCTTGTTTATTCAATGAATGTTAATAACTTTACCCTCATAATTAATTTATAAAACCATTGATCTATGCAAAAACTATCTAATCTACTCATTACCCTGTTACTATGTTGCCTACCGGGGATTAGCAATGCTCAGAGCCAGTATCCGGACTTATACCCGCAACCGCAACATTTTGTAATATCCAACCAGCAATATAAACCGGTCGGGGGATATACGTTACAGGGAATCAGCAATCCGGATGCAGATGCCGTCAAGTTGCTGAAAGAAACACTGCCTTTTGCCCAATCCGGCAAATCTTCTCCGCTGGAGATAAAGATGCTGAAAGCAAAAACACCCGAAATGGGACGTTCAGGAGCTTACATCCTCGATATCTCTAAAAAGAAAATCACCATCGAGATCGTAGATGGCCGCTCCTTGTTTTATGCCGCCCAGACACTGAAGCAACTGATCAGCTACAATGATGAAGGGAAACGGACACTCCCCCTTTGCACCGTCACCGATTATCCGGATGTTCTTCATCGGGGTACAGTGGAAGGTTTTTACGGTACTCCCTGGAGCCATACCGACCGTATCGACCAGTTGCGTTTCTACGGACAGTTTAAAATGAACACCTATATCTATGGCCCGAAAGACGATCCTTTCCACAGTGCCAACTGGCGCGAACCGTATCCAGCCGACCAGGCCAACCAAATCAAAGAACTAACAGCCGAAGCTGCCCGTAACAAAGTAGACTTCGTTTGGGCCATCCACCCGGGACAGGATATCAAATGGAATGCAACCGACAGCAACAACGTAATCACCAAGTTCGGACAGATGTACGATCTGGGCGTACGTGCCTTTGCCGTATTCTTCGACGACATTTCCGGTGAAGGAACAAACGCCGCCAAGCAGGCAGGACTGATGAACTTCATACAAAAGGAATTCATTGAAAAGAAAAACGATATCCAACCGCTCATTATGTGTCCTACGGAATATAACCGTTCATGGGCCAAAACAGATTATCTCGATATTCTGGGAGAACAGCTGGATCAGGCCGTACAAATCATGTGGACAGGTAACCGTGTAGTAGACGATATCACGCTCGAAGGTCTTGAATGGGTAAACAAACGCATCCAACGCCCCGCCTATATCTGGTGGAACTTCCCGGTGAGCGATTATTGCCGCGACCATCTGCTGATGGGGCCTTCTTACGGCCTGGATACCCAAGCATCCAATGCCATGTCAGGTTTCGTTGCCAACCCGATGGAACGGGCGGAAGCATCGAAAGTAGCCTTATTCGGTGTTGCCATGTATAGCTGGAATATCCATAGCTACGATCCGCAGTTTGCCTGGGAAAAGGCCTGCGAATACCTGATGCCCAGAGCTGCCATTGCCTTTAAAACCTTCTGCGAGAATAACAGCGATCCGGGACCTAATGGCCATTTATACCGTCGGGAAGAATCAGCCCGTTACGAAAAGCAAGCGAACCGTTTCCTTACCAGCTATCGCAACGGCTCTTTCGGCGAAAGAGATGGCAACCAGCTGGGTGCCCTGTTCGCACAGATACAAGCAGCCCCCGAACTGATCTATAACCAGGGAGACAACAAGCGGCTGATCGAAGAGATCAACCCCTGGCTCATGCAGTTCGAACTGTTGGGAAGATGCGGAACAAATGCCTTGCGCATGGCTCATGCCTGGTATGAAAAAGATCGTCAGAATACCTGGCAACGTTTCCTGGAAGTGTCGGCCGTAATGGACAGCATGAAGCTCATCAACCGTACTTTCAATCAGAACCCGTACCAGAAAGGTGTAAAGGTCGGAACAAGAGTTCTTATGCCGCTTATCGAAGGGTTATACAGACAGACAAGCCGCAACCTGCTTTCTACAGCCGATATGCCGTCTAACGAGATCAGGGTCAGTACCGCTTCCGTCATCACCAATATCGACCAACTGAAAAACCAGCCCTGGTCGGAAGACGAGAATCTGATCGCATACGTTCCCATGCTTGAAGTGGTAAAGGTCGAACCTAACCAGTATCTCGGCCTGGGATGGGAAATCCAGAGGGATGCCGAGTCTTTCACGTTCAATCTACCTCAGAGCAATGTGGAAGGACGCGTATTCGAGTGGTCGGCAGACGGTAAAACATGGACTCCTCTTTCCGATATACCTGCAGACCGGACGAAATTCACGGTCACTACAATTCCTTTGAATGCTCATTTCGTCCGGATGCGTAATAACTCCGGCAAACAAATGGAACTGAAGGTGGCTTCTTTCTCCGTTAAGACCAAAGAAGCTCCGGAAATAAATGAAGCCTTAATGATGTACGACCTCAATCTGAGTACTTATAAGACACTGAAACCGGGTGAAAAGGTAGAAGTGAAGTGCGATGGTGTAGACAAGTATATCGAATTCTTCTTATCCGGCAACAATGAGAGTATGGTTTCTATCTCCGGTATCAATAAAGACGGAGAAGACAATATGCTGTACTGCGGATATGTCGGTTACGTAAAACTGAATAAGATCTCATTTGAAGACATACAAACACTGACAATCACTCCGGTAGGCAAGACTCCGGTACAGATTCATCAGATTGTCAGGGAATAAAAGGAAAACGCCGGTTCCCTCCACAGGAAACTGTAATTTCCCCGGCAGGGAACTACAGTTTCCTCCCCGGGGAACTGGCGTTCCCTACCGGGAAAACAGAATGTCACTGCATAATAACCACTACCGGATTATCCTCCTCACCTACTTGTTTCAAAGCAGCGACCTCTTCAGGTAAACCGGCTTTATCGCCGTTCTCCTCAAACCACGAGATAATTTCATCTACCGGAATGATTTGTGCAAACTCGCCATCAGGAGATACAAATTCCGGTTGCAAGGAAAGGAAGCCATCCAGATCATTCTTGAAAGCCATAGTATAATTAGATACTTTCACAGTACCATTCTTCTTATCGAACAAGGCATTATAAACAAAGCGATCCTTATACAAATCCACAACGAAACGTATAAGCAATACATCTTTTCCTTCCAGAACTTCAGTCGGATAGATCGCACGGGCTTGTTCCTTATTGAAACGCTCGGCTGCATCCCAATGATAAGACGCCAAATCCAGATAACGGACAGGTAATAGAGCATCAGCCGTCACCTGATAAATCGTATCATTGAATTGCTCCATGAAAAACAGGTCTTTACCCTGATGCCAGAAGAAACGGTCGCCAATCGGATAAGCAGCCGCTTTCCCATCTTTATAGTCGAGAAAGATCATGCCACCACCAAAACCATGATTATATATGACACTAAGCGACTGTATGTTCTCCGGCTCCATCTTGAATGAAACTGTATCCATACCGGATGACAAAAACTGATTGATAATCGTTGTATCACGGAACACAGTCACCTGATCCGGGTTACTATTGCCTGCCGTTGAATGAGCCACCAGTGTCTGTTCATCCAGATAATTAAATACGGTAAAGGATGGAAATTCGGTCGCTTTAAGCGGGCTTTTCAAGTTTCCCTTATAAGTTCCGTCAGTATTATAAATAACCTGGCTCCCATTCCAGCCATTAAAATAGATCAGATTATTCGGGTAGTCAACCCAGCATCCCCGCACATCGCTATATCCTTCCGGATCATTACCTACATGCCCTACGGAAGTCAGGAAACGCCCGGTCGCCCGGTCGAATAAGAAACATTGCTTCATGACTGTTGTCACCAACAACTTGTCATGCAGGATCTTTACTGAAGGAGCGTGCCCAATCAGGCAACTGTCATTCGTTTCCAACGGGATATAGGATATCTTTTTGAATCCATCGGAAGCCTTCAGTTCTACCGGAGTATCAAAAGCAGCTCCTAACGGGATTACAGCCAATACTCCATCCGTTGTTTTACTTTCATTACAAGCTGTTAGAAAAAGACAGGCGGCAATTGCCGCCTGATATAAACAGGTCTTTATCATTTTATTTTCTTTGATGATGCATTTTTAGTCGTAATCAGAATCAGACCGTTCTTTGCTTTAGCTCCGTATAGTTTAGTCGCTGATGCATCTTTCAATACGCTTATCGACTCGATTGTATTCGGGTCGATTCTTGACATTGCATCATCAGCCGCTTTTATACCATCTATAAAAACCAAGGGTTCTTCTTTAACCGAGACACTTACGGAATCCCTCTTCATCACCTTTATGTTCAAAGGATTGCCAGGATCACTCATCGAGCCAAAGCCTACCACGCGCACTTCATCCTTTTTCACTTTGCCAGATGCTATCCCTTCTTTTGTTACTACGGAAATAATTCCTTTCTTATTTTCAGCGTTATGCTTCTTCAATACCTCCAAGCTGTTCTCTTTCTTAATGACACCGAAGCTTTCGATATTTTCGGGTGAGATGCGGTCTAACTCGTCGTAGGTGGCGGTTTCGTTATCGATAAGAATCAAATACTGGGAAGTTTCCACCCGTTGCTTGCCTTTTCTCATTCTCTCTTCCGACGAGTGGGAGAAATCATCCAACTGCTTCTGCATGGCATCCTGCAAATCTCCCAAAGAAACCTTTTCTACAGGCTCCTTTACCTCCCGGACACTATCTGCTACTTTGGAGACCTTAGGGATTACTACAGCCACTTTCTCAACTGCCGGTTCAACTTTTTTAGGCTCGATAACTTCCTTAACCGGAACTATTTCGCTAATTTTGGCACTTGAAATCTTTTCCAGTTCACGGGAGATTTCGGGACGGGCAAAAGCGACCACTGCAACAGCAGTCAATGGAAGTACATACAGGTACTTCAACCGTGCCCACGGACTTGATTTTTGTTTTAACATCATAGTAATTCGTTTTTTTAGTTTACTGTGATTAAAGCTGTTGGCCATAGAAGTGAAGCGCTGTGAACCAACAGCTTTTTTTATTAATAATAACTGATATTTCTTTGCTTCGACACCGTTACTGATAACATTCTCGTCCGCTTCGTATTCATGGATGTTCTGCAATTCCTGCTTCAACAACCAGACAGCCGGATTAAACCATTGAAGAACGACACAAATACTGCAAACCAGCATATCGATGGAATGACGGGCACGGATATGTGCCATCTCATGCGTCAGTATCTCCTCCCCACCTTCCTCCATATCTTTCCGTGAAATGACAATATGTCCCATCCAACTGAACGGACTGATATTTTCGGCCGTTACGACTAGCTTTTTCCCGTCCGGAAGCAGTTGCTTCTCCCCTTGCCTTATCGTCCGGTATATCCATAAGGTAGAATAAAGAAAACGTCCGAAAAAGAAAAGGCAACCGACCAGATAAACGACAAACAGCAACGGCAGCCAGAAAGAGTCTCCCGTCTGTACTTCTACTTCCGTTTGCATCTGTGCCATTTGCAGAAGATATTCCAGGTTCTGCATCGGACGTTGCAAGGCAACAGGTTCTTCTGTCATAATACGTATAAAAGGTATGGCGACAGACAGGATGATAACACTTAATAGGGCAATACGGTTAAAGCGGTGAAATGTTTCGCGGCTTAACAGTAGTCTGTAGAATAAGTAAAAGGTAGCCAGACATACAGACGATTTAAGGATATAAACAAAGAAGTCTCCCATAATTCTACTTTTTATTAGCTTGTTCCACTTCGTCCAGCAACTGCCGGAGTTCATTCACAGAGATCTCCTCCTCTTTGATCAGGGAAGATACGACACCAAGATAGGAATTATTAAAATACTTGGCAATGACATTCTTCAATGTACCACTGCTATATTCCTCTTCGGTGACAGCGGCATAATACTGATAGGTATTACCAAATGTATTATGTGCCAGAAAACCTTTATCTTCTAGCCCGCGGACAATAGTAGAAAGCGTATTGAAATGAGGCTTGGGCTCCTCATAATATTCCAGCAATTGCTTAACAAACAAAGGGCCTTTCTCCCAGAAATACCCCATGATCTCTTCTTCTTTTGCAGTTAGTCGTTTCATAATTCCGATTGTTTGCGACAAAGTAACTAAAAGATTTAGTTTTCAAACTAAATGTATTAGTTAATAAACTAAAAGAGGCCGTTATTCTTTACAATCCTTCTTGAAGTATCTATTTTTACAAAAAAAGAGGCTTCCGTATTTGATGCGAAAGCCTCTTGAAGATTATCGTTGCGGTATATCCACCGACTTATCCGATTTTCCCAGCAGATGTTCTGAGAAATAATCGACCATACGCCAGTAGAAATATTCGTCCATATCACCGAAGCCGTGGCGTTGCTGTGGTAACAGCAACATGTCGAAACGTTTGTTGGCACGGATCAGACCGTCTACCACACGCATCGTGTTACCCGGATGGACGTTGTTGTCAATATCACCATGAACCAGCAGCAGATGGCCTTTCAGCTGTTTGGCCAGTTCGGGATTGCTCTTGATGCTATATGTAAAGGTCGTATCGCCTTTTTCCGATACCACTTCTTTTACACCATGATGCGTTTCACTCCACCAACGGTTATAAATCTTGTTGTCATGGTTTCCGGCACAGGATACAGCCACCTTGAAGAAATCAGGATATTGCATGATAGCCGCCGTCGACATAAAGCCTCCACCCGAATGTCCGTGAATACCGACACGATGGATATCGATGAACTTATATTTATCAGCCAGCTGGATAATAGCCGCTTTCTGGTCAGCCAGTCCGTAATCGCGCAGATTACCGTATCCAAAGTTATGATACCATTTCGAACGGCTCGGATGACCGCCACGGTTACCGACCGATACTACAATAAAACCAGCCTGAGCCAGACGGTCAGTGCGGACACTCATGCGAGTAAACGGATAACGGGTTGCTTCTACCTGCGGGCCGGGATAAACGTAGTCGATAACAGGATATACTTTCGTCGAGTCGAAATCGAACGGTTTATACATCACGCCATACAGATCGGTCACCCCATCCTGTGCTTTTACCTTAAACGGTTCCGGGAACTGGTAACCGGCAGCAAACAGTTGTGAGAAGTCGCTTTCCTCCAGTTCCATCACCTTCCGGCCGGTATTGTCCAGCAAGTCTGTTTTCGGAACGGTGTTGATACGGGAATAGTTATGGACAATAAACTGGGCATCATCATCTATCCGGACATCGTGGAAGTAATCGCCGGCAGAAACCATTTGCAGGCCGCTACCGTCGAGGTTGGCACGATAAAGATGTTCGTAATAAGGATTTTCGTCTTTTTCCCTACCGTTGGCAAGGAAATAAACAACGCGTTTGGCTTCGTCCACCTTCACGATCTGGTCTACATGCCAGGGGCCGGAAGTAATACGGTTCTTCAGATTGCCTTTATCATCATAGAGATAGAGGTGTGCCCAACCGTCGCGTTCGCTCCAATGGATCAGCTCTTTGCCATTGTTAACGGCGGCCAGCGGACGGACTTCGATATAAGTATTCATACGTTCTTCGATGATCGGACGGATAGAATCTTCACCGATAGTATAAGTACAGATGTCGATCCGATGCAGGTCGCGGCTGGAACGGGTAACGAAGAAACGGTTATTGTCGCCCAGCCAGATACTCGGCAGTTCTTTCATATCGCGCTGTTTCTGCAGGCGGGGCTGATAAGCCATACGGATAGTCTGGTCTTTGAAAGCCCAGGTATCGATCTCCTTGTACGAGTCGTTGCTCATATCGAACAGATACAGGTGGCTGATCGGTGCTTCCTTCTCGCCCGGCATCTGATATTTATAAGTTTCCAGTGTAGGACGAGGAGTTGCCATCGCATTGATCACCCACAAGTCCTTTACTTCGCGACTATCGGAGATTGAAACGGCAAAATGGCGGGAGTCGGGCGACCATAGCAGGTAACCGGGACTCTTTCTCTTGCCGTTACATAATGTATCTGTATTCAGAATACTGTACGGCTGGCCGAAACCGAAGTCTTTTACACCGGTTGTAGTCAGCTGTATTTCGGTCACTGTACTGTCTTTATCGTCTTTCTTTAGTTTTTCGTAATCTTCGCGCGACATACGGTACAGGTTCAGGTCTTTGGCATAGACAACGGTTTTGCCGTCCGGAGAAATGGAAGCCCAGTCGGGATATTCCGTATCTTTCTTTTTGTCTGCCAGATGAGTCAATTTACGTGTTGGGTAATCGTAAGAGAAGTAAAAGACCTCCTTTTTTGTTTTGTTATCCTTATCCGTAGTATCTTTCTTTGCATCCTGCGAGGAAGTCACCTGGAAAGTAAAAGTACGTCCATCCTCACCCGCTTCCAACTTTTGGATCGGTAACTGTTGGGCAATAAAAGGATCTTTTACGATCTCCGTCAGTTCAGCCGCCAGCTTGTCCTGATCGAACAAAGAACGTTTTGATTTAGCAGAAGGATTAACTACATACCAGACATTTCCGTTACCGGTCTTGTATTCATACCAGAAGCAGTTGCCAGCCTTAAACCAATGCGGATCTACTGAAGTAGAGAACAGCATAGTCGGTAATTTGTCCCCGGCAAAGCGTTGAGCTTGTGTATAGCCCGGCAGCGGATCTGACGCTGAATTTGTTTGCGCACTTGCGCCAAAACAAAGAAGAAGTCCTGACGCCAATAAGAGTAGATGTTTTTTCATGTTCTATAAATTATATTGCTTGCTTTCATACAAAAGTATATAAATATTTTGTTTCTCAAATGAAAGAATAAAAAATCCCCTGCTCTATCGACTGATAAAGCAGGGGATTAAGATATTGTTAACTACTCACTATTATACCGGAAGAGTTCCTCCGATCAAGATAACAACCAGCAAAGCCAAAATTGCATACAACTCAGGGAATACGGCCATAACCATTGTTGCCCCAAATACGTTGTGACCTGCACCTACACCGGCGATACCGTTTGCACAAACTTCTGCCTGACGGATAGAAGAGAACAAACCTGCAAAACCTAATACCAGTCCTGCGCCGAAGATAGCTGTTGCATTCAACATTGTAATGCTGTCAACCAGAAATTTCTGCATCATGAAATAACCTACGAATCCGTACAAACCCTGTGAAGAAGGCAACGCACTTAATGCGATGTAAGTACCCAGTGCATCCGGGTTCTTCTTCATTGCTCCTACTACTGCGTTACCGCAGATTGTTACACCATAACTACTGCCGATAAAGGTTAAACCTGTCATCAACGCAATACCCAGATAAGCTAATAAAATTGGTTCCATAATGAAATTTGTTTGTTTAATTATTCTTTTGTTATTATTTTAAATCACGTTTTGTTTATGCTTTCTTGAAAGGTTCGTACGCCTTACCGCCGCCTTCAAACTCTGCATTCTTATAATATTCTACGAAGATCAGACGAAGCGGGTGAACCAGCGAACTGATGGTACACAGACCGATGTTGATCGCATGCCCGACCAAAAGGATCAGCAACATACAGATCACACGCAATACGATGTTCATTCCTTCTGTCATATCCACAGCCAGCGAGTTGAACACGCCACCCAGGATCGCACCGGTCAGACCGATCGCGAACAGACGGATATAAGACAAAGTATCACCCAGCAGTCCGGAAGCCATATTGTAAGTATTCCACAGACCTGTACCGAAGTTCAGGAAGATATTCTTGCCCGGCGTATTGTAAAGGAAAGCAACCAGCAATCCAAGCCCGGCGATTACAAGGAATACATTTTTCACCATTTCGGGCAGTTGTACATCCAGCATCGGCAAACCAAATACAAGACACAACGCCAGGATAATAAATACCCATGCCAACGGTGCAATACCATATTTCTTTCCTTTCTGCGACATGATCTTCAGCGCAGCAATCGTCTTTCCGAAGAGGATCTGCACCAATCCGATTATGATAGAGAACGTCATCAGGTTGTCGCTCGATACAAAGTAGTCTTTTACCGAAGCAAAAGCCGGTATGTCGACCAAAGCGATACCGAAGAACGAACCTGTACATGTACCGACGATCAACGCCGCCAATCCGAGATACTGGAACAGACTCAGGAACGGCTTGAAGTCCGGATTGACTTTCCGTTTCAGGATCGTACAGACGATCATAACCAGTAAACCGTATCCGCCGTCACCGAAACAAAGTCCGAAGAACAGCATAAAGAACGGGGCAAAGAATGGTGTCGGGTCAAACTCTCCGTAGTTAGGCAAGGAGAACATCCGGGTGATCGGTTCGTATAGCTTGGCAAACTTTCCGTTCTTCAACAGGATAGGTACCTTGTCACCTTCTTCTATCTCCTGCGCCTGGTAGAAATAATTATCCTTTTCCAGCGCTTCTTCCATTGCCCGGGCTTTCTCGGTCGGAACCCAGCCTTCCAGCAACATCAGCTTTTCCCCTGCCTGACGGTCTGTCTGCACCAATACATTCGACAGGTTGAACTCATTTTGCAGGTTCTTATCAAACAGGTCGAGGGTATTATAATCAGTTGCCGCCAGTTTTTTTATTTCAGCATCCAATGCTTTCATTTCCTGCTGTAACAGATCCAGACGCGCATTCAGTTTCTGCAAACCTCTGTCCGGCATCTTCGGACGTTCCGCATCTATATCGATCGGAGTTCCGACTTTCGTTATAGTAAGGAAATAAGTAACCGACTGGAAGTTATTGATCAACACAGCATTGTACTCATCCCCCCATTTCGGCTCATATTTAGCAGTCGGACAAGTCCAGAACGTAATGTCATATCCGGCTTTCTTCAAGCGGTTGAAGTTAGCCCAACTGAAATCACCCCAGATCTCCATATAGGCAATATCCTTTTCAAGGGATGCCTTTACAGACTGAAGCTGTACTTTCTTGTCCTGCAATTCCTCTATCTTCTGCAACAATTTCAAGCCGGCTTTCTTATCCAGCTCGCGAGCCGGGGCTAACTGAATTTTTGACTGGCCATTCAGGTTCTTCAAGTAACGCATCAACAGATTGATACGTTTACGCAAGGCAAGAATATCCTGAAGTTCCGCATTATCAAGAATAGACTTATTTTCCTTCACATGCACTACGCCCAATTCGCGCAGTTGTGCCAGGAACGTATCATATTCCTTATGATATACCATAAAGGCATATTTACTCATCTTTACTATCATACGCCAGCCTCCTCTTTTTGTTCTTTCGCTTTACGCTTTTCCTGATTAGCCCGCATGATCTTCTGTGACGACTTGGACAGACTCTCTTCGTCTTCCATAAATCGTTTCACTTTCCGGATCGCATCCTTATAGCCAGGGATCTGTACCTTCTCAAAAAGGTTCACTTTCTGAGTAGTCTTTTTCCTGGCATGCTCCAACAACTCCAGCTTCATTCCCGAAAACTCGGCTTCTATCCCGGTACGTGCCAACTTCTTCAGCAGCTCGACACCATCGGTAAACCAGGCGGGGGAATTAAAGAGACTGTAATGTCCGATCTCGAAAACAATATCATCGAGGACGGGAACGATTACACCGGCAATCTTCTTTGTGGAAAGCGTTACATCCTTCACTGCGATCAGTTCGGGAGAAAACTCGTTCCATAAAGCCACCATGTTCTCGTAGCTTTGTATCTCCTGTTCCAGCTGAAGTTCCAATTTCGTCACTTCATCCTTGGTACGCTTCACTTCGATACGCAACGCACTTTCCTTGCTCTTGATCGTAGGCAGGGAACGCTCGCGCATCTTCAGTTGCTTTTCCAGTTGCTGAAGAGAGGTTTTATTATATTGAAACTTTATTGCCATAATTATTTCTTCCAGTATTTGTCTACCAACTCTTGCTTGATATTCACTTCAGCCGGCTTGAAGTATTCGCCGAACAAGCCCCATGCCACGTCGAGCATTTCGGTTGTGTCGAGGTTTACATCGATAGCCAACAGTTTTTCTGAATAATCCTTTGCAAAAGAAAGCGTACGGTTGTCGTAGTCTGTCAGGTCGAAACCGTTCTCCATCTTCGTCTTTGCGTTGGCAGCATCGGCATACAGACGGACGGCGGCGTTCATCACCTGCGGGTGATCTTCGCGTGTCTTCTTTCCTGTTACCAGCTGTTTCAAACGTGACAAGCTTCGGAACGGGTCGACGATAACCTTACCGACATCACTATCGCGGCGCAGGTATAACTGACCTTCGGTGATATAACCGGTATTATCAGGCACAGCGTGCGTAATATCGCCACCCGACAGGGTTGTTACCGCAATAATGGTGATAGAACCACCAGCAGGGAACTGTACTGCTTTTTCGTAAATCTTTGCCAAATCGGAATATAACGAACCCGGCATAGAGTCCTTCGAAGGAATCTGGTCCATACGGTTCGATACGATTGCCAAAGCATCCGCATAGTTGGTCATGTCGGTCAACAGTACCAACACCTTTTCGTTCTTCTGTACAGCGAAGTATTCAGCCGCACAAAGTGCCATATCCGGAATAAGGATACGTTCTACGGACGGGTCTTCGGTTGTATTGATAAAGCTCACGATACGGTCGAGTGCACCGGCGTTACTAAATGTATTTTTAAAGAACAGGTAGTCGTCGTTGGTCATACCCATACCACCGAGGATGATCTTATCCGATTGGGCACGCAGAGCTACCATTGCCATTACCTGGTTGAAAGGCTGATCAGGGTCAGCGAAGAACGGGATCTTCTGACCGGTTACCAACGTGTTGTTCAGGTCGATACCGGCAATACCTGTAGCGATCAGTTCAGACGGCTGTTTACGACGCACCGGGTTTACCGACGGACCGCCGATCTCCACTTCCGTTCCTTCAGGGATAGGGCCACCATCGATCGGATCGCCATACGCGTTAAAGAAACGTCCGGCCAACTGGTCACCTACTTTCAGCGTAGGCGCCTTGCCCATGAATACTACTTCGGCATTCGTACGGATACCTTCCGTACCGGAGAACACCTGCAACGTAACCTCGTCGCCGATGATCTTCACCACCTGTGCCAGCTTGCCGTCTACGGAAGCCAGTTCGTCATACCCAACTCCCGTTGCTTTCAGCGAACAGGTAGCTTTCGTGATCTGGGTAATCTTCGTATATATTTTTTGAAATGCTTTTGTTGCCATACGTTCTGTTATTTTTCCATGCGCTCTGCGAGCAGGGCGTCAAGTTGATCGTTGAACTTCTTAAACTGGTCGCTTTCGTATTCGGAATAGTTCATCTGCTTGAAGACGTTGATCATCTGTTTGAAATATTCCATTACTTCAAGGAAGGTGTCGAAACGGAATTCCGCATGACAGATCTTCACCACCTTATCCAGCATAAACTCCTGACGGGCCAGCGGTGTCACAGCATCGATCGCATCGAAAGCATCCTGTTGCAGGATCACGAAGTCGATCAATTCTGACTTCCAGAAAGTAACATGGTATTCCACCGGTACACCGTCATCACCCAGGATGTTGATCTGCTCAGCGATTTCCTTACCACGCAACATACGGGTCTTGATCTCGTTCACTTTATCGATCCATTCCGGAGAGATATGTTTGGCGATATATTCCTGGAATTCGGGATATTCCAGATATTTCGAATAACTGTCGATCGGGTTCACAGCCGGATAACGTTTACGGTCGGCACGTTCCTGCTCCAAAGCGTAGAAACAACGGGCTACCTTTTTCGTATTTTCCGTTACCGGTTCCTTCAGGTTACCACCGGCGGGCGACACCGTACCGATAAAGGTTACCGAACCTGTCTTTCCATTGTTCAATTCAACGAAACCTGCACGGGCGTAGAAGTTAGCCACGATAGCAGACAAGTCCATCGGGAACGCATCCGGTCCGGGAAGTTCTTCCAGACGGTTGGACATCTCACGCAACGCCTGTGCCCAACGGGAAGTGGAGTCGGCCATCAGCAACACTTTCAATCCCATGCTACGATAATATTCAGCCAGTGTCATGGCGGTATATACAGATGCTTCACGGGCAGCCACAGGCATGTTTGAAGTATTGGCGATAATGATGGTACGTTCCATCAGCTTACGTCCTGTATGCGGGTCGATCAGTTCGGGGAACTCGGTGAAGATTTCCACAACCTCATTCGCACGTTCACCGCAGGCAGCGATAATAACGATATCGGCTTCGGCCTGTTTGGAGATAGCGTGCTGAAGCACCGTTTTACCTGTACCGAACGGACCGGGGATAAATCCGGTACCGCCTTCCACAATCGGATTCACCGTATCGATGGTACGGACACCCGTTTCCAGCAGTTTGTAAGGACGCGGTTTTTCTTTGTAACAGGTAACAGCCCTTTTCACAGGCCAACGCTGTATCATATTCACATCGATGTCCTTACCTTCTTCGTCAGTCAGAACGGCGATCGTCTGATTGATGGTATATTCTCCGGCTTCCGCCAGGCTCTTTACGGTAAAAGTACCTTTAAATGTGAAAGGCACCATGATCTTGTGCGGCTGGAAGTTTTCGTCCACTTCGCCCAACCAGTCACCTGCGGCCACCTGATCACCCACTTTCGCCAGCGGTTTGAAGTCCCACAGTTTATCGTTATCCAGTGCAAATGTATATTCACCACGTTTCAGGAACACGCCGTCCATTTTATCCAGGTCATTCTGCAAACCGTCGTAGTTACGCGACAGCATACCCGGACCCAATGTTACTTCAAGCATGTGCCCTTCAAACTCGGCTTCGTCACCTACACGCATCCCACGTGTACTTTCAAATACCTGAACAAAGGCATCCTTACCTATTACTTTAATAACCTCCGCCATCAGCTTCACGCCTCCTACGGAAATGTAACAGATTTCATTTTGAGAAACCGGCCCATCCACCTCTACGGTCACCAGGTTGGATACGATTCCTTTTACAATTCCTTTCGTAGCCATAATTATTTATTATTGTTTCTTTTAAATTCTTCCAACGCATTCTCACTACCGTGCTTCATTGCTCCTACTATTTCGCGGAAGGTCTTTTCGCCCGTCACCTTATCCAGTGTAACCCAGCGTTCGATCATTTCCAGCTTCAGCAAGTAGGCGAATACACTTTCTATATCGAAAGTCTTGAAGAACGTATTATCGTCCAGCCACTTCCATTTCAGCAAATCCACTTTCTTTTCACGGGCCATCAAATCCGGCTCTTCGGCAATGCGTTGCAGGTCGGGCAGATAATCCACCGTATCTCCCAAGCCGAAATCACGGGCATTGGAAGTACGGATAGCTTCGGCTACCTCGTTGTTTCCCACTATATATTCTGATTTATCAAATCCATACTTACGGCAGGTAATAGCGGTCAGCATGTTGTTGATATTGAGGTTCAGTTCAAACCAGCTGCGGATAAAACCGTTGCTGCATTTCATCGCATAGTCGTAATAAAGGGCTGCCAGACGGTCTTCCCAGGAGATCGTTTGCTTTTCCTCTTTTTGCTGACTATCCAGGTATAGTTTGAAGAACTCGATAAAGTAAGGAGGTATCTGTTTGTTCTTAGGCGGTTTCTCACCGTCTTTCAGAGCATCAAACAGACTTTTGTACTCGTCGTATGTAATACATCCCTTCTCGTCCGGGTCATAGTCCGGATATTTGGAGAAAGCCAGCAGGTTCTTATTGTCAAATTTGAGGAAAAACAAGTCTACCAGCTTCTTATCACGGGATGTAAGAATGCCGTCCAGTTCCTTCCTGAATTCAGAAACAGAATAGGTCAGCTTGCTATCATCCAATGATATATTAGGGAGTCCGGCTATCAGACAGTAGTATTTACTCATATCAGAACAACATTTCTACCAGCCCGGGACGCAGGAATTCTTTGAAGAATGCAACAAATTCGTCTTCCCCGAAGCTTACTTTGTAGGAACCGTCGGCAGGAACAATCGTAAAGCCGGCATTCTTTCCGCTTACTTTCTCGATCTTCACGCCGCCGTCCAGCAATGATTTGGCATTTGCCTCGAAATATTTGGTTAATGCGTCCGCATCGGCAGTCTGGATCGTGATCGCTTCTTTCTTAGCCCATTCTTTAGCCATTTCCAGAATAACTTTCTGCATGAAAGCGGTGTCAGAAACGATCGCTTTTACATTCGAGGAAGTAATCTTTCCGGTTATGAGGTTCACAACTTCGCTCTTCAGCGCTTCTACGGCCTGGATTGCGAACAGCTTCAATTCGGCTTCTGTATTCTTTTTCAGCTCGGCAGCTTGTTTCTGTGCCGCTGCAACAATACGTTTTGCTTCTGCTTCCGCTTCGCTAACAATCGCTTGCTTCTGAGCATTTGCATCGGCAATGATCCGTCCGGCTTCTTCGTTCCCTTTCTCTACACCTTCTTTGTAGATTTTGTCGGTCAGTTCCTGAATCTTTGTAT